>TARA_R110000796_G_scaffold159388_3_pt1 | contig 23929 bp, 41 predicted proteins | sample TARA_R110000796 | Tara Oceans TARA_R110000796 (sample SAMEA4397815) | marine metagenome | biome: Polar Biome; feature: [SRF] surface water layer (ENVO:00010504); material: water (ENVO:00002006), including particulate matter (ENVO:01000060) such as... | depth 5 m
ATGATTAACAGTCAACTGCTCTAACCAACTGAGCTACACGGGAATGTATTTTATTAAGTTGTCTAGATAGGACTCGAACCTATATTTTCAACGTTACCTTACTCTTGTGTATCAGACAAGGTGGTTACTAGACAATGTATTAAACAAAAAAAACTCTAGTCTTAATTAAAGGACTAGAGTTTTAAATTCTATTAGAGATATGTTAATTTAACTTAACTTCTCATCCTTTTATTTGTCGTTTTATGTTCTTGCGTATATCTACCATCAAAATTCACATTTTCAGTACACGGCATATCAATTCCTCCTTGGTACGAAAGTGACCATGAATTGGCACTTAGACTTACTAAGTTAGTTAATTGATTTGTATGTAATTTTAATGTTTGCATTTTAAATTTTGTTTGTTACCTTTTAAAGTAAAGATAAATTGTTTTCTTGTTACTTATATAATACCAAATATAGTCAAAATATTTTAATTATACAACTTTTTTTTAAAGTTTTTTCTAATTGCTTGATATTCAATGAGATTAATTTCAGATTAATTTAAAATAAATTTTATTCACCATCAATATCAATCTCGTTTTCTCCGCAAATTTTACATTGGTCACCAAAGATCATATCATCTGTGATAACCCCTAAAAAAGCACATCCTGTATATTCTTTACCTAATGGTATATAATATGGACAGGGTTTAGTGTAATATACACCCTTCTCTCCAAAGAATTTTCTAGAAACTTCATTCCTTTCTACGTCTGGAACATAACAATAATATGTATCATCTGGTATTGGGTCTGTAGATAATTTATATCCGACCTTTGCTAACAACCAATACCAAACCATTATAATTGTATTCTTAATTTGCCACCACTTATACATCTTCTCTGTCTTTAAATTTTCTAAATGATTGGATAATACCATTGATATTATCTTTTCCTACTGGATTTGCCGATTGTATGTTGTACTTAGGGAAATCAGTATTATTATCTAAACAATAATCAACTAACCATTTAGCACAATCAAAACCACTCGGAGTCTCTGTATCGTGTTCGTCCCAACCTAAATCGTGGTCAAAACAGATACCATCGGGAATCCCATTCTCTTGAATCCACTCTACAAATTCTTGGTAGGTTTTTACCCATACCACATTGTAAGGTCTAGAAATCGGAGAGAATACTAACCAGTCACCGTCATTCTCGTAAGGGTCTCTTACATCATCTAACCATAATAAATTTTTCATCTCTCCTTTTCTCATATAGCTAATATACAACTATTAATCCATTAAAACAAACTTTTTGGTACTTTTATTCCCAAATAGTTATAACTTTTTCTTTTGGTTCAACAACAGAGTATTCTGCATCTTCATCCCATTCACAACGACCACTATATGAACTATACCAGCCATTTAGTTTAATGTGTACATTGTGGTCTTCAAAGAAAAACACTCGGTGTGCATAACTTGTATTTCCAATATCACCTTCTTGACTAGAGATAAGTTCACACTTTCCTAATTCTAATTCTTCTGAGAATGAGTCAAATTCCTCATAAGCAAAATCAGATGTTGTAATATTATCCTCCAAGATATCAATAATCTCTTTTCCTGTTAATACTTTCATAGTTCTTATTTATAAACTGTAACTGTTTTTTGTTTAGGTGTAGTGATGTTAAATGAATAATCATCATAATCTGCACAAGACTCATAAGAGTTATATGCACCTTGAATCATAAGATAAACATCGTGTGCTTCTAAGTAAAATACTGTATAAGCATCTCCGCCAGTAGTTTCTTCTCTAGCAACATGTTTGAATTTACCTAGAGTATCAAATAATGCTGACAATTTTTCTTTTTCTTCAATTTCAATATCTTCATTAAATCCAATATATTCACTAGTAGGTTCTCTAGAATCTACAAATTCTCCCATTTCATAACTACAAGTTTCCTCAAAAACTTCATTCATGATTTCTAATACTCTTTCTCCTGATAACTTTTCCATAATATAATTTTAATCTATTGCTTCAAAACCTGTTACTACTACCTTTTCTGCTTTTGGTTGAACAAATTGAATACTTGTTACATAATCACCTCCACCATATGAATCTTCTTCTGATGTTACTTTGATGTATACATTTTCTCCAAAAGTATCTGCGTTCAATCTTACGATTTCAGCATCTCCATTCCAATCATTATCTTCAGTGTCTACTCTTTCAATTACTTCTCCAAATTCACTTGGTGAAAAACTCCTAACATCTTTTAACATTTTGTTAAGTACTACTTGTGCTTCTTTACTAATCATAATATTCTTCTTTGTATAATTTAACTAATTCTTCATTCATTAAAACTTTGCTTATACAAAACATTACACCACCTACTATTGCTAGGATGTAAGATAATACTAATACCCACCAGACACCGCCTAGTTCAATAAAGTTACCTACGATTCCTGATATAAACATATACATTACAATCAATACTGTTGACCATAAAATGTTCATACTACCCTCTTCTGAAGTTTGTTTAGTATATTCAAAGGGTGAAAGTTTAATTTCTTCCCTAGGTGCTTGGTTATCCATAGCTTCTATATATTCTGTTTCCATTTTCTATTGTTTTATAATAATTAATACTCGGTTTTTCTAATTCTAAATAATTCTCTATAATGAAAGGTACACCCCAAAGTGGAGCATGGTTCATTATAAATTTCTTCAACATCTTTGTAAATGCGTGTCGATATCCAATCTTTCTGAATCTCTCATATGCCATTACCATAACCTCTTCTTCAAATAAAGATTTCTTAAGGTCATAAGATAAGTTATTAAACAAATCTTCACATGGTTCTACAGACGTTTCTCCTTTAAGGATTTTAGTGTAAGTAGGCACTTCTTTAATTAAAGTGTGTAAATGGTCATGGTCTAATCCATTTTTACCATTAATAGCATTGTCAAAGAATGCATCAGCATCTAATGTCAAATCACTATTCTTTCTAGGCCCATGTAGTTTTTCCCAAAACTTAACTAAGTCATAGAATAACTCTTTATTAATCTTTGCACCTTTTTTGATAAGGTAACAAGCATCAAATAAATGTTTCTCCCATTTGATATCCCAAAATAAATGAGATGCCTTCAATGTTAACAATGTGTCAATAGAAGGAATTAATGCATTATCTACAATAAATTGCTTTCTATCACTGTTACAGTATTCAACTAACACTGGGTTATACAAATACTCAATAGAACCATCTCTATCTCTCTTTTCAAGTACTGCATAGTCAGTATCGTTAGGTTCTCTAGGAAATGTCTCAAACCAAAATTTGATTGCCTTAGAACCTATTAAAACTTGTTTCATATTCTATTTGTTTAGATAGTTAAAATATAACACTAATAATTCCAGTGTGATGGATTATGTTTACTTTTACCAACTGTACTATCACCCTCTAAGTGAGCAAGGAATTCTGATTCATTTTCAAATGAGATAGTTCTTACCGGATTTGAAAAATTTAAAATGGTGTATTCGTTATTTTCGTTCACTCTTGCGAAATATCTATTATCACCAAAAGAAATTGTTACAGTATCTTCTGTTGTTAAAATGGTCTTTGACTTTGCAGTCACGTTGTTTAAAATATTATTCATTCGATCTAGTTTAAGTTAGTAGGTTACTCCCTCACCAACAAAGCTAAAGTACAAAAAATAAATGACAACTCCAAATAATAATGAACTTTATTTTAAATAAATTCTGCGTACTCTTCTTCTGACATTAATCCATCTAATTGACTCTCATCAATAAGTTTAACTTTAATGAACCACACATCTAAAGGTGAATCGTTTACAGTTTCTGGTTCATCGACAATAGTATCATTGAAATCAATAATAGTACAATCTACAGGTAAGAATAAATCACTTACTGTTTTAACCGCTTCTATTGTTCCAAAAACTTCATCTTGCCCAAGCACTTGACTTTCATCTACTGAAATTTCAACATAAACAATATCTCCTAGTTCACCAACTGCGAATTCAGAGATACCTACTTTATACATTCCATCTTCATCTGGTCCACTAATCCATTCGTGGTCTTTACTATATTTTCTCATTTTGTAAATTTATATAAGTTTGGTGCAATTTGTTTTAAATTCCAAACCTTTTTAAGATTAGATTCTTTTCTAAAATGATAGTACTCACAGAAGTTGTCAAAAAAGTATTCCCTTAACATTCCATACACATCATGTCGTTCTGCCAAATAGAATACTTTTTCTTCAACGATATATCGGAAAGTCCAATATATCTGAGGGTCTTTATAAACCTGCATTATCATTCAAATGTTTAACAAATCTATCTTTAACATTAGTAGAGATATACTTATTAACATCTTTAGGTTCTAAGTTGTTATCTGCCATAGTATCAATTTCTTCTGACATGATATCATTAATACACCATCTGATTAAATCTCCCATCTTTTGAATTACATGAGGGTCTTCACCAAATACTTGTTGTAAACCTTGTTCGAATCTATTGTCAGTTACTGCATATGTAACAAAGTCTTGGATACTATGCAATTTCTCTGTATCCACAGGTGCTAATGTCTTTACTTTAGAAACACTCTGTTTTTCACCTTTAACTTTGAATCTATGTAGAGAACCATGGAAATCTGCTGTCCATACAACACCTTCACCAATTCCACTAACTCCAAAGAACTTTGCTACTGGACATTCTTCTTCTACTTTAGTAGTAATCTCTGCAAATTCGGTAGCCGCTAATTGTGGCATTGCAAAATCTACATCAACTTCAAATGTTCCAAATTTATCAATGTTGAAAATTCTTGCATCATCCTCACTATAATGAGTATAATCTACCCAATAAGAATCAAATTCTGGGTCTTCTAATTTAGAAATCTTCACTCCAAAAATATAGAATGCTTTTTCTAATTCAGATACTCCTACCCCTTTTTGAATTCCTTTTCCTGCCCATTCTCCATAAATACTAATAGTGAAGATATTAGGGTCAATATCATTTTCTTCAATAATTTTATTAAAGAAATCTTCAAATACTAGTTTGTTCTTTTTTACAAAGAAAGTGAATCCCATGTGAGAATCTGGTGCTTCATCCATATTAAAAGGGTTGTTTCTAGATTGTGTATAAATACCATCCTTTGTGTTATAACAAACTCCTGCATTAGTACCATGAACCTTTACAGTTCCTTTGAACTTGATTACTGGTTTTGGTGCAGTCCCATCATAGATAGGTTCGTTGTTAAGATCCATCCCTTTAAAAGAAGAGATTCTAGACAATGTTTGAATTACGTTTCTAAATTGTCCAATCTTTGGGTAACTAATTTGTTTTAATTGTGTCATTTTTGTTTTTTTATAAATGTAAATATTAAACTTGGTATTATAGAGTACACAATATCTGTTAATTCAAAAAATGAATTGATATTGTTATAATCATATAGTTCTTTTGATAATGATAAAAATAATATTAAAAGTATGCATGGTTTCTTAGTAAGCACTATACATACAAATGATAGGATCGCACCATAAAATAGATGCGATACCTTATCATGTTCTGGTTGTAGTTCTACTAAGAACTGTATAAATTCAGTCATTATGATATATAAAGTATTGTTGGGTTATCCTTTTGAATGTCATGAGGTACAACCTCTTTATATTCTTGTAAGTTAAAAGGGTAAGTAATTAAATGCCAACCGTTTTTAGTTTCTAATTCAGCAACAAAAACATTTGGTGGTAAATTTTGAATCAACCTAATCATTTCTGCTCTACCCTCTTCTCCTTTAATATCAACATCAATAATCCATTTCTTTTCACCTTTGTTTGGATTACCTACTGAACCACAAACAGAGTTATAAGCATTTCTAGTGGACTTATAATCTTTATTCATAATTTGGTCTGTAACTTTCCTTAGTGTGTGGAAGGATGCTTTCTCGAAACTTCTTTTGTTCAAGTTGATACAACCTCTAGCATTGTGAAAGTCACAAAGGCAAATGATTTCTGGCATATGGAATTCAAGATTTTCTAAAGACTTAATATAGTATGTCTTTATACACATTGAATTTCTCCCTAATTCTGGGTTCTCTTTTTTTCGTTTAAGAATTTGTAAGTGATAGAAATCATCTTCACTATAAAATCTTAAAAGTCCTTTAATTTTTACTATGTTGTTTACCATGACTATTTTTTTAATCGTTCTTGGATACGTTCTCTAATTATTGCCCTATCTCTTTTAGTAGGGTTATAGTTTTTCATTAATGCCTTTGGTACACCGTCCCATGCTTGTTCATAGTTTTGAACATTGAACCCTCTCGATATACATTCTTGGTATAGTTGTCTATACCTTTCAAGTAAGTAACCACATTTATCATAAAAAAACTTAACGTGTCCTGTACCTAATGTAAAGAGGTCTGGTTGACCTTTCATATTATATCGACCTTTGGCAATACAATTAGGAATTCTTTTTATTTCCCTATGTTCAGCGATCAAATGTTGCTGGGTTAATTCTCTTGGTGGTATCCCACAATTTATTCTAGTCACAATGATTGAATTTAGTTGTTCATGTTTAAGTTAATAACATTTGCAATATTATCTCTACCTTTATTAAAGTCTGATTCTGAGGTTAACCCATTATTCAATAATTGAGTTGCTTCGTTTCTATAGTAAGAACTAGTACAAGTTGTAGAAATAACCTTTAATCCTGCAACTATTTCTTTTTCTGTATACTCACACATTTGTTTCATATTGATCTATTTTAGGTTGGTAGGTTACTCCCTCACCAACAAAGCTAAAGTACTAATTTAATTCCAGACTACCAAATTAAAAGTGATCTTTATTTTAAAAAAATGCAGAAAAAAAGGGAATAATTTAAATTCCCTTTGATTTTTAGAAGTTTGCTAATAAAAACACTGCCTGTTCTATATCTGTCCCTTCTTCATAACATTGTAGAAAGTGTTCATTGTTATAATGTATTTCTTCTTTGGGTATATCAAATTTTGCTTCTGCTAATTCTATTGCATTTTCTAGATAATCTTCGTATTCTTCATTCATTGTATTGTTATTCTTTTGTGTATTTAACACAAAAAAAGGCAACCATTTCTGATTGCCTTTCAATTTGTTTAAGAACTTACTATTTCTTATTGATTAACTTCTTTGCCATTTCGGCTTGAATCAATGCATTAGTTAAGTTACTAGAGTTGTTACCACTTCCAGCACCATTAGTAATAATTACTACATCTGGAGTTGCCATTTTAGCAGTTGCATTTGCAATACCAATTTTCTCTTTAAGAGCAAACTCTGCTTTTTCTTGAGGTGTTAACCCTGCAGATACTAACAATCTGTTTTGAGTAGATGTTGCTTTTGCTGCAACAACTTTCTTTCTAGCGTTTGTTCTTGCTGTTTCTAATTGAATCTTTGCAAGTTTTAAGTTAGTTGCTTCTTGTTTAAGTTTAGTTTCAATACTAATCAAAGTCTTAACTTGTGCAATTTCCTGTTTTGCTGCTTCAGATGTTTTATCTCTTTCACCTTCTGCTTTAATACGTAGTTGTGATACCTTTGCAGTTTCAATTTTTTGTTGCTCTAATTGTCTCTTTGCAGATTCTTTCTTTTGTGCAACCAATCTTTGTTTATATGCAGGGTCAATATCTACTGAGTTGATAATAACTTGTGATACTATAATCCCACTTGCAGAAATTTCATTTTGAATTCTCTTAGGTAACTTAGTATTAGGGTCAATAACTTTATCTACTGAATAAGAGATAGAAATATCACGAATTTGTCTATCCTTGTTCTTTTGGATGTCATTTGATACATATGAAGTATCTCTATTTGTAATCCTTTCTACTACGAATGTACCACCTTTAAGTTGTTCATCAAAAGTTTGTCTAAATTCTTGTGCAGACCCAGAGATATAATCCTGTACTGAATACATTTTAGATGTTAACTTTGCTTGTTCTTCAACTGTTGGAACTAACGTGTTTTGTGCTAAGTTCTCAATGCTTCTATATTTTACACAAAGTTCTAAAAATTTAACTTCATCCCTTGGTAATGTAAATCTATATGTTGCTGAAACGTCTGCACCTACTTGGTCAACAAAAGTTACCGGTATTTTTCCTAATTTACCTTCTACTTCATCAGACATAGTTTCCAAATTACCTGCTTTGACATCAATATTGGCTGTCCATGCATTTACTCTAGTAAATGGCACAACTAAATGATAACCTTCTTCAAATTCTGCTGCTTTTGTTCCATTAGGATATATGATTTCATAATATGTCCCTCTTTCTGCATAATAAAGTGAATCTTGTATTGCAAACATACTTACAGTTCCTAATAAAAGGATAAGTGACAGTTTCTTTGTCAATAACCTTGCAATCGCTAGGGGTGTTCCTACATGTTTTTCATAAGGTGTCCCTTGTTTTTCAATTCTCTGTTCCACTACGAGGAAACTTCCGATAAATGTTATTAATGTTCCTACTAATAAAATTATTGCTACTAATGATAAAATTCCAATCATACTTCTTTTTTAAAAATTATTTGTTATTTGTTTGTACGTATTACTTTAATACGATTTTTTACTCGTTTATTTTTCTTGTACTAATTTAATTCACTTTTAACTCTTAAAAGTTCCCGTAATCTACTTGTAGACAAGTCAGTCCCAATTCTTGTCTCCACATTTTGACAACTTGGTCTCTATCATCTACAATTAAGTCAACAAAGTATTTCCCTCTGATGTTTTCTTCAAATAACCTTTTCTTGATTATTGAATCCTTTTCTTGATTCCCCTCTGGTCTAATAAAGACATCATCAAATGGAACTTCGAATTTTGTCAACCATTTTTTAGTCAACTCTAAACAAACCCCATCTCGACCAGTAAAAATAATTACCTTGTAACCTGCTGTCTTGTACATTTGAGTTAACTTAATAACTTCTGTCTTTGGCAAATCTTCAAGTACTCTCATCCATTCAAATGGACTTCTATCAACCATTTGTGCTAATGTACCGTCAACATCAAAGATAACTGCTTTGGGTAAAGACTCATCTTCTGTGTAGATAACTGGTTCAGGTGCTAAGTACTTATCGTACATTCCTTGAATAGCGTCTGCCCCTACTGAGTTTGCTCTAGTTAAATCTCTTTTGATGGCTTCTCCAACCTCAATATCAAATACATTATATTCAACATCTAAGTCTGGAAATTCATCTCTTAACATTAGTACTCTATGTCTACAACGGTCTTTACATAAGTTAGTTGCATCAATAATAACATTTTTATTATCCCTCAAGGCTTCAACTATACAAGAGTTTTCAAACTTTGTGATTAAATTCTCTTGTTTGAAAATCCAATATTTTCCTCTCATGTTTCTAAGATCATCTCTAGAAACTCTAATCCAATCTGTGTTCTTCTCGCAGAATGCTCTTGCCCATGTGGACTTTCCTGATGCTGGTAAACCAACTGTAAATACGACTCTCATATTCTTTTAATAAAATTTAGTTTCTCTTTTATCTCCCTTAGTAAAATTCTTAATGGTATGATAGATTTCTTTTTTGATATATTTTAATTCACAAGTCTCTAAAAAGTCTTTGTCATAATTTGTTGCTAAAACTTCTCTGACCTTTTCTTTAATTTCTTTTGTCATTTTGATCTTGTTTAAGTAGTGAAGTAACTCCCTCACCAACAAAGCTAAGATACTCTTTTAGTTTGACATTTCCTAATTAAAACCTGTTTTATTTTGATTTTTCTGCATTTTTATTTACACTAAATGGTTTTTCATACTTTGGTTTAACTAATTTCCAAACATAATCATCAATCTTATCGTGATTTATTTGTTTTTTATTCATCTGGAATAATATATTAGAGTGTTTATATTTTTTTGCCCATTCTGCAAACTCCTTTGTGTCTTTAATCTTATAACCAACTTCTAAGTGTAATTGCATATAATCAACTTTGATTTTATAAAAATCATTTTCGATTGTCTTTTTAGTTTCTTTAACCCAATCATAGAACTCATCTGGAACTTTGTCTAATAATTCATCAAATCCAGTATTGTTTCTCAAACATTCCCAAATATCATAACTTGTAATGTTGGTAATGATTCTATGAAGTCTACAATACTCATCAAACTTGATTTTCATTCTAAATCCATTGCTGTACTTAATAACGAAACCTTCTTTATTGTCAAGTTCTAATGCTTTCATTTTATCGAAGTCTTTAACACCGTCATACTTTTCAACAATGTGAAAATCTTTTGAAGATACAGTATCTAAAGAAATATCAGTTCCTGTTTCAATGTCAATGATACCTAACAATACTAATGCAGTTTTATCACCATAATCAAGTACTATTCTATTTTCTGGATAGATGATTTCAAACACATAGGTTTTTGATCTATCCAAAATACCCCAAAGGTGTCTATAATCCTTGTGTAACATTTCTGTTCCCATTAATGCTTGTTCAGAAGTAAAAGAACCCCTTGATGCAATAAATGGTGTTCCCATTTCATCAAAGTACATAATACCTAAAGAACCATCCATCTTATCGTAAACCTCAAAAGGTAAATCTGGAACATCTGGTTTGAACTCACTATCATGTTCTGATAAGTTAAAGAACTTTCCAAATGGTCTTTGGATAATGTTATATTCACTATCTAAGATAAGACCTCTACACATTAAAGTTATTTCATCCCAATGGTTTTCATATTGAGTTTTTTGAGAATAATTATAAATGTGTAAATCTAATATTGGGTGAGATTGTTTAATAATAAAACCATCTGCAATATTCTTTTTTAATAATTCTATGTTGATTTTCATTATAATAATTTTCTAGTTATTAGCATTGATTGAGTTTTTAAAATCTGACCAAAATGCTAAATATAAAGCATAATCTATACTGTTAAGTAGTTTAACTAATACCATATCACCTGTATAACCTCCACCAGAACTTCTATATCTTTTAGGAACTTCTAGTATTTCAACTTCAACATCTTTTGGCATTAACATATAGTCATAAGTTGCCATTTTCAATGAGTTAGTGTTATCAAACTTATTTGGTAAACAAGTCATTGACCTATGTATAGAATAAACCTGTCCGATTTTTATATCTTTCTTTGTCATTATAATAATTTTCTAGATACTAACTTAGTGTACATCAATTCTATTTGTGATAAAGTTAAACACCCTTTGATTTGATTAAATTCTTTTGAACATGCTACGATGTTACCATCAATATACCCTTTGTCGTTATCTAAACGATCAATTGTAAGTTGATTTGCATCATTCTCTTCAAAATTTAGTAATACTCCCGTAAAGAAACATTTGCGGGTCTTCATGACCTTCTTAAGTGCATTGAATGTTAATTTTACTTCTATGTTTCTTGAATTTCCACTATGTGAAATCTTTATCATCTTTTTACAAACGTATAAATCGTCAATGTCTTTGTGTGTTATAGTTTCCATATCTTATGCCGTTGCGTATAAAGTTTCACCATTAGAAAATCTTGCAGTCACAACTAAAGGTGTTGTGAAATCAGTAAAAATCTTTTCTAATTGTTCAGTTAATATATCTCTAAGTTTTTCTAATCGCCTGAATCGACTACCTGAAACGGTTGATGCGTGACTTGGTGCATAACCTTCGAAGTGAATCAAGTAATCTTTGATACAATCATCATCTTCAACTTCTGAACCATCAATGTAGAATTCGAAATCCCAATCAAGGTTAACACCACTATAATAACCAGATCGAATAATAGGATGAATAACACATTCAAGAGAAGTTCCATCTTTGTAGTCAAATGATTTGTTCAAAGAGAAATCTAAGACTTTAGAATTGTTGTCAATCCAATCGCCTGCTTTTCCTGAACTAAATGAATTTTCTAAATCACGAAGTTCATAGTTTATGTTTGATACTAAATCTTCATAATCGAATTCTCCTTCTGTTTCTGTAGCGAATATTCTTGAAGCGTTTTTGTTGTAAAAGTTTGAAGTTGCCATAATTTGTAGTAGTTTTAAAGTTAAACGTTGTAGAGGTGACTCCCTCACCAACAAAGCTAAAGTACAAAAAATAAATGACAACTCCAAATTAAAAGTGGCCTAATTTCAAAAAAGATCAAAAAAAAGATGGTAGAATTAATCCCACCATCTTTGATAATCTTTAAAGGCTTCTAACATTTTACGGAAGTCATTGTCTTTATATATTTTTGCTTTTCTAAAGAACTCTGCATTCTCCTCTGAAGTGTATTTGAAGATAGTTTTATCATCACTAAGACTATTATCTTTCTCCCAATCTCTACCTGCTTGTTCTAAATAGTTATCTTCTTCTATCCTTTCCCAAAGTTCTATATACCTTTTAATAGATGATGCTTTTACTATGTGAGATTCTACTAGTTCTCTATTATCAATTGCATGTGCAGTCATTTCTAAGGACTTGTGGAATAATCTAAAATTATAACAATAATCAAAGTCTCTGAATTCAGCAATTTCTTTTCTGAATTTCCAAAAGTTCATTACAACTCGTTTAGGATTTCTCCAAACATTATAGTGAAGTTTATTCCAAACATCCCAATCTAACCAATTACACACTTTACGGTAAATTGATAGTTCCTTTCTTTTTTTAGTTACAAACTTCATTATAAATCTATGTTAAATACTTCTTTGATTTCTTTACTACTCATCATCTCTGTCAACCCTGCTTTTTGTTGATACGCATCTTCGTGTACAACTAAGTATCTATTACTTTGTGAATATCCAGTTTTAATGATATGTAAACACAAGTCTCTAGATGGAATTAAAAATGTTCTACCTGCTGATGTTAATTCTTTTGGTTTAAATGACATAATTATCTTTTTAAATGAATGTTGATTAGTTGAGCGTTCTCTTAGGATGTTATTTGAACTATTATTGTGTCTCTCAAAAAATCGTTGGTCTTTGTAGTGGAGCTGGGCGGAATCGAACCGCCGTCCAGAACTCTCGACATTATACATGACTTACGAGTGTCTGCATTTTTAATTCTACCGAATCTTGGCCCTAGGGTCACCACTTATTTTAGTCAAAACAAGAAACCTTATATGCTGTGAATCTATCTGTTTCTAGGCGGTTCACTTCCCATTTGCTATGCCGCTAATGCGTATTCTCCTGAAAGAATAGATTTTGCTTCTGCAAGTAAAGAGTCCATTATTAAAATGTCTGCTTCGTTTGTTGTTGTGTTGTTAATTATTGTTTTGAAACGTGTTAAGGATTCTCATTTCATTTCCTACTCGCATGTATAACATAGATCATCCTGTCAAAACCAGGCAGCCCCATATGTTATATATAATCTTTTTATGTTTGGTGAAGATATAAATACTTTTAATTTAGACATAATAATATATTGTTCTTTCTGTGCGTTCAACTTCTTTCCAAACTACTTTTGCATTATATTCATCTTGCCTATTCCAAGGTGATTTACCTAAGACTCCCCTAAAAAACTTTCCAGTAGAATGTTCTTCTAATACATATTCAATATCAATGCTATTCTTTTCCATATCGGTATCAACAACTTCTTCTGCAACTACTGAATATCCTGTTTCTGTCTCAGAATCTTCTGTATCTCCGAAACCCCCATAACATTGAATGTGTGAAATTTCTTCTTCTGTAAATGTTCTAGTTTCCTTTTCCATATTATACTCCTTCTTCTCTAATTCCATACATAATTCCAAATCTAGGAACATTTAATTCTCCATTTTCTAGTCTTGTATATTCAGGAAATCTAATAGTAACTTGCTTTCCAATATAGTTTACTTTATTGTCTAGTAAATCTTTACAATAAACCATATTACCTTTAATACCTGCTTTGAAAGTCATATCTCCATCTGCAAAAGGTGAACCATCTATGTTTCCACAATGAACTTTCTTACCTTTTCCTGCCCAGTTTCCTTTTCCTTCTTCAACATCTACTAAGATAAACTCTTTATCAAAGAATGTTTTTCTTTTCAATAAGGACTTACTTCGTTTATTGTCATATGCTGAACCAATTGTTCTAATCATTTGACCTTCGAAACCTTCACCAATATATTCACCATAAAATTCATCAAGTCTTTCTTGTGTTTCTGCAATTTCTGACTCAACTACTTCAATGAATTCATATTGAGAAACAATCTCTTCAATGAATGCTAATCTAAATTCTAGAGTTGCATCTGGTGAATCTAAAAAACAAACATCATATACATGAAATTGTATTTTGTTCCTACTGTTTTCTAAATCTGCAGCAGTTGGTTTTTGTTTCCTAGCAATACTTGTAATTTGATTAAAGTCATCTCTTAATGCATGGTTGTAAAGTTCACCATCAATAACCAAATCTGGATATTCATCAAAAATAGGTTTCAATGATTCATAGATATGTGGAATTGCAGGTTGTGGTTTACCTTTTCTAGTATAGTTTCCACTTTGTTTACATACATTTCTAATACCATCCAATTTAGGTTGTGCCAATACTGGACCTTTTATAACATCACCTTTGTTAAACTTATGTGCTAACATTGGTTCAAAATACATTTCTACATTATCAACTTCATTGATATCTTCTGTATATGCATTTTCACGTTTCTTAACAATCTTTGCATTAGATTCCTTTATTGCTTGTTGGTGTGCAGTTGTTTCACTTTTCTTACCAACATTTTTAGGTTTACTAGTAGTCCAATCATTAGTAGTGATTTTACCACCACGATAACCTTCTTTAGTTCTAAATTGTCCTTCGTTAATTTCTATAGTCCATTCCTGAATCTTTTTATTATTCTTATTCCTTTTATAAAGGGTTGTTGTGAAATTAGTATGAAGTTTAATTGTCATGTATGTTAATTTAACGGGGTATAATTATCTATTTTATTCTTTATTAATGCAATTGCATGTTCTGTAGGTTTAACATATCTGTAATATGTTCCTTCAATTGTTAAGATTTCTAATCTCTCTTCTAGTTTGTCCAATTCTAGTCTTAATTCTTGCATTTTAGTAGGTATATTTTGTTTCTTTTCTTATTTAACACCTCACTTTCATTATAAATACCATATACGAATTATATTCGACAAATGCAACTTTTTATTCGATTATTTTACTTTTTTAGCATCGCATTCGTTCATCCTTCTGACCAACATTGTTGTGGTGGATTTCATTAAAGGTATTTTGTAAGTGTTCACTTGCTTTTGGGTCAATAATGTGTTTAAATACTCTCTGTAATCTATCAATTATAACATTAACCTGCATATTAGAAAACCCTGCTTTTATACAACCTTCCATGTAACCTTCTAACCAAAAAATAAATGGAATTTCAATTTCATCATCTGTATTTTTTAATACTAATGATAAGTGTGCTTTAATCTGTGCAACTTGTTTAGCACTTAACTCTGTTGGTTCTCCTAATTCAAATAGACCCATTAACCAATAACAAAACTGATTGTCTTTCATATTAATATTCGTCTAATGTGTTATCAATTAAGTCATTTGTAAATATAGCATAGTACCTTTCTCCCGTACAGGCGTGAATGTTAATCAATGAAAAATCTACCTTTTCAGATATCATACTTGCTTCTTCACTATACATTTCATTTTTCTCTTCCCATTGGACACCAGCATCACTGTAGTTCCATTTGACTGCTGTCATATCATCGAAACCATCATAGATAGGTTCTCCAAAGTATTCTGCAATCTCTTCTTTAATCTTATTAAATTCTTGTATTTTTTCTTTTAACTCCATTATGTTGGTGTATGTGTTATCTGAATCCCATCAAATTGATAAGACTCATAGGTATCCATATGCATAGTTGTGTTTTTTTGGACATCTGAAATGTGTATTTCCTCAGGGTCTATCCCTAAATCTTTTGCAATTAATTCTTTAATTTGTTCTATTGTTATTTGGTAGGTTTTAACTACACTTGGATTGTCTTTTATAATTCCCATAATTTAAATAGTTAATGTTAAAATAATTGGTGGATTGGTTGTTTTATAATTATCATCTAAGCAACTTGCGTTAACAAAAATAGTACCATCCTTTTCTAGTTTACCATAACCCTCATGAATGTGACCAAATACATTTAATTTAGGTTTAACCCTTTTAATTGCATCTAATAAATCATCACATCCAACATTTGGATTTTCACCTTGCCTTTGAAACTTAGGTTTAAGTAAATCTAATATCCCTCTTGGTGGCCCATGAGAAATTATAATATCTGAATCATTAGGAATCATATCCCAATGTTTTTTGATACCTCCTTTAATGCCATTGTGTCCAAAACTTCTGAACCTATTAAATGCCCAGTCATAGAACCAGGGTGTTATAGGAGAACCCCATATCTTTAATCCAAGTATTTCTACAAATGAATCATTTAAGTACGTTACCTTGTCTGGTATTAGTTCTTCAATGGTAGGTGGATTACCTCTTTTATCAACTCCTGAATTAAAATTAGCAATTGTTTCGAAACCATAATCATGATTTCCTGCTATCATTACTTTATGTGTTGCAGGTTGTTCACTAAACCATTTAGTAAAATTCTTTATTTCCTGCATATATCCCATAGAAGAACAATCCCCTGCAAAGATCAATATATCTAAGTCTTCCCATTCTTGTTTATAATATTCTCCCCAATGTCCATTTTTTAATTTATTGAACCACTCTTTATGGTTAGTGTGAGTATCTGATATACACCCAATTTTAATCTGCATATTTAGTTATATTTAAAGAGCAGTCCATATTAGACTGCCCTTTTGGTTTTATTTAAATGGATTGACAACTAGGTTTGTTAAATCTGGTTTCTTAACAAACATTCTACCTGCGAACCTCTGAAGGTTGTCTGGGTTAGAAACACTGTAACCATAATTGTGACTAGCAAAATCTGTAATACCATTAACTAAATCCCAATATGAAACATCTGTTTTAGCATTCTTCTTTTGGTCTTTATTGAATTCCTCAATATCTTTACCACTTGTTCTATATGCTAAATCTGTTGCTCCTAAAGGTGCATAAGTTTCTAATTCTTCATCTGTAATCTTTGAATTTGCTTTAAGAATATTCCTAGCAGACATTAATTCGTCTAAAGATGCATCTGAAGTCATTATAGATTTCAATGTTGAACTAAACTCAATAGGTTTAAAGTTATCTTTTTTAAGAGTATCAATCTTATTGTAAAACTCATCCCAAGAAGATTTATTATTCTCTAATTGGTGAACACCAACAAACCCTTGTCCAATCATACCATTAGTACAAATCAATCTTTGATTATAAGGCATTAACCTAGTTCCTTTAACTGGGTCATTATCGAAGTTCAAACCAAACTTGAAACTCTCTGTACTTTCTACTCCTGTTAACCCCCATTCTGAGTTATCGCCAACTGTTGATATTGTGAAACCTCCATTATCTCTTACTACCATAGAATCAATTTCCAATTTAGAATCTCCGATAATATTTTCAACATTATTAAGGAATGATTCATTAGAAATCATAGATTCTGAACTAGCAACAATATTAATTACTGTTCGTTTTCTTTGGTCAATCAATAGTATTACATTATCTTTAGATACACCCATTGCTCTACTTAATGTAGATACTAAATTATCTGCGAATCCTGCTCCGTATTGTTTAATAAGATTTGTTCTAAGTTGTTTAGAGATATTCAACATCTTTAATAGTGAACTAAACCCTTGTGGGGATAATGCTAAAATAACACCATTGTAATCAATTGCTGAATCTGAGATTAATCTTAATTCTGAAAGTGATGCACTTTTTCTTCCGATTTTCTTTGCTAAGACTTCTTGCTTAAACGTACTGTAATCAAACTTTTTCATAATTCTTTCCTTTTTTGGTTATGATTGTTGTGGGTATTTCCTCATCAACAAAGCTAAGATAGTAAATTAATATCACAATTGCAACTTTTATTGTATTTATTTTTAAATTATTTTATTTTAGTGTTGCAAATGTAATTACTATCTTTATATTAAAGGTAAATTTAGGCAATTTTATTTTATAAAAACCTTTCTTTTTTTACCATTATTATAAACAATTATATAACAAACAGCATGAGACGATATAAGATAGATTACCTTTGTACAAGTTGATCTGATTCCCAGTTATCATTTCCATTTGAAGTCTACATACCAAAAAATAGAAAATGATAATATCCATAGTAATAAAGATTTAGTTACTATCGCTGTTTTATATGTTTAGCATACATTTTAATATTTGGATAGTCATCTGCTAATTGGTTAGCAAAGTCTATATTCTCTTTAGAATCATCAAAGAATCTAAAGTCATTAAATCCTAATTCCATTAGTCTCTTAAATGCTTCTTTCTTCTTCTCAGGGACAGTACCTGTTAGTCCATGTCTAGGGTCATTAATTGCAAAAATGAAGTCTATATTTATATCAAATCCAATATGCATTAAAAAGTCCTTAATTAACTGCCTATCACCTCGTGCTGTAATTACACCAACAGCCTTTTTCTTTTTTAAGGTTTGTTTCAATATATTAACCACCCAATCAATAAGTTTTCCTGCCTTTAAGATTTCTAATGATGAAAAATCACTGAAATCTTGCTCATGGTGAGGTTTCTTAATATAGTCATTAAATTCTTGTGGAGTCAATTCATAACGCTCACCTGTTTTGGTGTCATGAATTTTAATCTTCGATTTTGTAAAAACTAATGTATCATCTATATCAAATACTGTGATCTCATTACGTTTCTTAGGGTCTAAGAAGTTGTATTCTTTCCTTTCTATAATATAATTACTTATTTTCTTCATAGATATCTCTTGTATTATTTAATCGTTCTACTAAATTTTCAAATTTCCAATTGTCACTTTTTTTGTTGTATTTGGTATTCAAGTTAACTATAGTTTCTTCGTTAAAAGTTACAACTTCGTAATGAGTTGCACTGAATTTCCCATAACAGACACCAGTTATTAGATAAACTTCACAAGTATTGTACATTACCCCTTTATCTTTTGAGTAAAACCCCACATCGTATCCAAAATGACTATCCCAAATAATTAAATCTCCTTCTTTCATATAACTAATATACAACTTTTATTTGGATATACCAAACAAAAAAAGGGTCACTTTCGCAACCCTTAAATTTATTCCTAGAAAATTTGTTATAAATGTTTCAATATAGTTTCATATATGTTCTCTGCTACTGCTTTCATCATCAATGGTGGCACTGCCCTACCCATCCTTTCGGTTTTTTGAGTATATTTCTCACCTAGATAATAGTCTTGTGGAAAAGAACTTAATAAAATAATTTCAGATACTGTTAATTCTCTATCATCTTCCCAATGTAATAGACATGCTCCTTTGTTTCCTTGTCTTGCACATATAGTTGGACTTGGTTTATCTCTACGAACTCTAATCAATCCATGGTAACCACTTGGTGCATATTGACTTCCAGATTCCCCTTCTTTCATCATCTTAACATAGTTTTTCACAATACCCTCACTATGAGTAGATTCTTGTATTTCCTTTTCAGAATTTACTAAATCTCCAATAGCATCTCCAACTGTAAAGTGATTTAAACTACCTTCTGGATATGTTACTTTCTCATCAATATCATTTCTAACACCAATAAAAATAATTCGTGGTCTACTTTGTGGAACTCCGAAACTCTTTGCGTTAATTACTTTGAATCTTACTTTATATCCTGCTCCTACTAAACTATGATAGATTGTATCTTTATACTTTCCAAATAAATCTAATTGGTCAGACCCAAGTAAGTGTACTGCCGCTCCCATTGTAAGTCCTTTAACATTTTCTGCTACAAAGGTCTTTGGTTGGACTTCTTTAAGGATTCTAACGAATTCAAAGAATAAGTCATCTGTCCTTTGTTCAGAATCAGAATATTTCTTAATTCTTCCCCAACCTTTCTCACGTAACCCTGCCGCACTAAAACTAGCACAAGGTGGACTTCCATCTAAAATGTCTAATTCACCTTTCTTTAAATCGAATTGGTCTAGTATCATTTTCCCAGTCAACTGTCTTACATCTTGTGTAAAGATATGAGTATCAGGATAATTCCTATGATAAACTTCTTGTGCTGCAGGAATAAACTCATTAATTCCTAGTACTTTTCCTCCTGCTAATCTATATCCTGTAGAAGAACCACCTCCACCTGCGAATAGAGATACTACATTGAATAAGTTTTTAGAACTCTGTTTTCTAACAAAATTCATGTCGTATATGTATGGTTTATTCATTTTTCTTTAATACTGTGTTATATAAATGTTCTGCTACTGCTTTCATCATCAAAGGTGGTACTGAACGACCTAACCTTTCCATTTGTTTATTATATGAACCTTCTAGCACATAATCAAATGGAAAACTTTGAACCTTTTTCATTTCCTCTACTGACATTTTAGATACCGTTGCATATTCATCATTAGGTATGTAAGGAACGTCTGTAAAGTCTTTCTTTAAAAGGTATCCTGGTTGGTGTAACTTTGGCACATCTTTAAATTCTAAATCGTGTTTGGTATAGAATCTAGTCCTATGGTCTTCTGGAATCATTTCTAGTGTCATTGAATTCCTAAACATCCTATATGATCCTTTCGGACCGATACCAGATTTAACTAATGTATAACAAACATTATCAGGAGTTCTCATTCTATTAAACTTTTCATTAAACCCTTTATGACAAGATATAAATTCCATATCAGGCATAACGTGTTTCAATTTAACTTTCTTCTTTAGTGTAAATGGAAAATTAGGAAATCCCTTTAAGTCTTTTCTTACTCCTATAATAATTAATCTAGTTCTTGTTTGTGCAACACCATAATCTTCTGCATTGATTAATTGGTACTTTACTTTATATCCAAGGTTTCTAAATTGACCCATTATAGTTTTATCAGATAAGTCAGCGGGATTGTTAGAACCTAGTATTTTCTTGTTTGGTTCAATTGCTAATCCTCTAACATTTTCTGCAATGAAAGTTTTAGGATTAACATCTTCTAGTATTCTAATGAACTCATAAAACAAGTCATCTGTCCTTTGTTCAATTCCAGAATAATCTCTTGCTTCATTGAATTTATCTGTTCCTAGTCCATGTGTTGTCTTTCTAGTGAATCCTACTCCAATAGTACTAAAACTAGCACAAGGTGGACTCCCATCTAACAAATCAAGTTCTCCTTTCTTCATTCCTATTTGTTCCAAGATGTCAGAACCTTTTAAATCTCTAACATCTTGTGGAAATATATGAGTGTCTGGGTAGTTTGCTGAGTATGTTTGTCTAGCAGACTCAACGAATTCATTGATTGCTAATACTTTACCTCCTGCTAATCTATATCCAGTAGAAGAACCTCCACCACCTGCGAATAAGGATACTACTTTAAATAATTCTTGTGAACTTTGCTTATTAACAAAATCCATATCATAGAAATATGGGTATTCTAAATTCATATTATTTTCTTTAAATGTCCTTTTGTAATATCCAAGCCTTAAATTGAAGACTTTGCCAAAATGATGTTATTTTAGTAAACCCTGCAGTATGAAACATACTCATATTTTCTTTCTTAGTGACTGGTCTCATGATGTACCTTAAATCAACTTGTTTATTAAGAATAACATCTGAGTTAAAGTGTTTTCTTTTAAAGTCGTAATGACTAAAGTTTAATACATCTTGAATGTATCCATCTTCTAAGAAAATCTTCTCTGCAATGATAATAGCACCACCTGGTTTAAGATTATCGTACATTTCTTTAAGAACTTGTTTTCGTAAGTTAATATCTAGAAATTGTAATGTAAACAAACATGCACCAAAACAGTACTCTTCTGCCTTCCAATCAACTAAATCCATATTAATAACATCCTCTCTACCTTCTGTTAAGTTAGATGATTTATCAATCCCTATATAATCAGTGTTTGTTTTATTGTGTTCTTTTAATGTTCTAATAAGATTACCTGTACTACATCCAATATCATAAACTTTACAATCATCTTTAATGAAGTATGTGCTTATGTTTTTAATGTGTTCAATTAATCCTGAATAGTTTTGTATAGATAAGTCTATGTGTGAATCGAAGTCATCAATAGTATCAAAACTAAATTTTTCTTTTTTATCTTCTGTCATTTGTAAGTTGTTTGTGCAATTAATAATAAGTCTGTATTAGATTTAGATGTTAGTCTACAAATCATACCGTTATCTTCGTAGTGTATTATTACTTGGGTATCGGTAAGTTCCTTTAAGATGTATACTAATTTTTGACCATTTAAAGTAAACTCTATGTTGCCCTGTGGACTACTATAATTCATTTGTTTGATGACTTCACCTTTTTTGTGATAGATGTAATTAGTCAGCTCTAAGTTATCTTCAAAAGTAAACCTAATAAAGTCTTTAATTGCATTAGAATCTGTAGAGGGAGTATTAATAAGTTTTGTAATGTTATTAATCAATGATTCTCTATGGACTGTAATGTTATTGGTTGGTTTGCTACTTTTAATATCAGCAAAATCTAATTCTGATTTACCAACACTAATTATCATATAAGTTAAACTCTTATATTTTATTTTAAGTGCATCATTACCACCATTAGTAACTATACTTAACTTTAAATTATCACTATCAATCTTCTTACTAGCAAAAAGAGATGTCCCAGTTGATTTAACCTTTCTATTATTAACACCTAGTTGTTCAACTATTGGAGTAATATCTACTATCATATTAACAGTAGCAGGAAAGGTTTTAGACTTCTTTAGTCTCATTATAGTACCATCAGAAGCAAACAATGTACCTTTTCTAATGTGTAACCCTGTAAATTCTGCTCTATAGTCTTCTACATCGTAGAACTTATTGAATTGTGATATAGATTTAACAAAGTTATTCTTAGATATATTAAACTCCTCAGATTCACTATCAAATGAAAAATCAAAAGGTGCATCGTCAAAATTAACACCTTCTGAATGTATTGCATCACCTATATTATCGAATTGGTTAATGTTTGGAATAACTAAATCGTTGTACACATCAACATTTCCATCTAATTCATAGAACCCTATTGTGTTTTCATTATATGCATATGCATACGACTTTTGTGTTTTTTCACACACTGTAACATATATAGGGGTAGTTTTTGCAAATTTCTTTAGTTCGTTCAACATCTTATTGTTCGATTATAGGTTTAATATTTGGTTTGAAGTAATTAACACCTTTAAGGATTTTACCATCTGCTCTCAATATAGGTTGACCATTATCATCTAATTTTGACATGTTACTATTTTGGATTTCATCGAATACTTCTTCGATTTTGTGTTGTAATCCATGTTTAAGTATAGTACCACAAAGAATATAAAGTTGGTCACCTAAGGCATCTGCAACTTCTACTAAGTCATCATTAGCACAAGCCTCTAAATATTCTTGATTTTCCTCTTTCATTAGTTTGTGTCTTAATAAAAAGTCATCTTCTGGAACTAATGTTGGTGTATCATTTTGACTAACTTTAAAAGTGTCATGGAACAATGATACCGCATCTATGTATTTTTTCATATAATTATATTTGTATACTTATTAAAACAAAAAAAGGACTAAAATATTTTATTATCTTAGTCCTTTTTATTATTTTATTCAATATTCGTTGTATAACGCGAAATGTTAACAAATCTATCTAATTAATTTATAGAACATTGCGGTTTTCGTTGTATAACGCGAAATATTATTATTTTGGAATAGATTCTGTTCCTTTAGGTAACATTACTGAATAATCACCATCCATATATTTCTTAAGTAACTTTCTTTCTTCTTTAAATTGTGCAGTAATTTCTTTCTTTACTTTAGCATCCATATCAAAATAGTCTTTTCTTGCTTCTAATGACCATCTCTGTATACTAACTAAATCTGTCAATTTCTTTATCTTTTTTGCTTTAAGGTCTTCGATTTGGTTTGCATATTTCTTATGCAACTGCAAATAAAGATTATTTTTTGCTTCATTTAATTCAAATGCTTCATTAGAAT
>TARA_R110000796_G_scaffold220000_1_pt1 | contig 23899 bp, 14 predicted proteins | sample TARA_R110000796 | Tara Oceans TARA_R110000796 (sample SAMEA4397815) | marine metagenome | biome: Polar Biome; feature: [SRF] surface water layer (ENVO:00010504); material: water (ENVO:00002006), including particulate matter (ENVO:01000060) such as... | depth 5 m
CAAGATTGTCGGTAACACCTTGGGCCACGATGAAAGGGCCCATGGATTAAAAGCCTATCAGACCATTCTAAAAAATAGTGCGGACTGGGTTGCCAAGAAATAAAGAAAACAATAAAAAATATGAAAAAAGCAGGAATTTTATTAATGTTACTGTTCGTTGCCTTTTACGGAACAGCTCAAGATGGAAACTATATCTCCAAGAAAAAGAACGCCACAAAAATTGCGATTATGGGCGGTGGTGGTTCCCACGATTTCCTAAAATACTTCGGTATTGCCGATGGTAAAATACTTAGCAAAAAAGGAAAGAATACCGTAAATTATACCGAGGATAATAAAGAATTGGGAAAACTTATCGGTGATACGGATGTTCTTATGCTGACCAATAATAAACCCTTGGATGCAAACGTTAAAAGCGCGATTTTTAAAAAGGTAAATGCAGGAAATTTAAATCTTTTGATTTATCACCCCAGTACTTGGTACAATTGGAAGGATTGGCCGGAATACAACCAGGAGTTGGTTGGTGGTGGCTCCAGATCACATGAAGAACTCCAAGAATTTGAGGTGAGTGTAATTAAACCAGATCATCCTATAATGAAAGGAGTGCCATCCAAGTTTAGAATTGTGGATGAGTTATATCGCTGGGAAAAAGATCCCAATGCAGAAATAGAGATATTGGCAGTAAGCAGAGGGTTAAAATCAGGTGAAGAGTATCCCACGGTTTGGATCGTTAAACATCCCAAAGCAAAAATTATTGGCAATACTCTGGGCCATGACGAAAGGGCACATGACCATGAAGCATACAAAACTATATTAAAGAATAGTTTGGAGTGGGTAGATTAAACCATAAAATGCAATGGTCCCGATTCATCGTCGGGACCTTTTTTTAATATGATTATTTGAACGGGCTAAACAAATTAAACAAAAACATCACAACAAATGAAATCTTTCCTTATTACAGGTTTACTTTTATTTGGCTTCGTTATAAATGCTCAGATACCAGTGGTATTGCCGGTAAATCCCTATGAAAACAGTACTAAAATAGCTTTGAATAAAAGTGATCTTATAGTCACTTGGCTATTGGACAATGGGAATAATTGTCAATTGGTTATCAACCTGAACAAAGAAGAGCCCTTATTTCGCACTATTGCCATGGGCAAGAATAATCAATTTAAGGCCATATCTTCAAAAGTGGATCCTGTTTTTCTTTTAAATAGCGGAAGTCGTTCTTTGAAACCGGAAAATGGATGGGCAATCTTTTTTGATAAAGTACCTAGCCGCCCTTATACTTCCAATGTTTTAAATATCAACAAAAGGGAGGCAATAATTACTAAAAATGGAAATAGAACTATTATAAGCATTGGGGATATAAGCGCTCCAAATTTTCAAGGTTCTTTAGAAATAACTATCTATAACGGAATTCCTCTTTTCAATATTGCGGCCGTAATTTCAACGCAAAAAGATGCAACAGCAATCCTTTATGATGCAGGTCTTATTACGGATAAACCTTGGAAACAAATTTCATTTGCCAATTTAAAGGACAAATTTGTGCAAGCAGAATCCGTTATGGAAACCAGTACTAACATGGCCGTAAAATACCGCACCATTATTGGTCAGGGAGAAGGTGGTGCAATTGCCATTTTTCCTCCTCCACACCAATATTTCTATCCACTTGATGAGGCATTTAATTTAAAGTCCGTTTGGCACGGTACAAATTATAGGAATATGGTTTCCAAATACGGTTTGGGTATAAGACATGACCCTGAGGGTGATCACCGTTATGTGCCCTGGTTCAATGCCCCTCCAGGAAGTGAACAGCGTTTGAATTTCTTTTGTCTTATTGGTGAAGGGCAAGCCGATCAATTATTGGAAGATGTAAAAAAGTATACCCACAGCGATCAATATGTTCCTATAAAAGGACACAAAACAATGGCGAGCCATTTTCACAATGAATTTATTATGAACGTTGTGATGAAGGATAAAGCCATACCCTCAAAGCCTGAATTTGTGGATGTTTTTAAAAAAATGGGAGTAGATATCGTTCATTTGGGAGAGTTCCATTATACTGCACATCCCAAGGGACCAGATGGGATACGTTTAAAGGAATTGGATTCACTATTTGAGCTATGCGGGCGATTGTCCGATGAGGAATTCCTACTGTTGCCAGGTGAAGAACCCAACGAGTTTCTAGGTGGACATTGGATGGCCCTATTTCCAAAACCTGTCTACTGGATAATGTCCAATAAAGAGAATAAACCATTTATGTCCTCCCATACCCAGTATGGAAAGGTCTATAGATTAAAGGATAAAAATGATATGCTCCGATTACTGGAATTGGAAAAAGGTCTGGCATGGACGGCCCATCCGCGGATTAAAGGATCAACAGGTTATCCAGACGCCTACAAAGATGAACAATTCTTTAAATCGGACCATTTTTTAGGAGGTGCATGGAAACCCATGCCAGCCGATCTATCACTACCTAAATTGGGGAACAGGGTTCTTGATCTATTGGATGATATGAACAACTGGGGGAACAAAAAGAAAATTATTGCGGAGGCCGATCTTTTTACAGTGACTTTGGAAAATGAGATGTATGCCCATATGAACATCAATTATTTAAAATTGGATTCACTTCCTAAATTTAAGGACGGTTGGGAGCCAGTTCTTAATGCCTTGTCAGCAGGGGAGTTCTTTTCGACCACTGGCGAAGTTTTGATTCCACATTTTAGTATAAACGGCAAAAAATCAGGGGAATCTTTAAAATTGAATATTGAGGGCGAAGCTAAAGTCCGTATTCAGATAGATTGGACATTCCCCTTGAATTATATGGAGATAGTATCAGGTGATGGTACCACCGTATTTCGGGAAAAGGTTGATTTGAGCAAGACAAAGGCTTTTGGTTCCGAGGAATTTGAACATTCCCTAAACCTCCACAATAGAAAATGGGCTAGGGTAGAGGTCTGGGATATAGCTGCCAATGGTGCTTTTACACAGACCATTTATCTTTCCAAATAACATAAGCTTATACGTATAAAATTGGTTAGGATTTAATTGTCCAATACGTAATTACGCGCTGCGAGTCTATCCCTTATCTGTTTCGTGTATTGAGATTATTGATAAAGAATTCCCCTATAGCATACCCTTCATCCTGTCCGTTGGCAATGGCAGGCATATAATGGATACCACCATAAAACCTGCTAATTGCTGCTTCTTCGGCAGCCTGTTTAAACGAAGTAAAATTGCGGGTAGGTAATCCAAATTCTTCTTCTGTAGAATCTGCAAAGGCAAAATTATCTCCGAATAGCTTGGTCAACATTATGGCCGCGCTGGAGGATACAACACTGTGACCACTGGTATATTCTGGAAATGGAGGGGTTTGTAGTACCGGTAACCAATTTGGGTCAATGTAAATGTTAATGTAGGTTTCTGGACGTATCACGGCACTCCTGTATTTTTCATCCCAGCAACTGATAAAGGCATCGGCCAAACTTACAGCTAGACAGGCATAGGCTTCAGCGGATCTGACGGCTGAAGCATTGACTTGCTTGCATACCAAGGAAGTGATGTTCATCCAATGGCCATTGGGGGATATTTTCTTTGTAGCATACATCACATGCCCCCTTACGTTCATTTTAAACGGATTGCAATCCCAAAATTTTGCAATCTCAATCTCCTCTTCGGTATTTTTTTGAACCTGATTATATACCGCAATAACATCCTTATAAAAAACACTACTACTATCCAATGAGAACGGGGGAGGAGCCACTGGTTTAAATTGAGCAGCGGAATCGATCAAGAAAGTACGGAGCTTGTTCCAATTAGGTTCTATAGCTTTAATATAAGCAGGAGGGGTTGGTTTCCATGAAGCTGAATCATTTTTCACGCTATATTGAGGAAGTGATCTGGTCTCCTTATATTTATCCTCAGCAGCCCACTTAAGAATATGGGTGGCTACCTGTTGGCCATACGCCAATGAATTGTCGAATACATCATCAGGGATCCCAATGTCCTTAAATTCCTGAAGAATTCTTTTTTCAAAATCATCAATCTTTTCCTCGGAAATCACAAAGGATTTCCCGGATGTAAGAATGGCATGTACTGCTGCCAAGGTTAAACTATATTCCTTTTTCTTGTCTGGAACGGGGACCGGCCCGAGCCCATTTAATTGGCCAGCCAAACTGATATAATCTTTCTGGTCTTGAATTAGTGTTTCGTATGCCGCCACCGAAACATAGGCATAGGTTCGACTGGTAACAGGGGGTGAATAAATATCATAGACCATAACATCTGTAACCTGCTTGATGGCTCTATGAACAAAATCGGCATTTTCCGTTTTTGATTTCCAGTTTTGTGCCCAAATTGAATTTAGGGTACCGACAATTAATATTCCAAACCAAAATAGCCTTTTCATAATACGTTCCTTTTTTTTCCTTTATAATTAATAATTGTGATCTTGGCCATATCATTTTCAATAGGCAGTTTACGTGTGGATTGTGACATATAAGTGGAACCGTAGTAAAATTCCAATCTTTTCTTGCGTCCATCCTTATAAATGATTTCTGCCGAAAAATCATCCACATTAAGATCTACCCAGCGATCGGTACTTTTTGAGTTTGGATCATTGCTGCTAAACACCAAAAGGTCATCTTGATTTTGGGTTGCAATTATTACAGGCTCATTGTTTGCGGTATATAATTTAGCCAACCCTTTTGCGTCTCCCGGAACATAAAACCCGGTATTGGCGGTTTGCATGGCACTAAAATTACCTGCGCCATCACCTTTTAGGCAAAGACCATTAAAGGCATCGTGCCTGCCACTATATGGGTCCATCCCATAATCGTTACCTACCAAAATAAGATCTAAATTACCATCCTCATCTATATCGTTGGCCAACATACCATAAACCGGAGCTTCCTGTGCCTGAAGTGGTAAAGGATGCATTTCAAATTTTCCGTTGCCCATATTTTCAATAAAAGAAGTGCGCATTTCGGTGCTCTGCAGTATTATTGCATTCTTCTTATCAGTTTCACTCCATATATCGTCCATACCGGCCAAGCCATAAGATTGATAGGTAGGGAATTTCTTGCGCATTGTAATTATCTGGCCAACCAGGTCGTCCCTTGACGCAATGGGGAACGATTGACGGTTGCCATCATCGCCGGTCATATAACAAAATACCATGGAATCTAAGGAACCATTATTGTCAATGTCTTTGGCAATTATAGTCATCGGTTCTGTTGGGGTAGCCGTATAATTGGTGTTAAGGCCGAGGTTGCCAGCTACATAATCCATGTCACCGTCATTGTCAAAATCACCTGCAACTAAACTATTCCACCAGCCGGTTTGTTTTTCTATACCCGAATCAACTTTGACCAAAGATGATCCAGTATTTTTAAAAAAGGTTATGGGCATCCATTCTCCTGCCAATACTAGGTCTGTTTTTCCGTCATTGTCAAAATCGGTCCATAAGGCATCAGTTACCATGCCTATATTTTTTAGTCCTGGAGAATAATCATTGGTCACATCAATAAATTTTCCATTCTCATTTTTTAATAGACAACTTTTGGGTGTTGCGGGGTATGCCGCTGAAACTACACGACCACCTATAAAAAGGTCCAAATCTCCATCTCCATCAAAATCAGCAGCTTTTACGCAGGAGCCATTTGTAAAATCGGGAGGGAGGCTATTAATGGCTCTTTCAAACATTCCTTCTCCATTGTTTATAAAAAGACGATCGTTACTAATGGCATGGTCGGCAGGGATTTCATAACTACCACTTACCATATATAGATCAAGATCATCATCATTGTCAACATCAAAGAACAATACCCCCATGTCCTCATACAAAATATCCTCCTGCTGCAAAAACCTGGAAGAATCCATGGTGAATTTGGAATCGGCATCCTGCATAAAAAACACCCCTGGATTGTCCGAGGAGCCACCAATATAAAAATCCTCATATCCGTTATTGTCAATATCACCTACGGCTATCCCGGGACCAAACTGACTTAATTTATGGGGAAGTGTACTTTGGATATTGTAATCTACAAAATCCGTTTCTTTTGGTTTGAAATTTATGTTATGAGAACTGGCCGAGTTCTTGAAGATCGAAGCAACTGCATTGTCGTCTCGGAATGAATTTACTTCACGGGAATCCTTATAATATAGGTTAAGGGGCAATCTCAGTGATACATTAGTTTTTAATTGTTGTTTACCATCAGGCCAAAAAACCCTTAACGAATCAATTTTATTGGCTACGCCCAGACCAAGGTGTGCTCTTGGGTCATGAGTGGATAAATAGCCCCGAATAGGATAATGCTCATAATATTGATGTTGGTTCCCAGAATAATATAATTTTACGGAAGCTCCAATTCCATTGGTGTTATTGTCAGACCCTTCAAAATTTATGGTAAGTTGATTGCCATTTAAACTGGAAGTATTTTCATAAACAAAAGCTGGTCCGTTAATGTTGTTTATTACAACGTCCAAATCTCCATCATTATCAAGATCTGCATATGCCCCGCCATTGGAAAAGGACAAATGGTCTATTCCCCATGCCTTGGATACATTTTCGAAGATTATCCCGTTGGTGTTTTTGTATGCATAGTTGGCTAGCTTTACAACCGGTAGGGAATCTGTCATTGCCAATGTAGCGCTTTGTGAACTACCACTTTGTCCATTGTCATAGGCTATATAATCCAAATCGGTAACGTCCCGTGGCAGGCCATTGGTAATAATCATATCCCGAAATCCGTCATTATCGAAATCGGCAACCAATGGGCACCAGCTCCAATCCGTTTGATAAATCCCAGCCATAAATCCCATATCTTTAAATATGGATTTGCCATTTTGATTCGGGCCACTATTTATTTGCAATACGTTCCTCACATATTGGTGGTTGTAGTCGTATTGACTATTGTTGATATAGTTGTAATATTCGTTACCGCTTAACATTCTTTTTTTACGAAGATTGTTTTCAGGAAGCATTTCCAAAGAGATCAGGTCTACATGCCCATCATTATTAATGTCTATGATATCTGTGCCCATTGCGTTCCAGGCCGTATGCTTAAAATAGTCGTCCAGACGATTTGTAAAAGTTCCATTCTTATTGTTGATGTAGCAAAGGTCATTGGAAATAAAGTCATTGGCAACATAAATATCGGGCCAACCATCACCATTGATATCGGTAATGGCAGCGGCATGTCCCCAACCTTCTATTCCTATTCCCGCTTCTTTAGAAACATCGGAAAATGTTTCGTTACCGTTGTTACGATATAACCTGTCTGTGTTCTTGGCACTACCGTCCGTTAGTTTGGCGCGGTAATAAATAGGTGTTCTTGGGTCATATATTTCATTGGTCACTTGGTACATATCCAGATCACCGTCCCTGTCGTAATCTAGAAAGTAGGCTTGTGTGCTATAACCATTGTCGGCAAGGCCGTAAGCAACGGCAGATTCTTTAAATACGGGAATACCTTTCTTATTGACTCCTTGATTAATATACAATAGATTGGTCCGGCCAAGAGGATCGGATCTAAAGGATGCCGATAAATAGATATCTGGTAGGCCGTCCGCATTTATGTCCACGACGGATACCCCTGTAATCCACCTGTCGTGTCCGTTAACATTTGCAACCTGGGTAATATCCTCAAATTGCATTTTTCCCTTGTTCAGGTATAATTTGCTCGATACCATATTACCAGCGAAGTAGATATCTATAAGGCCGTCCTGGTTGAAATCGCCCATACCAACACCGCCACCATTATAAATATTAGCCTGGTTTAAAATATTAAGGGTATCATTTTCAAACAATTGATTATTAAAGGCTATGCCCGTTATTGATTCTGGCAACAATTTAAAGAGAGTAGGGACTTGCTGGGCAGAGGTCCCGGAAATAGAAAGAACAAAAAGGATTAATACATTAAAATACATCATCGTTCTACACATTTTCATTTTCCAAATTCTTTAAGGTTATATAGGGTAAATTTATTGCGCCATTATAAAGTTGGAAATCGGGTATTCCAACTCATAAATTTTCAGCAAATAAAATTATGGATGTTTGTAAAACAGGAAAACCTCATATTGTTTTATTGTTCAACAATACGTGTCAAATACTACGATACCACTATCTCATTTGCCTCATCCAATACATGGTTGGTAAAACTCTTTAGATAGATCTGTGTTGTTTTAAGGGAGTTGTGACCCAATCCTTCGCTGATAACCTCTGTGGGTATCCCCATATATTTGGCTATGGTGGCCCAGGAATGGCGGATGGTAAAATTGATAAAATTCTATTCAATATTCGCATCTTCGGTAATGCCTTTTAATTTGCAACATTGAACATGAAAGATCACCGCAGGTAATCCTTCTGCCATCACAACGCGAAACCTCCTATAAACAGGGGGGTGTCATTTTTGTTAGAATAATTCTTTAAAATGTGTATAGTTATTGGATTTAAAATTACTTTTATACTTATTGATATCAATTGCACTATTTTGAATGCAAAATAGTGAACCCTAATTTTAAAGTCTTCAACCCCAGTTGTATAAAATAATGCTGGTTACGCTGGAGATAAAGGACCTGTTCGAATTTTGGATAAGGCTACAAATACAGTTTAGGAATGGATTAATTCCTAAATCTTAATTATAACCTTCTCTTTCCCCTAAGCGATTTACTTGAAATTAATTGGAGAATTTACATGATTGTTTGCAATTTCATTAAGTTTACATTTTAACCCAACATTTGATGAGGTTCCAAAGCGTTTTTTTTCTTTTTATCGTGGTCTTTATTTCTATATTCCACTCCTGTTCCTACCGTAATGATGAGGCGGAAATAAGGATTGGGTTTTCCCAAGCCATGATAGCCGACGAATGGAGGCAGTCCATGAACAATGCCATGGAGCTGCAGGCTTCTTTATATCCCAATGTAACTTTAAGTATTTCCAATGCAAACTATAACGTTGAAAATCAAATTAATCAGCTAAAGGAATTTATAGCGGCCGATGTGGATATTATAATAGTCTCCCCAATACAATCCAAGCCAATAACTCCTATTGTGGAAGAAGCAATGAAGGCCGGCATCCCTGTATTGGTAGTGGATAGAAAAACGGATAATCAAAAATATACCGCTTATGTGGGAGCAGATAACATTGAAGTGGGCAGAAATGCAGCAAAGATTATAGTTTCTAATTTGCCTGATTCACTAAAAGTTGTTGAAATCAGGGGCTTGGCCGGATCTTCACCTGCAGAGGAAAGGAGTCTGGGATTCCATCAGATTTTGGATAAATTCCCGAGTATAGAATTTATGGGAACCATTCAGGGTGATTGGGAGAAAGAGTCCATTACCGGAGGTTTTAAGGAACTCTTGCAGGAAATTGGACCGGTCGACTATGTTTTTGTCCACAACGACAGAATGGCCTTGGGTGCCTGGGAGGTAGCTAGGAATTTGGGTATTGAGGATCAAATTAAAATAATAGGTGTCGATGGTCTTAATGGGCCCAATGGAGGTATTCAATTGGTGAAGGAGGGAGTGCTGAACGCTACCATACTATATCCTACTGGAGGCGATGAGGCCATAAAGACAGCCTTGAAAATCTTGAATGATGAGATTGTACCTGTAAATAATATCCTTAGTACTACAGTAATCGATAGGTTTAATGCAGAAATAATGCAAAACCAGTTGAATAAGATAAATGAGCAGCAAACCCTCTTGGAATCACAGGTTACCGCGGTAAAAAGACAAAAGGAACTCTACTATTCACAAAATAATATTTTAAAGATCATACTGGGGTTTTCCTTTATTATTCTTGGTCTTGCTGTTTATAGCATATATTCCAAAATTGCGATTGCCAAGAAAAATAGGCAATTGGAGCTCACCAATAGAAAAATTACGGTCCAAAGAAATCAAATAGAGAAAATCGCCAACGAGGTAAAGGAAAGTAATGAGGCCAGGATGAATTTTTTTACAGGGTTGTCCCATGAGTTTAAGACACCTATTACATTAATTATGAGTTCAATAGAATCCTTAAGGGATTGGCAAAGGCAAAAAGGTTTTAAAACTGGGTTTGAAGTTGAGCTGATTCAAAATAATTCCAACCGGCTGCTCAGGTTGATAAATAATTTATTGGATTTTAGAAAGGTGGAGGACCAAAAATTCAATGTTAGGGCTTCAAAAACAAATATTTTTAAATTCTCCAATAATATATTTAGCGAGTTTAAAGTAGAGGCCAGAAAAAGAGGAATAAAATTCAATATTACTTCAAATAATGAAGATTTGGAGCTGTTTATAGACCGGAATTTAATGGATAAGGTCTACTTCAACCTTTTGTCCAACGCCTTTAAATTTACACCGGACAATGGACGGATCGATATTGAAATTCTTGACAATTTGGATGGTAGTTTGGTAACTATTCATTTTAAGGATAATGGCATAGGTATACCGGAAAACGAACTGGAGTTTGTGTTTACACCTTTTTTTAAGGGTTCCAATAATAGAAAAAATAGCTCAGGAGTTGGCTTGCATCTGAGCAAACAATTTGTAGAATTGCATCTTGGTAAAATCGAAGTCAAATCCCATCACGGGACGGAATTCATTTTAACCCTCTTTAAAGGGGATACCCATTTTAATGAGGATCAAATTGTGGTAGATCCTGAATTAGTGGATACGACCCTTATCAATTTTTCGGATGAGATTGGCTTGGAGGAAGGCTCAGTTGGTTTGGAGGGCCAAAATAGGGAGGAACAACATTCCATTCTGTTGATTGAGGATAATCGTGATTTAACATTTTTTTTGAACAACAAATTAGGCAGTGAGTACGAAATGTTAATTTCAGATGGAACCGATGGACTCGCAATGGCATATGAACATATTCCCGATGTTATCTTGTGCGATGTTAATTTACCCGATAAGAGTGGATTCGAAATTTGTCAAATTCTTAAGAGCGATCTGCGAACCTCTCATATACCTATAATCCTCTTGACCGCTTTAAGCAACAAAGAATCATTTATTAAAGGGCTTGAATGTGGGGCCGATCTATATTTGACAAAGCCCTTCAATTACTCCATCTTAACCCAATCTATAAAGTCGTTGCTATATAATAGGGAAAAATTAAGGTATTACTATACTAACAATATCCATAAAATAGACCAGGTACATTCCTTTGGCGATCCAGAGCAATTGTTTGTGCGACAATTAAATCAACAAATAAAGACCAATTTGGACAACACCAATTTTTCCGTGGAGAATCTGGCCGATGCCCTGAACATTTCCAGAGTTCAATTGTATAGAAAGGTTAAGGCCATGTTGGGAATAAGCGTGAGCGATTATATTTCCAATTACAGACTGGAAAAGGCAAAATCTATGCTTGAATCCACTAATTATTCCATTTCTGAAATCGGGTACGCTACAGGTTTTTCTTCACCAAATTACTTTTCTACAGCCTTTAAAGGCAAATTTGGGGTAACTCCCGGGGCCTATAAAAAATCTCTTTAAGAAGTTTTGCGTTTTTGCTTCAATTTTAATGTATCAATTTTAGAGACACGGGTAACATCAGTGTAATTGACTAACTTTGGGAATGTTAAATTAATTCACTTAAGTGATTGATAGTTAATATGTTAGTGTTTTGTATTGAAATGTTAACTAAATCATAACATATTGTAACATTGTTAAAATTACTCCCAATTTATTTGTAATAATATAGTCTTCATATTTAATAAATGTGATATGAAGAAAATATTGATATGGTCAATAACTGCGGCTCTGGCCGGATTCCTGTTTGGATTTGATACGGTAGTTATTTCTGGAGCCGACAAGAAATTACAGGTATTATGGGGTTCCTCTGATGTGTTTCACGGGACCGTTGTTATGGCAATGGCACTATGGGGAACTGTATTGGGTGCAATTCTGGGAGGTATACCTACCAATAGGTTGGGGAGAAAAAAGACTCTTTTCTGGATAGGTGTTTTTTACACCATTTCAGCGCTAGGCTCAGCATTTTCCAATGACCCTATTACCTTTGCATTCTTTAGATTTTTGGGCGGATTGGGTGTTGGAGCATCTACAATAGCAGCTCCTGCCTATATTTCTGAAATAGCCCCGGCCAAGGACAGGGGTAAATTAGTGGGGCTGTATCAATTTAATATTGTCTTCGGAATATTGGTAGCCTTCCTTTCCAATTACCTATTAAGTGGGATAGGTGAAAATGCCTGGCGTTGGATGCTAGGAGTAGAGGCTATACCTGCCATTATTTATACCCTGTTTGTTTTAAGTGTTCCCCAGAGTCCCAGATGGCTATTGACCAAACTAAGGAACGATGAAGCAAGAAATGTACTTCAATTGATAAATCCAGGTCAGGATGTCGAAAAATTAATGTTGGAAATAAATCATGAAAACGAAAATAAGGTTACAGGGGAGAATATATTTATAAAGAAATACCGCTTTCCATTGATTCTTGCCTTTTGTATAGCCTTCTTTAACCAGGCTTCAGGAATAAATGCCTTTCTATATTATGCCCCTAGAATTTTGGAGGAGGCCGGACTTGGGGAAAGCACCGCCTTATTGAGCAGTATTGGTATAGGGGTTACCAATTTACTATTTACACTCTTAGGAATTTTTCTTATTGATAGATTTGGAAGAAAGCAATTAATGTACCTAGGATCTATCGGGTATATAATATCTCTGACCTTGGTTTCCTGTGCTTTTTTCTTTGATTGGGAAGGTATGTCAGTCGCTATTTTTCTGTTTTTGTTCATAGCTGCGCATGCCATTGGCCAGGGTACAGTAATCTGGGTATTTATTTCAGAGATTTTCCCCAACCATTTAAGGGGTTCTGGACAATCTTTTGGAAGCTCGGTACATTGGATTTTGGCTGCAGTAATACCTTCATTGATACCTGTTCTGTTTACCTCTATAGGCGCTGGTACAGTGTTTGCCTTTTTTGCTTTTATGATGTTTTTGCAATTGCTCTTTGTGGCCTTTGTTATGCCGGAAACCAAAGGTATTTCATTGGAGGCATTGTCCAAGTCCTTGACCAGATCCAATAGTACTGTGGATGAAACCAAATTGAATATTGAAAAGAATAAATAGGTCTAATTATTAAATCAATTTTTAAGAATATGGAAAATTATAGATTAAGATTATTTGTCGCCATTTTGGGTCTTTGCGTTGTTTTGTCCTGCAAGGATCAAGGGCAAAAAGAGAATGTGGGAAATACTTCCCTAAGTGAAGTTTCTTTAGATACGGAAGAAGGATTGTACCGGCCTAATTTTCATTTTACCCCTAAGGTGGGCTGGATGAACGATCCCAACGGGATGTTCCATTACAATGGTTATTACCATTTGTATTATCAGCATTACCCCGATGGCAATAAATGGGGGCCCATGCATTGGGGCCATGCCATCAGTACGGATATGGTAAGTTGGAAGGAACAGCCAATTGCTTTATATCCGGACGACAAGGGATATATTTTCTCCGGAAGTGCCGTTGTGGATTTGGAAAATACCTCTGGCTTCGGTACAGGGGGGCAGGTGCCAATTATAGCCATATTTACCTATCATAATATGGACATTGAAAAGGCCAAGGGAATAGATGTAGAATCGCAGGCTATAGCCTATTCCTTAGATGAGGGGCTTACATGGACCAAATACTCGGGTAACCCTGTTATTCAGAATCCTGGAATAAGGGATTTTAGGGATCCCAAGGTTTCTTGGAACGAAGAACATGAAAAGTGGGTCATGGTCTTGGCGGCACAGGACAAAGTAATGTTCTATAGCTCCAAGGATCTTAAAAACTGGGAGCTATTATCGGATTTTGGTGCGGATTTTAATAAAGAGATCGGAACACACGGTGGCGTTTGGGAATGCCCTGACCTGTTCCCAATTCCAGTAGAGGGTACCGATGAGGTTAAATGGGTGCTCTATGTAAGCGTAAATCCAGGTGGCCCCAATGGCGGCAGTGCCACACAATATTTTATTGGAGATTTTGACGGTGCAAAATTTACCATGGATAAGGATTTTGAAGCGGCCCTAAACAAGGGTCAAAACCATTGGATAGACTTTGGGAAGGACAATTACGCTGGCGTTACATTTTCCAATATCACCTCAAAGGATGGCGGTAAATTTTATATGGGTTGGATGTCCAATTGGGAATATGCCAATGAAGTGCCCACGGAAACTTGGCGCAGTGCCATGACTGTGGCCAGGGAAGTAAAATTGATAAAAGACTCCCAGTCCTATAGATTGGCTTTTGATCCCGTTGATGAGATTGATGCCTATAAAGGGGTAAAGTATAAGAAAGAAAATATTGCAGTGGAGGGGGAATTGGAACTCATAAATTCAGAAAAAGTAAATCTTTCACGGGCTGCCATTAACTTCAATATTGCAGATATCAAAAAGGGTGGATTCACCTTTAAACTCGGAAATAAACAAGGAGACGAATTATCCTTTGGTTACGATTCCACCGATAACAAATTTTTTATCGATCGTAGTAAATCGGGTCAAATTGGTTTTTCAGATACATTTTCAAGTAAGCAGAGTATTGCGCCTCGAATTTCAAGTAGCGAAAAGCTTTCAGGGACTATCCTTCTGGATAAGACATCCATTGAATTATTTTTTGATGAAGGGTCTACGGTAATGACGGAAATTTTCTTTCCCAATGCACCATTCGACACACTTTCAATAGAGACGGTCAATCAAGACTTTATTCTTGATTTGTTAGAAGTAAATGAACTTAATATTAACTAAATACAACTCAATTATGAAACTGAAACTCTTATTATTACTAATGACGTTTGTTCCTTTAGGGCTATTGGCCCAGGAACAGATAAAAGGTACTGTGACCTCTCAAGATGATGGAATGCCGTTACCAGGGGCCTCTGTGGTGGTGGCGGGTACTACCAATGGTACAACAACCGATTTTGATGGTAACTTTACATTGGATGAGGTGCCTTCGGACGCAACACTTTCAATAAGTTATGTTGGCTTTTTAAAGATAGAAATTCCCGTAAATGGGCAGACAACTTTTAATATTGTATTGCAACCAGATGCACAAATGTTGGACGAGGTTGTGCTCACGGGCTATACCACAGAACGAAAGGCCGATTTAACCGGGGCTATAACCGTAGTGGAACTTGGACCTGTGGAAGGTCAAAGTTTAAGCTCGGGTAATGCCATGCAGGCATTGCAAGGAAGGGTGCCTGGGCTTTTTGTTGAAAAGTCCGGTAACCCTAATGGTACCAGTAGCAGAATTCTAATTAGGGGGGTTACCACCTTGGGGAACAACGACCCCTTGTATGTAATAGATGGGGTGCCAACGGTTAGGCAAGAGGTTTTCTCGGGACTTAATCCCAGTACTATTGAATCTGTTCAGGTTTTGAAAGATGCATCAGCTTCTTCCATTTATGGTTCCAGGGCAGGTAATGGCGTTATCATTGTAACCACCAAGAACAGTACAAAAGCTGGTGGGGAAGAGAAATATAGGGTAAGTGTAAATTCTAACATTTCCGTACAATCCGAAAAAAAGCAGCGTTATGATATGCTGAATTCCCTACAAAGAGGTGAAGCATTATGGAGGGCATCCGTCAATGATGGAGCAGATCCAGCTGGGGGTTATGGGGAGATCTATAATTTTGATTGGAATGGGGACTTTAATAACCCGGTGCTAAACAGTGTAACGCTACAGCCCTTTGTTGGGGGAGATGCCAATGTACCTGCAGGCGATACGGATTGGCAGAAAGAAGCCTATGAAACGGGTTATGTGTACAATAATGAAGTTTCCGTTTCAGGTGGAACGGACAAGTCCTTTCATCTTATCAATTTGGGACATCTTAAGAATACCGGGATTCTAAAACATACAGGATATGAAAGATTTTCGGGGAAATTGAATTCCAATTTCAAATTGTTCAATGATAAATTGAAGATCGGCCTAAATACGGCCTTTACCAGCTCGGATGAAACATTGGCCTCTACCGATATCGGTAGTGCCCCAACTCCGGCATTGGCAATTAGCTTGGTGCCTACTATACCTTTGTTTGACAGTAATGGTAATTATGGTGGGCCTTTGGGAGCTGGTTACTCAGATCGTAACAACCCGGTTCTAATGCAATACTTAAATAGATGGGACAATACGGAAAGGACCAATATTTTCGGAAACGTATTTGCCGAATTACAGATATTGGACAATTTAACTTTTAGAACGAGTATTGGTCTTGATTTTGGCGACTATAAGCGCAAGGACATTGAGCCTAGGGTAGCCAATGGTTTTGTAAACAGGAGTAATAATAGGTTGATATTGGACACCAACAAATTTACCAGTGTTGTCTTTACCAATACCTTAAATTATAATTTGGAATTGGGCGATCATCGTTTTGGCCTGTTGGTGGGAGCAGAATCCATTAAAAATGATTTTGATTCGGTTACGGCCATTGCCGATGGCTTTGCGGTAGAGACAGAGTCTTATTTTGTATTGGATGCGGCTACTGGCGCTAGGACAAATACTGGACGTTCCAGTGGAAGTAGTCTGTTGTCCCAATTTGGGAAATTAAATTACGCTTTTGCGGATAAATATCTGGCTTCTGTTACCGTTCGTAGGGATGGTTCCTCTCGATTTGGTGAAGAAAACAGGTATGGTGTTTTTCCGGCCGCAACTTTGGGTTGGAGAATTAGTAGGGAAGATTTTTTCAATGATGAAGGCGCGGTTTCGGATTTAAAATTTCGTGCCGGATACGGTGAAGTTGGTAACCAATCTATTGGTGACCTGGCCAGATTTGGTCTTTACGAATCAAGATATGGTCCCAACCAAGATCAATTTGTTCCTGATTTTTTCAACCAGTATTATAATGTAGGAACCGCATATGATTTAGGAGGTAATAATGGGGGGACATTGCCTTCAGGATTTGTTTCCATTCAAGCTGCGAACCCGGCGCTTAAATGGGAAACTACCAAGGAATTTAACTTTGGTGTAGACTTTGGACTTTTTAACAATGCAGTAGTAGGTACTTTCGATTACTTTACCAGAGAAACCAGTGACATCTTGATTACACCTCCAATCGCCTCAGTAATTGGCGAAGGACAACAGCGTGTTCTTAATGGGGCTACCACAGAAACAAAAGGATGGGAGCTTTCGGTGGCCTATTCCAAAACCTGGGATAGTGGATTTTCAATGGCGGTATCTACTAATTTTGGGGCTTTCAAAGACGAGATTACCTTTTTGCCCGAAGAAGTTAGGGCAGGTTTTCCGGGAACGGCCGAGAATTCTATCCTAGGTCAGTCACAATTTTCCATCTTCGGTTATAAAACAGATGGATTATTCCAAAGTCAGGCCGATATCGATGCCAGTCCTGCACAAGTTGGGGCAAGACCTGGAGGATTGAAATTTCAAGACCTTAACGGGGATAATGTAATAGATAGCGATGATAGGGACTTTATTGGGAATACCTTACCAGATCTGGAGTATGGAATTAGACTTGATCTTGGATATAAAAACTTTGATTTCTCCATTTTTGGATCAGGTGTAGCCGGAAGAATTGGTCAGGACCCTTATATTTTTTGGAATAATTTCACCCAAGGCCGCGAGAATGCAGGTCTAGGTGTTCTCAATGCTTGGACTCCAACAAATACCGATACGGATATACCATCCCTGTCGTTGGCCTTCAACGATCAGAGGACTTCCGACTATTTATATAGAAAGAATTCCTATTTCAAAATAAGAAATTTACAAATTGGCTATTCTTTGCCCGAAGAGATGATTAGTAAATTCTGGGGGATGACCGGATTGCGCGTTTATTTTCAGGGTGAGAACCTTTTTTGGTTTACCCCTAATGACTATATCGGATCAGATCCAGAGCGTACAAGTGTTGATAACATCCCTGTGCCAACTGTACTATCATTGGGACTTAATTTGAACTTTTAAAAAATGAAAATCATGAAAAGAAATAAATTATATATAATAGGAGTGTTGGTTTCATTCCTTTTTGTCTCCTGTGACAAGGACTTTTTGGAATACGAACCTGAGGGAGTACTGTCCAATGAAAATGTGGCCACTGCCGATAATGCAGAATCTTTGGTTGTTGCCGCTTACGCGGGAATTGCCAACGATGAAATGATAGGGCCATTAACGCACCAATGGGTATATGGAAGTGTACGATCGGACGATGCCTATAAAGGCGGTGGAGGCCGAAGTGATGTTGATGTGGTAGACCGATATGAGCAGTACAATCTGACTATTCCCGATTTTGGGGATTGGATGGCGCCAAGAACTTGGACCAACTATTACAAGGCTATTTCTAGGGCTAATTTTGCGTTGAGCGTGATCAATGATATACCTGATGCGGAATATGCAAATAAGACCTTAAGGCAGGCCGAACTTCGGTTTTTAAGAGGGCATTCACATTTTATGTTGAAGCTTTTGTTCAAAAAAATTCCATATATTATAGAAGGTTTGTCCCAGGAAGAGACGGCTGCCATTTCCAATGATGTGTCCAACGATGAATTGTGGAACACTATAGCCGAAGATTTTATTTTTGCATATAACAATCTTCCCCAATCCCAGGACGAAGTTGGTAGGGCAGACAGAAATGCTGCTGCGGCCTATATGGCGAAACTTAGATTATACCAAGCCTATGAGCAAAATGACCAGCATCAGGTCACGGCCATTAATCCTGCCCGACTTCAGGAGGTAATAGATTATGCGGATGAGGTTACTGCTGGATTGGAAGCAGATTACGGCAATAACTTTTTGGACGGTTTTGATAACGGGCCAGAATCAATTTGGGCCGCTCAGTTTTCCATAAATGACGGTACCAAGGTGAGTAGGGTAAGTTTTGTTACTGGACTTAATTCTCCTCATGGATCTGCACTTTACGGATGCTGTGGTTTTCATTTGGCCAGTCAAAATATGGTAAATGCTTTTAGAACCGATGCAGCTGGACTGCCCCTTTTGGATACTTTCAATGATGCGGATATTTTTACTACGCTAAATGGAGATGGTACTGTTACTCCAGCTGTGGGATTAACGGTAGACCCCAGGTTGGATCATACCGTAGGTATACCAGGACGTCCTTTTAAATATAGAAATACGGTTAATACAACCGGTGATATGGTTTATAACTTTAGCTGGGCCAGAGATCCAGGGGTGTATGGCTACTTCGGAAATATGAAGGAGCAGCAAGCTCCGGATTGCTCCTGTTATGTAAAGGAAGGTCCATTTGTAGGTACCTCAAAGAATGTTGATTTTATTAGGTACGCGGATGTATTGTTGTTCAAGGCAGAAGCCTTGATACAATTGGACCGTTGGGATGAAGCTTTGCCTTTGATAAATCAGGTAAGGGCCCGTGCCGCCGTAAGTACCCAACGCCAGATCGAGGCCGGTGCAACGGATATCTATAACATTCAACAATACACGACCTTCCCTGATAAGGACTATGCCTGGAAAGCCTTGAAATTTGAAAGGAGATTGGAATTTGGTATGGAAGGACCACGTTTCTTTGATTTGGTAAGATGGGGTGAGGCAGCAACAGTGTTGAACGCTTATTTGGCCGAGGAAAAAACAAAGAGGGATTTCTTATCCAGTGCTGTTTTTACCGCAGGAAGGGATGAATACTATCCAATTCCTCAACGTGAAATAGATTTTACGGGTGGTCTCTATACGCAAAATCCTGGATATTAATTTAATATAGAGTTGGTTTGAGTTAGTTATATAAAGGCACGGAGAGCTAATCCTCCGTGCCTTTTTTTAAATTAAAAAAATGAAGAAAATAAAAGCAATTTGTTTTGGAGAAGTTTTATTTGACAATTTCCCAACTCATTCGAAGATTGGAGGAGCGCCATTGAACGTTGCTTTGCGATTACAATCATATGGGGTAGAAGTATCCATGGTAAGTAGCGTAGGTGATGATAAGGAGGGGAATAAAATAATTAACTATTTAGGCAGTTCTGGTGTCAATACGGATGGAATACAGATTAGTCCCAATTATGGGACTGGACAGGTAAATGTTGTCTTAAATGACAAAGGGGTGGCATCTTATGATATTACCTACCCAGTTGCTTGGGATAAAATTTTGCCAAGAAAATATTATGAAAGCCAATTAAAGATATCGGATATCTTTATTTATGGTAGTTTAGCCTGTAGGGATAATACTTCTCGGACAACCTTAAAACAACTTTTGCATTTTGCTCAATACAAGGTTTTTGATGTTAATTTGAGAGCACCACACTATACCAAGGAACTACTCTTGGAATTAATGCAACCCGCCAATTTTGTGAAATTTAATGATGATGAATTGTATGAAGTGGCAGGATATCTTGGTTCCAAGTACAATTCTATGGAGCAGACTATTGCATTTGTTGCCGAAAAAACCCAAACGGAAACCATTTGTGTTACCAAAGGCGCCTACGGTGCCGTCTTATATCACCAAAAAATCTTTTATTATAATAGTGGCTATAGGATTAAAGTTCTTGATACGGTAGGATCCGGGGATTCTTTTCTAGCCTCTGTAATTTACAAGTTGTTTAGCGGTGAAGGCCCCCAGGCCGCTATCAATTTTGGTTGTGCTGTCGGTGCCATGGTGGCTAAAAGCGAAGGGGCCAATCCTATATTTACCATGCAGAAGATATCTAGGTTTATGAATCCTTAAAATTTTTATTTCATATTGCTTATGGCATTTTAGAGGGTATTTTAGAAATATCCATGCATTTATAAAATTATGTACTCATTGTGATATTTCACAAAATAAAACTCCTCCAGGGGACTAAGCCTAGGTCGGCCAACAAACTAAAATTTAGCTTTTTGATGTTCTTAATATTGTATTAATTAGAATTTGCAACATTGATAATGAAGGGTCACCGCAGGTAATCCTAAAGGGCTGCTAGCCCCCAAATTTTCTTTTCACAGAGCACTCATATTCTGAAACTAATTTCCAAAAATTTTCTTGCGATGATTAATGCCCCAAATATGCAATTCCGATATCACTTTTTTTAAAGTATTGGAATATTCCGTTGGCCTATATTCGGTTCGTACAGGAAAACCGTTTATAACAGTACGTGTAATCAATTGATTTGCTTCCATGTCTTTCAATTCACTTGACAATACCTTGGTGCTTAACTTTGGAATGCTTCGCTCTATTTCTCTGAAATGTTTATTGCCTTCCCAAATAGAAATTAGTATCAGAATTTTCCATTTACCACCAATGATATCCAATGTGTCCCTTACCGGTATGAGGGCGGACATACACTCTTTATGTTCCATTTTTTTCATCTTGTCCAATTTTTTGATTACCCAAAGGTAACTGATTACCCAAAGGTAACTGATAACATTTAGTAATCAATAATAATTAATTTTGTATCCTAATTTTAAAATCATAAAATGAAAAACAAAATTCTTACAGGTCTAAGTATCCTATTCGCACTAATGATGGTTAATTCAGGTTTAAACAAATTTTTTAACTATATGCCTATGCCCGTTATGTCTGAAGAAATGATGCAAATTATGGGAGGGTTTCTGACTATAAAATGGATTCTCCCACTAGTGGCTGTGGTTGAAATCATTGCAGGAGCATTTATGGCCATGCCCAAAACAAGAGCCTTGGGAGCAATTATGATCCTTCCTGTCATGGTAGGAATCCTTGTGCATCACTTAGTTCACGATATATCAGGTATTGGAATAGCATTGCTATTATTTGGAATTAATATCTGGGCAATTATTGCCAATTGGAATAAATATGTGCCAATTTTAAAAGTTGAATAGGGAAAGTTGCTTTAAAGAGGATAATGTATATTATTCGTTATAGAATATTGGCTCCTATATAAAGCCCACTAAATTTTAGCAAAAGCAACATTGTAAACGGCCTAAAATGGCCGTTTTTTCAATTAAGGCCATCGGCATAGGAAAATCTCAAAAACCTGTCATTTACAAAAGCTGCTTCGTGGCACATACATACCCTCTTTATACTCTCCATTAAAACTGAGCCTCGATGGTTCAGGACAAGTCCATTGACTATCGATCCGTTATCTGTCCAGTCCAGAAATATATGTAGAAAAAACAAATGTAAAGTGATAAAAATTATTACTAATTGTGTAATGTTACACCTAATTATAGTTATATTAAAAAACTATATCCCATTCTATGAGACCATTTTTATTGCTTACTTTTTTTGTTTTGTTGAATGCTTGTGCGGACCCATATGGTAAGTACAAAAACCCCCCAGAACATATAACCCAGGCCTCTGCTGCCAATGCAGTGTATTATGAAGCTTATGACGCGACCTTAGAATTATGGAATGTTTCTTTTGAGGAATTGTATATCCCTACCACCAACGGAATTGCCCATGTTATTGTAAGTGGTCCTAAAAATGCGGAACCCGTGGTATTGCTCCACGGAATGAATGCCAGTTCTACTATGTGGTACCCAAATATTGAGGCCCTTGCCAAAAACCATAGGGTGTTTGCGATCGACTTTATCCTGGAATCGGGAAAGTCTCATTTGTCCAATGATATAGAAAGCGTAGATAAAGTTACTGCTTGGTACAAGGAAGTTTTATTTGCTTTGGAGTTGGATAGCTTTCATCTAATTGGCGCTTCCCGAGGAGGTTGGTTGGCCGTTACCTTGGCCTTGAACGACCAGACAAAAATAAAAAGCCTCATATTATTGAGTCCGGCACAAACCTTTACCTGGATCAAGCCCAGTACGGATCTATTAAAAAATATTGTTAGAATATTTTCATCCAAGGAAAAACAGATTGCGCAAAGCCTGGAGAGCATGTCCAGCAACGTGGCCAATATCAACGAAGCCTACCTAAGGCAATATAAATTGGGAATGGAATTGGATTCCGAAAACAAGTTTGTGACCAGCATGAAACCTTTTTCCAACAGCGAATTAAAGTCCTTGCAAATGCCGGTCCTGGTTTTGATTGGGGATGACGATATGATCAATGAAAGAAGAACGGTGGAGATTGCCAATATGTTGCCCAAAGGGAAAGGGGAGGTAATACAGAATGCTGGACATTTTTTATCTATTGATCAGGCAGCAAAAGTGAATGAAAAAATGCTGGACTTTCTACACATCCCTTAAGGATCATAAATATTACCTAACAGAAATAAGGCCGTACAAAAAAGTACATTTGGTGTGGCCATAAGATTTATAGATTTCTTGTATTGATAATACCTATTTTTACAAAAACATTGGCCCATGCTCCATTTAAAATTAGCAACAGACCCACGCTGGGTCAATATTGTTGAAAAGAACATAGAAGAAATACTAACAGACCATGCGTGGTGCGAACAAAAGGCCGCTACCAATGCAATTACTATTATAACCCTTAATTCCGAATACCCCGATCTGGTTACCGATCTCCTCCTTTTGGCCCAGGAAGAATTGGAACATTTTCAAATGGTACACAATATCATTAAAAAGCGCGGTTACACCTTGGGTAGGGAGCGCAAGGACAGCTATGTTAACGAGCTTTATAAGTTTATGAACAAAGGTGGCAGTAGACTTCAATCTATGGTAGATAGGCTCTTATTTTCCGCTATGATCGAAGCCCGAAGCTGTGAACGTTTTAAACTGCTGTCCAAGGAATTAAAAGACCCGGAGCTTTCAAAATTCTACCATGATTTAATGGTCAGCGAAGCAGGCCATTACACCACTTTTATTGGTTTTGCCCGCAAATATGGCCAAGATATAGATGTAGACCAACGTTGGCAAGAGCTTGTTGAATTTGAAGCTGAGGTGATAAAGAACTACGGAAAAGAAGAGACAATACACGGATAAAATAATGTTGCGCTGCAATTCTGTTTAAAATTTTAAGGTTGTGGTTACTCAACATGGGGTAGATTGCAAAATCCCCTGTTTAAGACAAAAGATCCCTAAATAACGTGAGTTCGACATAAAAATAATTTCAAGGCATTGATTTCGT
>TARA_R110000796_G_scaffold8289_2_pt1 | contig 23832 bp, 15 predicted proteins | sample TARA_R110000796 | Tara Oceans TARA_R110000796 (sample SAMEA4397815) | marine metagenome | biome: Polar Biome; feature: [SRF] surface water layer (ENVO:00010504); material: water (ENVO:00002006), including particulate matter (ENVO:01000060) such as... | depth 5 m
TTAGGTGAAACTTATGCTTTTAATACTTCATTACCATTTGCATCGGTCCCAGATCGTGGATTGTTTCTACTCCAACAACATAACATTAGATATACTTTTAATGAAATGGTTGCAATTCAGACACATGATGGTTTATATGATGCTGCAAATGAAAAATATTTAAAATCATTTATGCCAGAAACAAAACCTCGCACATCGTTACCATTTATTTTACATCAGGCTGATATGATGGCTGCGCGTATTGAATTCGAAATTGAATGGTTACCAAAGTTTCCTAAGAATAGCGTGGATACGCCAAAGAAAAATTATACATTGTCCACTAACGCGAATAAAGCTAATTCTAAATCAAAAGCTTTAGGAGGGATTAAAAGTGAAGGATTAAAAAATATGTTAGACAGTTTATAATGGGAACAGAATTAATTATAATAGCTATATTAGGAGTCATGGTTGTAATCTTAGGATTTACAACATGGAACCTTCTATCAAAAACAGAGAAACAAGAGGATGCTATTTTTAATTATGATACTTTTATAAATGAATACAGTAAACAATTAGACATTGCAGATACGCGCTTAAAAGAAATAGACGAAAGAGATCTATTTAAAAGTGATGATGAAATTGGTTGGTTTTTTAAAAATTTAAAAGGGTTGCAAAATGACTTATCTAGATTTAAACAGAACCAATAACATCATATGGAACCACCTATCAGAAAGCGCAGGAAGAAATCTAAGAATTACTTCACACATGACACCGAACTAGCCATTGTTCGATATAATGGCCTCGATTCTATAGAAGATGAAAAGTTAAGAAGTAATATCTACGATAAGGAGATTCATTATCCATTCTTTAAACTTACGCAAAACATTATACATACCTTTAAATTCTACCATACAGAGGTTGAGAATTTAGAACATCTTCAACATGAAATAATTGTTTTTCTACTATCAAAAATTCATTTATTTGACCCAACACGAGGAGCTAAAGCTTACTCGTATTTTGGTACCATAGTAAAACGTTGGTTGATATTATATAACACAAAGAACTATACTAAAAAGATTAAGAAAGTAGATGTTGATGTGTTGATGGGAGATAAATCTACACACACTTATACTTTTGAAGAATCTACGGGGCCCGTAGATGAATTAAGCAAATACATTGAACTATTCGTAGATCATACTACAGAAAATATTTATGAACTTTTCCCAAAGAAAAATGATGCCCAAATAGCAGATGCCATACTTGAGTTGTTTCGAAAACGAGAAACTATAGAGGTATTTAATAAAAAGGCATTATACATATATATTAGAGAGATAGTTGATGTAAAAACACCCAAAATAACCAAAATAGCGGATAAGTTATACGACATATTTAGGAGTCAGTACGTTTTCTTTTTAGAAAATGGCTATGCTAGATTCTAAATCCATCCTAGATCCATATTTATAATAAAACACATTATGGGAGCATTAGACAGCGTTATATTTGGGGATAAAAAATTTTCGGATATCTTAGGCGAAATTTACGACAACCAAAAGAAAAAAGAATCACAAATTACAGGGTTAATTTCCGAACTCAAACCCCTTGTTAAAGATATAGGCGATGCAACTTTGATTGTTCCGTTAATTAAAGAATATCTAGAAATTGGTGTTCGAAATGATGAGCAATTAATTAAAATGGCTACAATAATTCAACGTGTAGTAAATAACCAAAGTGATGTTGATGGTAGTGGTATTACTGAAGCAGAAAAAGATGAATTACTAGCGGAATTAGACAACATCCAAAATGCATTTAATAAGGAAAAAGATAAAGAATAATGTACAAAAGTGGTTTAGCAGGATTATTTGCAGGGGGTAACGCTGGGAATGAAAACTCCCCTAAAAATTCAAATGAAGACAATAATTCTTTTATTATAGGAAGAGTTACAGATGTTTGTTTAAATACAGACTCATCTATGTTTGTTGAAGGAAATTGGAGTAGTATAGGAACTATATCATTTCAAATCCTTGGTGCATCCTCTCCCCCACTAGTTGGTAATCAAACTCCATCTACATCTGCCTTACCTTTATTTAATCAATTTAAAAACTATCCCTTAGTTAATGAATTTGTAATATTATTCCCAGGCGCGGGACAAGATAACCCACAAACTTCAAACAAAAAACAATATTATTACATTCCATTAAACATATGGAATACCCCTCATTATAATGGATACCCTTCTCCTTTTAATGAAAATGCAAGTAATCAAGATACATCATACGAGCAAGTAGAAGCAGGTAACCCTCAAACACAAGATAATAATCCTGAAACTATAAATGTAAATGGCACATCAGGAGGTAATTTTATAGAAAAAGGTGATATAAGTCCAATACTTCCATTTGCAGGTGATCAAATTATAGAAGGTAGAAATGGTAATAGTATTAGATTTGGTTCTACTGCTACTACATCCGGTGAAATAAGAAATAATTGGTCTGATGGAAGTGATGAAGGTGACCCAATAACAATACTAAAAAACGGTCAACCTGTTTCTAGTAGTTTAGATGGATATAAACCCACAACTGAAAATATAAACACCGACCCCTCTTCTTTATACTTAACTTCAAAACAACAAATACCAATAAGTGTATCTGTTGGTTTTAATGCATCCTCAAATGGGGAAAAAGATACAATACCCTTTAGTAGTGTAATTAAAAACACACCAATATCTCCAAAATACTACAATTCTTCCCAAATAATATTAAACTCAGGTAGATTGTTATTTAATACAACGGGAGATAGTATGTTATTTTCATCAAAAAAATCAATAGTACTAGAAAGTCAAGAAGATTTAGGGATAAAATCATTAACAAGAAATGTTAATATATTAGCCCCTCAAGGAAATGTTTCAATAGGTCAGAAAAATGCTAGTGATGCTGCTATTTTAGGAACTTCATTTATAAATTTAATTACACCATTTTTAGGACTATTAAAAACAACTTTAGAACAATTAAAAAACGAACCACAATTGTCAGTTTCAAAACCTTCATCTATGGCCACAGCAACTGAATTACAAAGTGTTCTAAATAAAATACAAACAACACTTTCAGATAAAGTAAAACTATCTTAATGGCAATGGATTTATTAAACATAGCATCCCAATTTATCACCTCAAAAGAAGGTCTAAAAATCTTTAAAAAAATTAAAGGGTTAGATTTAGAACAACTTAAATCTGCTGTTAGCAAGAAAAAGAAAGGTCTAGAATTAAGTAAGGAAGACAAAACAGCTTTAAAAGAAGAAAAAAAACAACAATTAGGAGAAAAAACAGCAAAATACACCCCATACTACGCTATTTTTACCACTAGAGGAATTGTATATAATAAAAGAACTAAAGAACCTATTGAAGGGGTTCAAGTAAATCCTTTTGGAGCACTATATCCTATATTTAAACAAGAAAGGGTTAATCCTGTAACAAAAGAAATTTTAAAGGATGAAAATGGTAAAATTTTATATAAAGCAAAATCCGATAAAGAAGCTGAAAACTTTACAGTTACAAATGATAAAGGAGAATGGGAACTAACATTTGGTGTTCCCTATATAGATGCTGCAAATAGAATTGTTTTACCTCCTAATGTAGCCCCCTTTGTACTGTATAAAGAAAGCAAGTCCGGGGCGTATACATCAACGGATAGAACAGAAGGGAAAGAAAATGATTATGCTCCTGGTTTACAATATATAGTTACATTTGATGGTCAAGTACCTAAAGATCAAGATCCAATAGGTTTAACTGATTTAATAGACGCAGCAGAACAAGAAGCAGCTAAACAAATTCAAAACATAGTAGATGTTGTTGCTAAAGAGGCTAATAAATATTTAGATGTTGTAGAAAGAACTTTAGTATCATTAACAAATTTAGTTCTTAAACCTACAACGGTCATTCAAACTACATTATTACCCTTAGCGGTTAGATTAATGTTGTATTTTGGAATAGCGAAACAACAACAAGCCGAGCAGCAATTACAAAAGTGTCCTAATGGAGAAGCATTAGCTGAAGTAATTAGAAAAAGAAATTCTGTAGTTAGACAAATAAACAACATATATGGTATTATAGCTGCTAATACAGCATTAGCATTTTTATTTTTATATTTATCAAAATATTTAATTGTTATTAAAAATGTTATTGGTAACATACCATTCCCAGTATCTGTACCTCCAGGTGTTGGTGTACCTTATTCTTTAATTAGTAAGTTAGAAGGAATACAGGAATTATTAGAAAAACTTTCAGGAATAAACAAAGAATTAAAAAAGAATTTATTTATTGCTTTAATATTTTTAATCATATCATTAATTATTATACTAAGGTATTTAAAAACCATTGACAACTTAATTGGAGAATGTTCTGATGGGGATAATGGATTACTAAGTATAGATGATGAATTACTAGCATTACAAACACAAACCGCACTTGATGGTGAACCTGAATTAAAAATAGTTAATGGGTTTACTATGGATGTTGAAGTAGTAGACAAATACCAGGTAGGTGACTTACCTAGAAGACAAGCAATTGCAAGAAATTCTAAAGGAATCATAATTTTAAAAGGTGAACCTTCGTTTGCCGCCGAAAACCAAATATTAATCGATGAATTAGCCTTTTATATTGTACAAAACAATTTAAAAGCAGATTAATTCAATATTTATAACTAAATAATTACTACATGAAATTAAGTCAATTAAAAACTATTGTAAAAGAAGCCGTAAAAGAGGCTATACAAGAGGAAATGAAAGACATCCTTATGGAAGCTGTACGTTCTCCTAAACAAACTGTTTACGAAAATAGTATGGGTGTACCCAATACAGATGTAGCGGCACCTAGTAGAATGAACCCAGTTATGCACCAACCAAAAACACCATTACCCGAAGATGATAGAATGAAATTAAGAGAAAATATGATGGGAGTTTTAGATGGTATGAGACCAAATTCACAAGGAACTTTAAGTGCTACAACACAAGATATGCCATTACAAATGGGAGGTGGAGATACAACATCAGCAAATGGTAGTTTACCCTCAGGAAATGTTAGTATGGACCAGATTATGGGTTTAATGAAGAGTAAATAAAAATTAGAATATGGCGTTTGGAGCAGTAAGACAATTTCCTAATGATTTAAGACCAAGTATTGGAATAGGGGTTGATTTACCCTTTTCTAATGGGAATGGGTTTACTCCTAATTATACAACAGCGGAATCTATTAGATATAATCTTGTAAATTATTTTTTAACAAACCCAGGTGAAAGACTAGGTAACCCCTCATTTGGAGGAGGACTAAGATCATATATATTCAGTCAAATAGATGCTGAAAATTTAGATTTTTTAAGGGAAGATGTTCAAACAAAAATTGCAACTGAATTCCCAAACATATTAGTAAGACAATTAGAAGTATTAGCCAACCCAGATAATAACGAAGTAACAGTACAAATATATTACGCCGTTGAAGATACAAATATAGAAGACGAAGTAACATTAAATTTTGCATAATGGCAGTAAGAAGAAATATTAATTACATAACTAAGGATTTTAATGAGTATAGAAATCAACTGATTAACTATTCTCAAACTTATTTTCCTTCAACCTACACCGATTTTAGCCCAGCATCACCCGGAATGATGTTTATGGAACAAGCGGCGTATGTAGGGGATGTATTATCCTTTTATTTGGATAATCAAATCCAAGAAAACTTTTTACAATACGCTAGACAAGATGATAATTTATTTGATTTAGCTTATATGTACGGATACAAACCTAAAGTAACAGGTTTATCACAGGCACCTATTGAATTTTACCAACAAGTACCAGCTAAATTATCCGGAAGTACATACATACCAGATTATGATTATTCTTTATATGTAAACAATAACACACAAGTAGCAACTACAACAGGGAATACTGTGACATTTACATTAGATAACCCAATTGATTTTGCTGTGTCTAATTCACTAGATGAAACTGAAGTAACAATTGCTTCACTTTCAGGTGGAAATCCTCAATATTATTTATTAAAAAAATCAAGAAAAGGATTCTCGGGTACTATAGTATCCCAAACATTTAGTGTTGGCGATCCTACAGAATTTTTAACTTTAATATTAGAAGATACAAACATAGCAGGTATTGTTGACGTATTAGATTCTGATGGTAATATTTGGTATGAAGTAGATTATTTAGGACAAGATTTAATTTATGACGGTATTAGAAATACTAATGTAAATGCACCTAACACTTACGAAGATGTAGATACGCCATTTATATTACAAACAAAACAAGTACAAAATAGATTTGCTACTAGATTTTTAAGTACAAAGCAACTCCAATTACAATTTGGGGCAGGAAATCCCGAAAATACAACAGAAGACATTATTCCAAACCCAATGAATGTTGGTTTAGGTTTACCATTTGAACAAGATAAATTAACAACGGCATATAGTCCTACTAATTTTATTTTTACAAATACTTATGGTACACCACCAACAAATACTATTTTAACAGTTAGATATTATAAAGGTGGGGGGGTAAAATCCAATGTATTATCCAATACAATTACTAAGGTTAATACCACGACAGTTAATTTTAACAATGGAGGACTAAACAGTGCAACAGCACAATACGTGTTCGAATCGCTCGCAGCTAACAACCCATCAGCGGCATCAGGTGGTAAAGATGGAGATACAATAGAAGAAATTAGACAAAATAGTATTTCAAATTTCTCAACACAGTTAAGAAACGTAACTGCTGATGATTATTTAGTAAGATCATTAAGTATGCCCTCTAAATATGGAAAAGTATCAAAGGCATTTACTCAAAAACCACAAGCAAATAGTGCTAATTCAACATTAGATTTATATGTACTAACTGAAAATTCAGTTAATAACTTAATACCCGCTTCAGATTCATTAAAAACCAACCTAAAAACTTATTTAAACCAATACAGAATGATTGGTGACGTAATTAGTATTAAAGACGCTTTTGTCATTAATTTTGGAGTTAATTTTAGTGTAGTTACTTACCCCAATTATAACAGTAATGAGGTAGTTGAAAGGTGTATAGTAACATTACAAAACTATTTCAATATAAATAAATGGCAAATAAATCAACCAATTATTATACCTGATTTATATGTAATGTTAGATGCATTAGAAGGGGTACAAACAGTTAAAAACGTAATATTAACAAATATAGCAGGAACATCTAAGGGATATTCAGAATGGGCGTATGACATGAATGGAGCTAACCAGAATGGAACTATATTCCCTTCATTAGACCCTAGTATTTTTGAAATTAAATATCCTAACACTGACATAAAAGGAAGTGTTGTAAACTTATAATTATGGCAGTATATAAATTATTTCCTTCACAAGATGCCTCTATTTATAGCGCTTTCCCTGCTATGAACGCCGGGCTTGATCCTATATTAGATATAGCCAACTATGTAACAGAATCAAACCCTGTAGCAAGAGTAGCTAGATCGATAGTTCAATTCGACCAAAGTGAAGTAGAAAATGTTATTGAAACAATAGCAAAAGTAACAGGATCAGAATTTAATAGCTGGTCAGGTAGTTTAAAACTATATATTGCTAAAGCTAATAATGTAATAATAAATTCCTATTTGGAAGCTTGGCCAATATCTGGATCATGGAATAATGGTACAGGCCAATACTTAGATAATCAACAAGGTACAAATGGTGTTAGTTGGGTATATTCCGACTACTCGGGATCAAATGCATGGCCTACAGCAGGGTTTGTTCCGTTAACTACGGGATATTATTCCGGAAGTAATAATGCTGGTGGGGCTGTATGGTATACCGGTTCGGGTGCTTATACTAACGTTGATAACGCCAATATGGGCGTATCTCAATCATTTAACTTACGTAGTACTAAGGATTTAGATATGAATGTTACAGACATACTGAAAGTATGGTATTCATCATCTAAAGATATAAATTCAGGACAAATCGATATAGCCAACAATGGATTTTTAGTAAAATGGGCGGATGCTCAAGAATTTATTACTTCAAGTGCTGTATCACCTCAATTAAGCTATTATTCAATAGATACAAATACAATATACCCACCACAATTAGAATTTAAATGGAGAGATTTTTCATATTCAACTAGTAGTGGTGATTTTAAAATAGGAAGAACACTAACAGGTTCAGGCTACTCCACAGCTATTTCATCATCAATATCATGTTCATTTACACAATCCTTACCTTCACCCGCTGTTAATAGTGGAACAGGTACAGGGGCAACATTTGGAGCTACATTTAATGAGCCAAATATGGTAAATGTATTTGTTAAAGATATAGGAACTGGTTATAAAACAGGAGACGTATTAACATGGAGTGCTGCTCAAATAAATGCCTTACCCGCAATTGTTGAAGGGGGAACAGATGCAGCAGTTACAATATCAACATTTGATATACAACAACTTAATGTTATATCAACACCCGATTTATATGTTGCTTTAGATAACAACGCAGGGGTATTTTATAGTGAAAGTATAAATGATTTTAGATTAAACGTGCGTCCTGAATTCCCGGCTCGTACATTCCAAACATCATCGTTATACACAACAAATTTTGCTTTACCTTCGGCTTCATATTACGCTATAAAGGATTTAGATACTAATGAGTTTGTAATAGAGTTTGATAAAGAATTTACACAAATAAGCTGTGATCCTACTGGTAGTTTTTTCACTGTTTATATGAATGGTTTAGAACCAGAAAGATATTATAATATTTTAGTTCAAACAGAAATTGATGGACAAACTATAGTAATGGATGAAAATTATTATTTTAAAGTAGCAAACGGGTAGAAAATTATGTCTCAGAATAATAGAATTGATTTAGAAAAAAAAGTATATTCTAAAACGGAATATCCTAAAGTAATTGATACAAAATTCAATCAGCTAGGGGTTACTTCTATTAATGACAAAATTAAAGCAACAGTAACAACTACTGATTTTTTTAATTTATACAATGATTTATTTTACGAAATACCTGCCTTTGGAGAATCTAATTCTCATGAGTATTTAATTACAACTAGTACTGAATATATTGGTTATGATGGGTCAAAAGAAGAAATAGAAGCTTTACAAGCAGAAATAACACAATTAAGAAAAGATTTATTAGAGTCTCAAGTAGCAGCCGCAGAGGCATTAACTGGAACAAAAATAGATTTAGATATCAATGCAATAGGAGATGCTGAAATAGCGGACAGTGAACAATTTAACTCAATATTAAAAAGTTTAGATAGTCAACCTTCAAGCCCTACAGAAACTAATACAACTAATACAACAGGAACTACAACTACACCAGGCAACTCAAGCAGTACATCTGGAGGTGGGAGTAACTCAGGTGGCGGATATTAATATATGGAAGAAATAGATAACATAATAATTAATCAAGTTGATCCAACAACTTTTGAATATCAACAGTATACTGAGCAAGATAATATCTTAATATCTTCTTCAAGGTTAGATACTACATTTTCTTCCTCAATAGATTATATTGAATATTATGTTTACGGAGAAGATAAAAATTTAATTTTCCCAACTGAGGGTGTATATAATAATAAAAATTATAAAGTAGTAAATGGGGATGTAATTATTTATCCTTCTAAAGATTTAGAAAATTTAGGATATGACCAAGGATCATTTTTTTCAACATACAATTTCTACAGAAAAAGATTAGGGTCAGACATAAACATAAATTATTATATTGACCAAATAAGTAGTGATAGGACAGAAATTAGATTAAAAAGTAATACTATAGAAAGTGGTGTTATTATTTCTTCTAGTTTAGATTTTATTTCTTATAGAGAAGAAGCCGAATATTTTGTTGACTTTTATCTTAATTTTGGAGCAGATCAACAAGTTATTTGCAACAATATAAATTTAGACCAAACTGATCCAGTTAATGTATCTGTATTAGTTAAATTATATGAGCCTTTACCTATTAATTTTAGTTTAAAGGATACATTATGGGTAGTTGAAGAAATAGCTTCTTCACAAGCATATAATGTTGTATTCCCTGAAGTAGAATTTATTCCTGATGATTTTCAATTAATAAAAGGACCTAATTATAGTATACAGGTAACTCAACAAACCGGAGAAGCATCTCAAGAATTTAGTTTTAATACATTAATGCAAACGGATGTAACTAGTTCTTCCCAACAGCTTAGAAATGTATTAGATAGAAAAGAAATTAATATTAGTGTAGATTATACTAAATATGATAATTTTGTATACTTTTCTTCTGCTTTAACCAGGTTAGAAAATTTTTATACCAAGGTAGGTATGATTCAGTCTTCAAGTGCTGAAATAGTAAACTTACCTGTTAATAGTGCTACTTATAGTTCAAGCAAGGCAGGATTAACCACTAGCATTAGTACATTAATTGCTAATTTTGATGGGTGGGAATATTTTATGTACTACAATAGTGGTTCAGATAAATCATACCCTAAATCAACCACAGCACCACCATATATACTAGAACCAACTCAAAGTGCAGTAGTATTAGATTGGTTAGGTAGTGCGGATCCAAATAACGCTTTATATGGAGGGCAAGCATTTTCTTCTTCTAATTATGATGTAAATAATGATAATTACCTTTATAACGCTATCCCAGAATATTTAAGAGATGATAGTGACAATGCTAAGTATATTTTATTTGTTGACATGGTAGCTCAACAGTATGATAATACTTGGTTATATACAAAAAATATTACTACTAGATTTGATGCTGATAACAGATTAGATTTCGGTATTTCAAAAGATTTAGTAGCAGACGCAATTAGAGATTTTGGTGTTAAATTATATTCAAATAATTTTAATACTAACGATCTATATACATCATTCTTAGGATTAACACCTTCGGGTAGTGCGTTCCCATTTCCGGAAATGACAGGCAGTTTCCCAACGCCTTCTGGGTTTGAATACGTGAATACTGAAGTATCTGCTTCGAATGACATAGTGCCATTAGACAATGTAAACAAGTCATTATATAAACGAATTTACCACAATTTACCCTATTTACTTAAAACTAAAGGTACAACTTCTGGTTTAAGAGCATTAATAACTTCATATGGTGTCCCAGATACTATATTAAGAATAAATGAATTTGGGGGTAAAGATAGAGATGATTTCCAAGATTGGGATTATAGTGAAAATGTATTTAATTATGCATTACATCTAGATGGTGAAACTTCACAAATAACATCTTCATTTCAAACAAACCCAAATTGGTCAAACGCAGAAGACGCACCAAGATCAATACAATTTAGATTTAAAACACCAGGAATACCAACCTCATCAGCATACTATAATTTAGCTGTAGCAGATACAAGTACTTGGGCTATAACATTAGAATACACAGGTTCAGGAATGGATAGTGGTTCATATTCAGGGTCAGTACCAAGTCAAAGTAATGCTTATGGTACATTAAAGTTTTGGCCAGATGGTGGTACAGATATAAATGCTACTTGTAGTATAGATTTACCATATTTTGATGGTGGGTGGTGGTCAGTAATGGCAACAGTTGATTATGATGAATTAAACACAGGTTCCTTATTTGTTGCTAACAGAATAGGAGAAAAAATTGGATTCTCAGGATCGGATAGTGTAGGAGCAACTTCACAATACTTTCAAAGTGCTGAAACAGCATTTTTTCCAAGTGCTAGTGGTTTAGTTCTTAATAGCCTTACTTACACCCCAATAACGGGTGCTTTACAAGAAGTAAGATATTGGGATATACCATTAAGTGAAAGTTTATTTTATGATTACGTAGTTAACCCATATTCAACACAAGGTAACACTATAAATGAAACACCTGATATGCTAGTTTTTAGAGCAGATTTAGGTACACAATTAAATACAGGTAGTAGAACATCCATTCACCCTAAAGTAACAGGGTCTTGGATTACAACATCCTCATTTGCAGGAGATGATAGTAGTTTCTTCATCTCAGGATCATTTATACAAAACACAGAAAATATCTATTTAAATCAAGTACCAGGAGGTATTAAAAATAGAATTTCTGACAAAATAAAAATAGACCAAGAAGTATTACCAACAGGTTCTACTTTAAGTCCATATAGATCAATACAACAATCTACATTCCCAAGCGGAAGTAGCCCGAGTATAAATTATTTAGAAGTAGCGTTTTCACCTACAGACCAAGTCAACGATGATATTATAGCACAAATAGGTGCATTTAATTTAGGAGACTATATAGGTGATCCAAGACAAATATCAGAATCAGGAGCAACATATCCTGCATTAGATAAATTAAGGGACGCTTACTTTACAAAATATATAGATAGTTACGATGTAAACGATTTTATTAGATTAGTTAAATTCTTTGATAATTCATTATTTAAAATGATAGAAGACTTTACTCCTGCTAGAACAACATTAAGTTCAGGTGTAGTAATTAAACAAAATTTATTAGAAAGAAACAGACAGGCACCACCTTCAATGTCTTATACAACCCCTGAATATTCAGGTTCTGTTAAGTCATTCGCTAGAGATTATCAAGTACCAAATTCTAGTACTTCGTATCCACAAGATTCTACTATTAGTGGTTCTTCGATTCAATTATTTAGTGGTGGAACCGGTGGTGTATTTGAACCTTATAACAGTATCTTTGCTGCTCCAATTAGTGGATCAACTCAAGAAACATGTTTATTAGGTTATTTCTTTACATCTTCAACTGAATTATTAGATCCTAACGCAAATGTAGGTGAAACAGTATTTAATGCAAATGTAGGTAATTCAACTAATACTATGAGTATTAATGTTGAAGGAATATCAGGACAAAATTATACAGATTTCTTAAGATTAGTACACACTGCTTCAATAAATGAAGAAGCGTTTGTTACAGTTTCTTCAGGATCACTTAGTATATCGCATCAGATAGATAAAACAATGTATTTTGATGGTTATAGTGTTGATGAATACGGTGTTGCTCCATATGGAGACTATACTAATATGTTTGAATTTTATTTAACAGTAACAGAAAACCCACAAGGTTTAAATAATCCGTTTATAAATTTAGACGAAATAGATATTTGTTTTACATTAGGTGTAGGAGCTTATAGTGGAAAAACTGCTTCAGAAGTATCAGCCTCACGTGTATGGCAACAATTCCCAGATTATCAACAATCATGGACTGAATCAGTTGTTCCAAGTTTAGGTATAACACCAGCGTATAACACCCAAAATACAAGTTCAAACAATTTACCTCCTGTAATAATTAATAGAATTGATCAGAGAGAATTTTATAACGGTGAATTTGGAGGTGCTATTCCAGTAGGAATGAATGAAATATGTGACGCATTTTTTGGACAAGATGCTATTATAGATTATTTCTTTAGAATACAATGGTTTAATGCTAATAACTTTTCAGAAGAGAATTTTTTAACATCTTCAGCTTTACCTCTAGCGGGTAATGTTTGGATGTGGACAGATACTTCAGGTAGTTCATTTACAGGACTTACAAATGGAGAACCATTATCAATTTCACAACAACCATATTCTACATACCCAACCCCACTTTTAAACTCACAGGGTTCACCAGCATTAACTGCTAGTTTATCCCCAACAAGTTTTACGGGAGTAGGTAGTGGTATTACTTTAGGTGTAACACAAAGTTTTGTAGGTGCCGGACCATTAGTTGCGATGGAAGTTTATATTGAATCAACAGGTTCAGGATACACCGCAGGAGATCAATTAACATTTAGTACTACTGACTTAACTGCAGCAGGATTTATAAAACCCGTTGTTGATACAGATTTAATTGTAGATATACAAGCAGGAGATATTCTTTTTATAACATCATCAGAATCAAATAAAGTAAAATATATTAAAATGTCTAATTCGGATATAAATGGGGTTTCAATACTTCCATTTATACAAGATTCGGAGTATGTAACATTTAACTTAACAGGGGCACAAGATTATTTAGGTAATTTAATTGAAGGGTACCAAACATGGTTTATTTCAAATGTATCTGTTCAAGATGATAATAACGCATCTACTGAAGATGCTACATTAATAATTGTAAACCAAGAACCATCATCAGATGCTATTAATTCATATGATAGTGCGTTTTATGATTTATCTTTTAGCGCAAGTGGTGTTTATAGTTATTATTCAACAGCATCAGGAGAAGATCCAAACGTAATACCTAGTATAGGAATTACACAATCAGTAGCACAAGGTTATTTTCCACCAATATCTACATTCCCAACAGAATCTTTCTTTAGAGGTTGGGCTAAATCAAATTATTTCCAATCAAACACTGATGGAACAGTTTATAGAGTAGAAACAGGTAGTGGATTTAGTAGTGATAATTTAGGTAACTTTAATACAGGATCCGTTGAAATGGATTTTGACCCAAGCGTACCTTATACATCAAGTAAGATTCCATGGTTTATGAACGCGGTGGCTAGTACAACACAAATACTAGATAATTCGTCATTAGTAGGAGATTTAACAACAAACACATTACAAATGTATACAGGTTCAATTACAGCATCAGCTGTTCCAATTGGTCCCTCATTTGAAATATTAGGTCTTCCAACTCCAATTCCTTCAACAAATACAATTTTTTCATTAGCCCCAGCTTCTAACTTTGGGACATTTGTTATTAGTTGTGGTGTTGGTATGACATCATATAGCCAAATAAATTACGCTCCAACGTTTGTTCAATTAACATTTTCAAACCCTACTGAACCATGGACAGCATTTGTAACGTATGCAGATTCATATAATTGGGTTACTTTAAGTGCTCAGAGTGGTACAGGTAACAGTACTATATCAGTAACAGTATCTAATGATCCTAATTACAATATAGGGTCCTCCCCATTAACAACAAGAACTGCTACTTTAACTATATTAACATTGGCCACACCAGGACAGTTAAATGAGTGTACTATACAACAAACCGTGTATGATCAATATGGATGGTCTGGAGGGATACCATAATCAAAAGAAAAAATAACTAGGAATAGTAAAAATATTATATTATATTATTTATAACATATGGCCAATATACAATATTACTTAAACGAAGAGGATAATATTATTCTTGTTTCTGGTTCTGATACTAGGAGCGGAATGAATGCCCTTTTAACTTCAAGTAAAAATCCAAATACCAATTTTGATCCTAACTTAACATCTAAAATTTCTTCGTTAGGAATGAATGCTAGTTATATAGTTCAAAATGGTAATGATACAACAGAAATACCAATAGACGGAAATCAAGAATTATGGGTATATAGAGGCTATAATCAAGAAGGTGGTACTGATGGTTTAACATATAGATACAACCCACACTTACATAGACCTTATAAGGCATATATTCTAACAGAAACTGGATCAGGTACACCAAGTAACCCTTATTCTCCCACAGGTGGTGCAATTACACCATCTTCCCCAGGAGACACCCCACAAATACCAGCAACATCCATTCCAGCTAGGTACATAGAAGGTAGATTATCTATAGTAGGTAATCAATTATCAAGTATGTCCTCGAGTGCAGATAGTGGCTCTTTTATTATATATGATGATAGTAGAGAAATCCACCCATTTTTATGGACACAATATCAACAATTACCCTCTCCACCATCAGTAGGAGCAAATTATACAGTATATAAAGAAGACCAAACGATGACAGATACCGGTCAATTCTTTAATACTTCAACTAGTGATTCAAATCCTGGAGTTAAAAATGTAAAATTTAATAATAGCACAATATCTTTAGTAACAGAATTATATATAACCAACACATCAACTAATGGTCAAGTTTTTGGACCTTTAATACAATCTATTACAAATGGTAAAGTACCAGGTGTTATAAGAGTAGCAAGTGCAGCAGGTCCTAATTATGTTGATTTTACAGTAACTGGAATATCACAAGATTTTTTTAGTACTTATTATAAATTAATAGTAGAATTTCCTACACCTTCAAGCCCGTTTACATTATTTTCTAATGCCGCGGCAATTACAACTACATTAACAGGATATCCTAAGAGATTTGCTGATTTACAACAATCACAAAATTTCTATAACAATTTTCCTCAACAAAACGGCTCAGTAACTTTCACAGAAGGAACATTTTCATATACAAGTAGTACCTTTACGCAAACTGACTTTAATAGTCAGCCGTGTTCAGGTTCAACTATGTTTGGTTTATATGCCGATTATGATTATTATGTAGCATACACAGCAGAAAATACTGGTACACAAGGTAATGTTACTAGAATATTTTTTACAGGTTCATTAGGTTCAACCGATTCTAGATATTTTGATCTACCAGGAGGAAGTGGTTCAGTTTATACGGCATTAGTAGGTACAGTATCTGCTTCAGGTTTTCAAGCAAGTGCTACACGATTTAGTAATGGTGAATACACAGGAGTTAGATTTGATAATACAATAACAAACCCATCTAGACCAGGTACACCCCCTAGTGATATTTTTTCTTCGAGGTGGAATGATGTTTATATGTCATATTCTGAGTCAATATCTTCTAGCATTGATGGTTTATATGTTTTTAACCAATTACCACAAAATGATGTTCAAGTAACAGCTTCAGTATTAATAGCTCCTTGGACAGGTAGTGATTCAGGTTCAAAATATGGGGTCGATACTTACGCAGCTGCTTTATATGGTGAAGGAGAAACAGGTGATGGTCCAACATGGCAAACAGCATCTATAAGAATATATACAGGTAGCTATCCAAATAGTGTACCTACAACATTAGATGTATATCTAACAGAGTCAATTTATGAAAGTGCATTTGTACACACTCAAAGTCAAGGTGTACCTATCACAATGAGCTTTACAATACCATCGGAATCAATCTCAATTAAGGATTGTTTATCAATGGCATTATCAGTTTCATCAGGTTCGTTTAATTCGGCCTCAGTAGAAAATTCATTAGTAGTTAGAAATTATAGTTTAGAATTCTTTACACCTACCCAAAGTGGACAAGGTGATGGTAGAGTTCCAACATTTATAGAAAACGCATTTTCAGGAACATTAGGATTTAGTAATACTCCTGATTGTCAACCTTTACTTAACAATATAACTACTGAAAGAGAAAATAGAAGAATACAAATAGTAGAACAACAACCAACATCTTCAGGATTTGGTGGTTACCAACCATTAAACTTCTTCCAAATATTATCAGGATCAGCAGAAAAATCTACAGTCCCAGAATCTTATTATACACAATTAAGTCAAATTAATCCTAGATATAATGGTAGTAGAACACAAGCAAATAGTGTAAATTCAATAGAAGGATTAGAAAATGGATTTGGTACTTTACCTGTAATTGATTATCAAAGAGCATATTTTGCTTATTGTGATCAGGTATTAGACCCTTACCCAGTATTAAATAATGTAACTCAATATAACATTAAATACTTAATCAATGATACAGGTGATGCTTTACAGCCAACCTTATCACCATATACAGCATTTGATGTTGAAGGTACTTGGACAGAAGGAGAAGCAGCAAGAGTAGGTATAAACCAAATATCAGGTTCATCCCAATTTGATCAATTAAATGGGACTCATCAAGTAAATAAAGTTGCTAAAGAACCAGTAGCAGTACTATGGTCACAAACCGGTGCTAATACAACTTCATCTGCAATTCCAGTAGCAGGGGCGCCAGGATTAGTTTCTACATTTGTAGCTCCATTTATGAGTTATAATATGGGAGTCGCGGGTAGAAACTTTGATGTAAATAATCAAAATGATAAGATAATACCATTAACAAATGCTTTATCAAAAGCCCAAACAACAAACTTATTTACCTTTAATACTTCCTCAAGATATGGATATTTTGATTCAGGTACAACACAACAAGCATCTTCATCTATTGTAAGTTCTTTATCAACCGCACCTAATGGGAATATTGTAGGAACACCAACCCCTCCAGGTAGTAATATAGTTGCAAATTATGCAGCACCGGGTGAATTTTATTTTAACAAGGATTATTTTGCAATTAATGGCATTAATGGATTGAGTGGAACTCAATTATCCGATGTTTATTCTTTCCAATCTCAATTTACATTCCCTTCTACAGTACCTAAATATTATAAGACAGATGATGGTGGTTGGAATGATAGTTCAGATTACCAATATGGAGAAGTTGGCCATATGTACGTTCGTTTACAATATACAACCTCAACAGGTGTTAGTGAAAATGTTTCATGGACTAACATGCAAATAGAGCAAATAGAAACTCCAATTATGAGGTTACACTTCCCGGGTAACCAAATATTAGACCTTAATTTGGCCACAGTATATGGTTCTACAAACGCAGGTTTAAGACTTAATAATACACAATGTTATGTTAGAATTGACGCAGCAGCAACAGCAGCAGCAGCCTCACAAGAAGGATTAGATGCTTATAATGCTGAGTATTGTACATTTATTTTTAATTTAAGATCTGCACAATCAAATACAATTAGAGCAGAAAGAAGATATAGATGGGTTTTCTACCAATCTTATAACACTGAACCTATAGAAGCAGATCGAAATTATTGGAACCCAAACATTAGACCTCAATATTTAGGTAGTGGTACTGTTCCATCGGCAGCATCTAATGGTCCATATATTACATCTAACGTTGTAAGTTCATTAGGTATTTCATCTAATGTAGATGGCGCTTTAAATGCTCCATTCTGGGCATTCTCAGCATCAGCAGGAGCAGATGTACTAGATCATATAGTATTACAAGCAGATAATGGTAACGCAACTTATGGTGGAGAATATTATCAAACATATTTACCATATACAGCATCAGCAAACCCACAATTTCCAGGAGGTTTAGAGCCGATTGATACAACAATCCCTGCTTATAACATTCCTTGGTTACTATTAATAGGAGATGAAATTAAATTTCAAAATGATGAAAACGCAGTTTTCACTATTATTGGTGTTATACCTCCAGACCAAACAGCAAACGATAAATTAGTACTACAATTAGATAGAGCCATACCAGCTTCAATAGTAAAGGATTTCTTCTTAATTAGAAGATTTAGGTATTCACCTAATACCGTAGTATTAAATTCATTATTCCCATATGGTAGTTTAATTACAGACCAGATACAAATAAATAACACATTTACAAATGGAATAACTCAATTCTTTGATAATGGAAATCCACCAGTAGCAACTAATAATGAGGGTCCTTATTATACTTCATCTATGTCGTCTACATCTTCTGTACAACCAGATTATATATCAAAAGAACGACCATTAGCTAAAAAAGACAATACACCTAGTGGTATATTATTTCCTGAATTTCCAACAGCTTTAATAGAATTGGAACCAGATAAAGTAATTACTCAACTAAGGGACAACAAACTTATAACTTAACATATTTATAACATATAACAATATTTATATAAAAACAACACAATGGGATATTTAAATAATTCAGTAATAACAATCGACGCAATCCTTACTACCAAAGGTAGAGAGTTATTAGCGGCGAATGACGGTTCTTTTAGAATAACACAATTTGCGCTCGCAGATGATGAAATTGATTATACACTTTATAATCCAACACATGCATCTGGATCAGCATTCTACGGCGAAGCTGTAGATGGAATGCCTCTATTAGAAGCATTTCCAGAAGAGTCCCAGATTATGAAATACAAACTCGTAACATTACCAAGAGGTACTTCAAAACTACCTATCTTAAATGTAGGATACGATGCTGTAACATTACAACAAGGTGCTACTTTAGCTATTACACCTCAAACATTAAATTACTTAGGTAATGATCAAGTGTTTGAAACAAGTGGATATAGTTGTACAGTAGCTGATATTAGACTGTTAAATCAATTTGAAGCAACAGGCATTAATACAACAGCAATAGCAACCTCAAACGCAACAGCAACACAAACAATCGGAACTAATGTTTCATCAACTATTACAGGTACTCAATTTACATTAAGAGCAACTACGATAAACACATTGTTTGGATCTAACTCAACACTTGTAAGTACATTAACATTTAATGGATTGGATAGTGGAGCAAGAATCACAGTGCCGATTACAATAACTAAGTCAACAACATAAAAATAGAAATATGTCATTCAATAGATTAGAAGCAGAAGATTTTGTAGTAAGTGCTCAAGCACAGACTCAAACATGCTGGACTAATAATTTACCTACATTAACAAGTTTCTTTACTCAATCTAACCAGGTTGCAGGAGAAACAGGTAATTATTATGTAACAGTATTTGATCAAAACCCAACGGGTAGTGCCGCTGCAGCACAATTTGAAATTGCTTATGGTAATTCAACAGGTGGAGGTGCTTTAGCATTTAACCAAACAGCAGCACCAGGTGTATCACCCGCTTCAACAATCTTTGGACAATACAGAACACTAGTACTAGAGGATGAAAATTCAGGATTTGTATTTGGTGGTGTAACTGGAAGTTCTATTTACGCTTTAAGTATAGAAAGAGCAGCTTATAAACAAGCACTATTCCCAGGTTCTTTAAACTTAACATTAAGTAGTTCAATAGGAACAGGTAACAATACATTAAGATTAACTGATGATTCAAATATGGTCAATATACCAACTTATTATGGTACAATGAGAGCATATCAAGTCATTAGTGGATCAGATGGTTACTCATATAATTCAGGTTCAGGTGGATCTGGATACACAACTGATAGTGGTTCATACGGTTTATTTTTACCGGATATTGGAACAGTATTACTAAACGGAGACGCTTTAGATTTAAATTCTGCACAAGGATTAAATTTAAGTACTATCACTGCTAGTAACACTAACGCTAACAACCCATTAAAATTATTAGGTACAATACAATCAGGTTCATCATTTGGACTTAACTCTGAAGAAACAATTACATCAGATTTTGTATTTATTAGAGCAAGAAACTCAGAATTTAATTATTCAGAAAATCCATCATATATTTCGGGTTCAACAGGTGAAGTAATTTATAATTACTTTATTAACAACCCACAGACATATATTACAACAGTTGGAATGTATAATGATAGTAATGAATTAATTGCAGTTGCAAAATTGTCAAAACCTTTAAATAAGGACTTTACGAAAGAAGCACTTATTAGAGTTAAATTAGATTTTTAAGAATGGATGGCGGCATACAAAACATTAAATTCACAAGATATTATTATATCTCCACTGGAGGTAGCTAAAGGATTCTCATTTGAGGGTAATGCTTTAACTGCTTCTAATGTAGGGATTGATCGATATTTAGGTAATAAATTTGAACTTCAATCCTCTACAGGATATCTAACCCCGTATTCACAATCAGCAATATATTTTTCAGCACAACAATTATATTACTCTAACTTTATTTCTAGTAGTAATGGTAATGTTCAAGTTGCTAATACACAATCAATAAACCCAGATGGAACAGTTACAGGTAGAATGGCTTCAAATGCCTTCTTTAACTATGAGCCATCTAATTTATTACCACAAAGGTACTGGCCTACAAGTTCATACTCAGCAGCTTCATTAACAGGCGATGGATATGGAACTGTACAATATGGTGATACAGTTTATGGTATTGAAATATTTGAACCAGAAGTTGCAACTTTATCTATTCCAAGAAATTTATTTGGGGATTACATTATACCCAAATCATTAATAATTATAACGGATAGTGGTAGTTACTTTGATGATGGAGAAGGTAGATTACAAATGAATACTCCAAACAATTTAATTAAAAGCATTACAGTAGGTAATGTAATATATGAACACGGAATAGTAGTATTTACAGGAGGTACAAGAAAAGAAGGAACAGGATTTAGTGGATCATATGGTGATGCTGAATACGGTGCTGGTTTTTGGGGTGGTAGAACTGTTGGAAACAATGATTCTAAAAACTTCGTGGAAACTGTTAACATTACTTGTTCATTTTCATCTTCTTTTACTATTTATGAGACGCAATATAAGTGTACAATAGGGGAAAGCGAATTTAATTACACACTTAACCCAACAATAATAAACTCAGGTTCTAACATAGGAGCAATGCGAACGTTCGCAACAGAGTCATATTTTGACCCCTATGTTACAACAGTAGGTTTATATAACAACGATCAAGAGTTATTAGCTGTAGGTAAAATGGCTCAACCATTACCAACATCTAAAACAACTGATACAACAATTTTAGTAAACATTGACAGACAATAAAACATTATATATTTATAATAAAATATAACCTTAGACCATGGCAAACATATTATCAAACACTGGCATAGTAACCGGACAAACAGTAGAAGCATTACAGGTTTCTCAATCTGTAGACGCGTTTACTGGAGCAAAACCTTACGATATCACGATATCTGGGTCATTAACACTAACAGGATCTTTCCTTCAAACGGGATCGGTTTATTTTAAACAACTAGTAGACGTACCCGCTACATCAAGTAACAACTTAGGTGCTGTTATGATTGACGTTGATGGTAGGCTATATTCTGGATCAGCTTCAGTAGGTTCACAAGGAACAACTGGTGAAAAAGGTGCAAATGGATCTCAAGGAGCAGAAGGTGTAGACGCTACAGGAACACAAGGTGCAAATGGATCTCAAGGTGCCGTAGGTAATACAGGTACAGGTGGTACACAAGGTACTACAGGTGAAAAGGGAGCTGAAGGTACACAAGGTGCAGTAGCTGCTCAAGGAACAATTGGAGAAAAAGGAGCTGAAGGCCTAAAAGGTGAAACAGGTACTCAAGGAACAATTGGTACAGTTGGTGAAAAAGGTGGAGATGGTACCGCGGGTAATGATGGTGCTCAAGGAACAACAGGAGAAAAAGGTGGAGATGGTGCTCAAGGTACAATAGGTAATGATGGTGCTCAAGGTTCAGATGGAGTTCAAGGAACAGATGGTGGAAAAGGTGAAACAGGAGCAGGAGAAAAAGGAGAAATAGGTGAAAAAGGTGAATTAGGACCACAAGGTTCACAAGGAACAAATGGTTTACTTGGTACTCAAGGTGCAACAGGACTACAAGGAACAACAGGTATTAAAGGTGAAGATGGTGAAAAAGGAGATAACGGTGCCCAAGGTGATATAGGTGTTCAAGGTGAAACAGGAACAACAGGAGGAAAAGGTGAAACAGGTACTCAAGGAGCAATTGGTACAGTTGGTGAAAAAGGTGAAGGTGCTCAAGGTGCAATAGGAGCAGGTACTCAAGGTACAAATGGAGAAAAAGGTGGAGATGGTGCCCAAGGTACAATTGGTGTAAAAGGTGATGACGGTGCCCAAGGAACAGTTGGTGGAGATGGTGCTCAAGGTGCAATAGGAGATGGTTCTCAAGGAACAGAAGGTGAAAAAGGTGCCGAAGGAACAGGTGGTGGATCCGGTGATGTATATAACCCACAAACTAGATATTTAGTGAGTGAAAGTGGTACAGATTATCAAATATATGCTACTTGTACAAGTAATATGTACTCATTTACGTGGGCCAGATCAGGTGCTATATTAACAGTAACAAAAGTTGCTCACGGCTTAAGTAATGGAGATATAGTAGTAGTAAGGAACGTGAATGAAGACTATGTTGTAGGAGCAATATCAGGTGTAACTACAGATACATTCGCACTTACAGTGTCCAATTCGGGTACTACAACAGGAACAGCAGGACAATATGGATCATTATTTACCGCAACAGTAACACAATCATCAGGTGATGTAACAGCAGTTGTAATAAATGCCCCAGCAGGATTAAGTGGAGCTTCACAATTAAACAGTCTTAGCATATACGCTAATAACCAAGAAAGTGGATTAGCTCTTACA
>TARA_R110000796_G_scaffold147539_1_pt1 | contig 23793 bp, 20 predicted proteins | sample TARA_R110000796 | Tara Oceans TARA_R110000796 (sample SAMEA4397815) | marine metagenome | biome: Polar Biome; feature: [SRF] surface water layer (ENVO:00010504); material: water (ENVO:00002006), including particulate matter (ENVO:01000060) such as... | depth 5 m
GTATCCCAGTCAAAGACGCCTCCGTAGCAAATCGGCGGACTGGCGGATCTGGTCTGTAAGCGTTTTGATTTCTGCGGACATGGGATCAGCCTCTATTTGCACACGTCATTGAAAATGCGAGAGGCGGGGCATAGCGCGCCCGCCTCTCTGCGTCAAAAGTCGATTTGTCAGTAAATGTCGCCGAGATTGTCATCCACTGGCGCTTCAGGCGCTGGGCGTGGCTGTCCGGGCTGGCCCGGGAACAGTCCCTGATCCTCCTGCACAATGCCGGCATCTCGCTCCGGATCGAATCCACCCGATGCGGCGCCTGTACCTGCTCCGCAATTCCCCGAAATGGACAGGCAGTCGCTGGTATCGCGGAAGGCGCTCATGCCGGGCTCGGTGCCGGGCCGGAAGGCTTCATCAATGATGACTGCCGTGTCCGGTCCGGGCAGTTCACCCGTGCGCGCATCGATTTTCACGAGGCGTACGCCAGGCGGAATACGGAACGGAATGGCCGGATCATCTGCCAGCGCCTTTTCCATGAATTCGGTGAAGATCGGCGCAGCAACCGAACCGCCAGCCTCCCCCTCGCCAAGCGAACGGTTGTCATCGAAGCCGACGCGAACACCGACGACGAGGTCCGGAGAATAGCCCATGAACACCGCGTCGCGATACTCATCTGTCGTACCGGTCTTGCCAGCCAGCGGCTTGCCAACCCTTCTGGCCCGGCGGCCTGTCCCGCGTTCGACCACGCCTTCCAGCATATGCGTCACCTGGTAGGCCACGATCGGGTCCAGAACCTGCTCGCCAACTTCCTCAAGTTGAGGCGGTTCCCCGCCGTTCCAAACTTCAGCATGACAATCTTCGCACGGACGCTCGTCATGCTGGAACAAGGTGCGGCCATGACGGTCCTGCACCCGGTCCAGAAGGGTTGGGTTGATCTTCCGGCCACCATTCACAAAGCCCGCATAGCCACGCGCCATGTCGATCAGATAGGCATCCCCGGCGCCCAGCGACATGGCTGGATAAGGTGGCAGGTCTTCATAGACGCCCATGCGTTCGGCAAGGTCAGACACAGCATCCATGCCGATGTCCTGCGCAACGCGCGCCGTGACAAGGTTTAGCGATTTCTCGAGCGCAATGCGCAACGTGACCATGCCGTAGGTGCGCCCTTCGGTATAGTTTGATGGGCGCCAATAATCATCTGTGGACACGTCGAACGCCACGAAGGGGGCATCCAGCATCCGGCTGGCCGGCGTATAACCTTTTTCCAGGGCAGCCGCGTAGACAAACGCCTTGAAGCTCGAGCCCGGCTGACGCTTCGATTGCGTGACCCGATTATAGCTCGACTTGAAGAAAGAATACCCGCCCTGCATTGCCAGGATGCGTCCGGTATGCGGGTCCAGCGCGACCAGCGCACCATCCGCCTCCGGCACCTGCCGCAATATTGCATTGCCAACCGGGATCATCATCGGCTCGGGTTCTGGCTGGTCGATCTCATCGCCATCCGGGTCGAGTTCCAATTCTGCCGGCGCAGCTGTCTCTTCGGCATTCAGAACTTTACGCTTCAATTCGGCGATCACGACGTCGCCCACATTCAGGCCGCCCTTGCCTTCGGCCGGCTTGTAAGTCGCAGCCCATTCGACTTCCTCGGTGGGCAACGGGATGGTCGCGCCATCTGTCAGCAGCAATTCAGCGCCTCTGGAGCCAAGCTTGGTAACCAGCGCAGCTTCCCAGGTGCCATAGCCACCGGGCAGTTTCACATCGTCCAGCTGTTCGAGAATGTCTTCAGCCTTCGGGTCCAATGTCGTGACAGGGCCACGCCAACCATGACGACGGTCATAAGCAATCAAACCGTTCTGCAACGCATCTTGCGCGGCCAGCTGCAGCTTGGTGTCGATGGTTGAACGAATGGAAAGCCCGCCTTGCTGGAGCGTGTCTTCACCATATGACTTGATCAGGTCCCGGCGCAGCTCCTGTACGAAATAGGTCGCTGCCGCATATTCCGGCCCTTTCAGGCGACGCGTCGTTGTCAGTGGCTTTGCAACAGCTTCGTCGGCCTCTTCGCGCGTGATGTAGCCATCCTCGACCATACGGCGCAAAACATAGTTCCGGCGCTGAAGCAGGCGCTTGGGACGACTATAGGGGTTCACCGACGAAGGTGCCTTGGCCAGCGATGCGAGGATCGCAGCTTCCGAGAGGTCGAGTTCCGGCAGTGACTTGTCAAAATAGTTCAGCGCCGCCGAGCCGACACCGTATGAGCGATATCCGAGATAGATTTCATTGAGATAGAGTTCCAGAATCTCTTCCTTGGAGAATTCCTTCTCCATGCGCTGTGCGATGATCGCTTCCTTGGCCTTCCGGGTCAGGTTCTGGTCGCGTGTCAGCAGCATGTTCTTGGCGACCTGCTGGGTGATCGTTGAACCACCTTCAAGCCCACCGGACCGGGTGATCTTGTTCTTTGCAGAGTTCAGCCCACCGCGCACAATACCTTTATAATCGAGCCCGCCATGCGTGAAGAAACTCTTGTCCTCGGCCGACACGAATGCGTACACGACATGGTTCGGGATGGATTCATACGGAACAAACACCCGGTGCTGGTCTGCAAATTCGGCGATCAGCGTGCCATCACCCGCATGGACCCGCGACGTAATCGGCGGCTCATATTGCTTCAGCTTGGCGATGGACGGCACTTGGCGGCCAAGGGCTGCGAAATACAGCCACAACGCCACGAAACCGAGCGCTGCAAGCACGAAGCCCAGAATGACCAGGCGGCGGGCCCAAACCCAAACCCAAGGGGGGCCGGGCAGAAACCGGCGCTTTGGTTCAGGTTCCTGCATGTGAGGATTCATATGATTCGACATAGTTTTCCCGTCAGCGTTCGCATCGCGGAATCGCATTGATATCCGGCAATAGTAAGGCGCGTCGGGGGCCGGTAAAAGGTCTCAGCTGCCTGACAATTCAGTCAGATATCCTGCCGGTCAATCTCCCCGTCCCCGATGGAGACGCTAGGCAATGGCCGGCGCTCGGGTCTCGGAGACGAGAGGCCATCCGCCAACTTGGCTTCCAGCTCCGCTCGCTCCCTGGCCGGCGGACGATTGTCGATCGCGTTTTGCCAGGCTTCGCGCGCCTCTTCCTTCTTGCCTTGATGCCAGTAGATGTCGCCAAGGTGCGTTTCGATTTCCCAGTGCTTGTGGGGTTTCAGCTCCGCGCGAGACTGTTCGATCAGCCGCTGGGCATCCTTCAGGTGCCCCATCTTGAAATAGGCCCAGCCAAGCGAGTCCGTAATGTAGGGATCGCGCTCGGCCAGCGAACGTGCCCGGTAAAGCACCTTGAAGCCTTCTTCATGCTTGTCGGTATACTCGATCAGAAAATACCCGAGCGAATTCAACGTGTAGGGATCGTTTGGTCGGCCCAGCAACTCGGTGCGCAGAATGGTCAGCGCCTGATTGACCTCGCCAATCTTGCCCAGAGAGTTAGCCAGCGCCATGCGCCGATCATGCGTATCATCCAGTTCACGGGCCTTCGCCGCGTGTACGGCAGCGGCTTCCAGGTCGCCAAACTGGCCCTTGATCTCAGCAGCGAGACCATGAGCAGAGGCGCGCTCCGCCTGGTTCGAGGCCAACGAAATCACCTCGTCCACCAATTCGGACGAACCATTCTGATCATTCAGCAAGGTGCGCAACTGCAGCGCACCATACAGCGTCCGCAGGCGGTCATCTTCATCCGTGATTTCCAGCGCGCGCGCCACCGCAGCCCGCGCTCCTGCCTCATCACCCGACATGATCAGCGCCTGTCCGGCCGCGATCTGCAGTGAGGCCGTCTCTTGCGGTGCGCTCAGCGCAACATGAGCCACGCCATCATACAGCGCGCTTTCGTAAAGCTGGTCGATGACGGCGGCACGCAGCCCTTCATCTTTCGGATTTATCAGCAATGCGACCTGATCAAAGGCCGAGCGCTGGTCATCAAATCCCTCAATCCTGCCACCCATCATGATCGTGCGAATAATGCGCTGCTCCTGCAGGGCGCGCGACACATCCGCCAGCGACTGCGCAAATGCAGCCGGCACATCCAGGGGTTCATTGTCGAGATTTTTTCCGGTCTCGAGGCTTTCAATGGCGGCTGCGTAGCTGATCGCCTCTTCAGGCTCTGCATCAGCCAGCTTTTGGTAGACCGCCTTGGACTCCTCAATCCGACCAAGCCGCTGCAACAACAGGGCATGGCGCGAAATTACCGTGCGGACGTGGCTATAGAGCAGGCCCTTTGGGTCAAACTGATGTTCCGGCGCCTCGATCTCGGCGGGTGTCATGAACTCATAGACCGCGAGCGCCTGTTCTGGCCGTCCCGATGCTTCCAGCATGGCGGCAAGGGACAGGTCTCCCGTCAGACCGGGCATGGCCCCCGCAGCACCGCGATGGCGCTCGATCGCCTCATCCGGACGCCCGTCCATGGCGAGCAACCACGCATCAAGAAAGGCGTAAAAGCCGGTCTCGCCCTCTTCATCGCTCTGGCTGTTGGAGGTCTTCAATATGTTGCGCGCCGCAACCGTGTCGCCGTCAGCCGCCCGGTCCAGCGCCAGGAAGGCATCAAATAGTGGACTGACATCGCGGTCTTCCTGCGACAGGCCGGAGGTCATCTGAAGGAAGGCGGCCATGTCACCGGCCTTCACCGCATCCAGCGGCGCCGGATACGCGGAAATACCGACCGGCTTGCCGTTTGCCCCTATCACGGCCGTGGCGCGGGCCGCCGGGGAGAGTGGCACAGCGCTTTGAGCGATCGGCACTTCGGCCTCGACCTGCTGCAAGGCAGGCGCGGGCTCTGTGGCGCAGGCCCCAAGGGCGAGCGAAAGGGTCAGGATAGAGGCAGTAAGGGTTAGTCTTGGGCGCATATGAATGGCTCACTTCGGGTTCGCTTTGACGCCGAGTGAAGCAGTCCGATGCGGCAAGAGCAAGGCGCGAAATGGAGAAAGCGCGACAGGGTTAACCCCATCGCGCTTTCCGGAAACCATAAGGCTTGAAGCCCTGATTACATGTTCGGATAGGCCGGGCCGCCACCACCTTCGGGCACGGTCCAATTGATGTTCAGATTTGGATCCTTGATGTCGCAAGTCTTGCAGTGAATACAGTTTTGGGAGTTGATCTGGAACTTCAGTTCGCCGCCCTCCTCAATCCACTCATAGACGCCTGCCGGGCAGTAACGCGCCGATGGGCCAGCATAGACATCATGCTCGGAAGACTTCTGAAGCGCCATGTCCTTCACGACAAGGTGAACGGGCTGGTCTTCGCCGTGATAGGTATTGGTGAAGGATACATTGGTCAGCTTGTCGAAGCTGATCTTGCCATCCGGCTTCGGATAGTCGATCGGCTTGAACTTCTTGGCTGGCTTCAGCGCGGCTGCATCCGTCTTGCCATGCTTCAGCGTACCAAAGAAGGAGAAGCCGCCGAACAGGCTGGAAATCCACATTTCGAGGCCGCCCATCGGAATACCGATCGCCGTTCCCAGCTTGGACCAGAGCGGCTTCACGTTCCGCACCTGCTTCAGCTCCTTGTAGACCGAAGAAGCCTTGTAGGCGTCCTCGTATGAGGTCAGCACGTCGCCCTGACGGCCAGCCTTGATGGCTTCATAGGCAGCTTCCGCACCCATCATGCCCGTCAGGATCGCATTGTGGCTGCCCTTGATGCGCGGCACGTTGACGAAGCCTGCACCACACCCGATTAGCGCGCCGCCGGGGAATGAGAGTTTCGGCACCGACTGAAAGCCGCCCTCGGTGATGGCCCGCGCGCCGTAGGCGACACGCTTGCCGCCTTCCAGGTGCGGCAGCACGGAGGGGTGGTGCTTGAAGCGCTGGAATTCCTGATACGGCGAAATGTACGGGTTCTCATAGTTCAGGTGAACCACGAAGCCGACCGATACGAACGGCTCGCCATTGTCTCGGAAATGGTAAAGGAAGCTGCCTCCGCCGGTCGAATTATCGAGCGGCCAGCCCATCGTGTGCTGGACGTAGCCCTCATTGAATTGCTCTTCGGGTATGGACCACAGCTCTTTCAGGCCGAGGCCAAATTTCTGCGGGTCGCGGCCTTCATCCAGATTGTACTTGGCGATCAGCTGCTTCGTCAGCGAGCCCCGGGCGCCTTCGGCGAACAGGACATATTTGCCGAGCAACTCCATGCCCGGCTCATAGTCCGGCTTGTGCGTACCATCGGCGGCGATCCCCATGACACCGGCCACGATGCCTTTGACTTCGCCATTTTCACCCAGCACGAGATCTGAGGCGGCAAAGCCGGGGAAGATTTCCACGCCCATATTCTCGGCTTCCTGGCCCAGCCAGCGCGCCACATTGGCGAGCGAGCCAGTATAGTTGCCATGGTTCTTCATGAAGCCCGGCATAGGCAGCCAGGAAATGTCTGCCTCGCCCTTCGGGCCGAGGAATTTGAACTTGTCGCCGGTGACTTCGGTCTTCAGCGGACGGTCGTCGCGCTCACGCCAGCCGGGGATCAGCTTGTCGAGGCCGACCGGGTCCATGACCACGCCGGACAGAATGTGAGCGCCGATCTCGCCGCCCTTCTCGATCACGACGACTTCAATGTCTTCGCCAGCTTCCTGTGCGAGTTGTTTTGCCCGGATCGCCGCGGACAGACCCGCAGGGCCACCACCAACGATGACCAGGTCATATTCCATCGACTCGCGCTGTACAGCGTCATCAGCCATTGGTTTCTCCTCCTTGCGGGTGATAGGGTGCCCGCTCATAAGCCCATTTGATTAAGCAATTACAGCGTCTATCAGGAAGGTCCAGAGCGTCCAGATGCCCACCCCTGCGTCAATTGATGCAATTAAGGCCCTCACCGAGTGGTGGGGCGACATGGGCGTGGAAGTCGATGACGCCGCGGTAAAGGCCTATCTGAAGGTTGCCGACAGTGCCGCGCCGCCTGCTGCAGTTGCCCAGGATGCCCCTGTGCGCCGCCCACGCCGGAAGAAAACGGACTGGGTTGAAGAGGCCAAAATTGCCGCAGCGGCCTGTGATTCGGTCGAGGCGCTAAAAGCCGCCATCGTAGCCTTTGAAGGCAGCCCGCTGAAAAGCGCATCAGAAAATACAGTCGTCTATGATGGCACGCCGGGTGCCAGCCTGATGGTGATCGGCGAAGGGCCGGGCGCCGAAGAGGACCGCAAGGGCCTGCCCTTTGTGGGCAAGGCCGGACAGCTGCTCGACAAGATGCTGGCGGCCATTCACCGTGACCGCACGGAAAATGCCTTCATTACCAATGTGAATTACTGGCGCCCCCCGGCCAACCGGAATCCGGAAGCCGAGGAGCTCGCCGTATGTCGTCCGTTTGTGGATCGGATGGTGGAACTGGTCGCTCCGAAAGTGATTATTGCCGCGGGCGGCGTGCCAGCCAAGTCCTTGCTCGATAGCGCAGATGGCATCATGCGCCTGCGTGGCACGGAACATGTTTTCAAGACCGTCGGTGGATTCACCGCCCCGCTGATCCCAATCCTGCACCCGGCCTATCTTTTGCGCCGCCCACAGGACAAGTCCCGCGCATGGCGGGACTTGTTGCTGGTGGAGAAACGGCTCGGGGAGCTTGAATCGTGAAAAAGGGGAATTCAAGGCTTGGCGAATTCGGCAAGGGCATCCTGACACTTTTGACCGTTGGCTTCCTCGTCTTTCTTCTGGCTCTTGCACTGACGCACTGGCTGCTGAGTGTGCCATTATTGCAAACAGTGCTTTCGGTAGCCATCGGCGCGGGCTTCGTCATTGGCTCAATTGCGGCGTGTTCCAGACCCCTCCGAAATTGGATCTATGATAATTTTTACCTTCCGGACCTGCCATTTTGACGGGGTCAAAATGGTCAGCGTCCCCACTGGCCTGAGCGCCAAAAACCGGGACCGTCAGAACTAATCAGGTAATTATTCCTCCAGAGCCTCCTCGGCCTTCTGATCAACCAGCTTCATTTCGCGTTGCTTGCGCTCAAGGAAGGCTTCGCCGATCGAGCCATCTTTATCAGGGCCAATCACGTCCTTTGCGACGGGGAAGATTTCGGTCTCTTCCTCATCGATATGATGCTCGTAATCATGGCGCAGCGTCTTGAAACGCGTCAGCCAGCCAGGGGAACTCATGTCCATTTCATCCAGTTCCTGAATGATGTCGTCCAGTTCCTTGTGCTCGGCAACCGAGTGACGGCCCTTCGGCTGGCCCGCCTCGCCCTTCATCAGGGGCGCATAAAATGTCTCTTCCTCGGCGGCGGCATGCCCGCCCACATCGTAATAGAACTCCTTCCAGAGCTTGCGGCGCTTGGACGAGTCGCCTTCTGTCTCGGCCAGTTGGGCCAACAGGTCGCGATGGGAGTCATGGTCTTTCTTCAGGGTTTCGTAAATCGAGGGCATGTGAGGGATCCTTTGTCTGGTTTCTCTCAAACGCGTTAACCCCTGCCCGGTTCCGCGCCATGCGATTGCCTGATAGGGAGAAAAAATGCCCGCACCGCTCTCGATCATCATTCCCACACTGAACGCCGCCAGCGGCCTGCCGGAGTGTCTGCAGGCCTTGATGCCGGGGCTTGAGCTGGGGCTGATCCGTGAGGTGATTGTCTCAGATGGCGGCTCTGATGATGCTACGCCGCGCATTGCTGGGGACACCGGCGCGACGTGGATCACCGGCACCAGCGGTCGCGGCGCGCAACTCGCCGCCGGCGCCGACACTGCACGCGGCGACTGGCTGCTCTTTCTGCATGCCGACACGTATCTCTCGCCCGACTGGGCTGAACGCGCCGCCCACCATATGGAGCGCCGCGCTGAATCGGCCGCGGCTTTCACACTGAGATATCGCTCGGACGATCGCGCCGCCCGCTGGCTGGAAGCTCGCGCCAATCGGCGCGCGCGCATGTTCGGCCTGCCCTATGGCGATCAAGGTCTGCTGATCTCCCGCAAGCTGTACGATGCGGTCGGCGGCTTTGCCGACGTGCCCTTGATGGAAGACGTGATGATAGCAAGGGCCCTCGGCAAGAAACGGCTTGTCCTCCTGAGCGCCGACGCGCGCACCTCGGCTGAAAAGTATGAGCGCGATGGCTGGCGCAAGCGCGCCTGGAGCAATGCCTTCCTGCTCACCCGTTTCTTGTTGGGGGCGAAACCTGAAATCCTCGCCAAGGCGTATCGTTGATGCGGCGCACCCGTGTCCTCATCTTCGCCAAGCCGCCCCGCATGGGGCTGGCCAAGACGCGACTCGCCGCCGGTTTGGGCCGTACCGAAGCGCGCCGCATTGCACATTTCACGCTCGCCCGCACCATGCGAGCCGTCCGCTCCAGCGGCCTGGACGTGGCCCTCTATCTCGCGCCAGACTACGCGCTTGGCGAAACACTGGGCGGAACTTGGCCGCCACACCTGCCCCGCTTCAGTCAGGGGTCAGGCACGCTGACCGAGCGACTTGGCAAAGGCCTCGCCGACTCGCCGAATGGGCCGGTCCTCTTCATTGGCACCGATGCTCCGGACATTTCTGCCACTCTGCTACGCCAGGCCGTTCGTGCGTTACAACGCAACGATGCCGTATTTGGCCCAGCAGATGATGGCGGCTTCTGGCTTTTCGGTGTGAACAAACGCCCCGGTCTTCCATCACTTTTCGACAATGTACGCTGGTCCGGCCCTCATGCACGCGCTGATGTGCAAGCAAACCTTCCCTCCTCATTTCGCCTGACACTGTTGGAAACATTGCAGGATCTGGATGAAGAGCCGGATTGGCGAAGGTGGAATGCAAACAAACTTCGTTAACTTGACCCAGGTTATCGTCCCCAACGGAAAAGCATTGTCCAACAGAATTCTTGGCCCCAGAGAGCAGGACGCCCATGTATCGACTGATCTATATCAGCACTGCGTCTGACGCCCTCACGTCCGCCGATGTCGATGCGATTGTTGACGCGTCGATCCGCAATAATGCACCTCGGAACATAACGGGGGTCCTGATCTATAATGGTTTGAACTTTCTCCAGGTGCTGGAAGGCACACGACTGAACGTCGAAGAGGTCTTCAACCGTATTGTCCAAGACCCTCGCCATATTTCGGTCACCACGGTTCTGGCTGAATCCGCAGAGCTGCGCATGTTTGCCGGCTGGAGTATGGCCGGACGAAAGACCTCGGCGCTGGCTGGCCGACATGAATATGAGAAGATCGGTGAAACGCAGGATGTCCTGGCCCGCCAGATGCCAGCCCGTGTCCGCCAAATTCTGGAAAATTTCTGCTCGCTCAAGGGCATTTGATTCCACAGGTTTTCGGCATTCACCGAAATTTATGTTCTTGATTTGTTCCGTTATCTGTGGCCTGTTCTGGTCATGAGAACTGGACAGAAACTCTCCCCCACCGGCAGAATAAATTTGATCGACACACGCCAGGTTGAAGAACGCTTCCAGCAGCGTGGGCGCGGAGCGATCTCAAACCAGACCGGCCGTTTCGAGCTCGAAACACGCCAGGCCTTTGATGATGGCTGGGGCACGATTGAGGATGATGACAGCCGGATGGAGACCCTTCTGATGAAGGATTCGGCCCGCACCATCATCACCTTCAACAAATCGCCTGACATCTCGTTCGACAGAACGGTAAATCCGTATCGCGGCTGCGAGCATGGCTGCATCTATTGCTTTGCCCGACCAACCCATGCCTGGGGCGGGCTTTCGGCAGGGCTCGATTTCGAGAGCAAGCTGTTCTTCAAGGACAATGCCGTCGAGCTGCTGAAACGGGAATTGTCGCGGCCACGCTATATCCCCCGGGTCATCGCGATGGGTATGAATACCGATGCCTACCAGCCCGTAGAGCGGGAAAAGCGCCTGACCCGTAGCCTGCTGGAGGTTCTGTCCGCGCACCGCCACCCGCTCAGCCTTTTAACCAAGTCAGCTCTGATCCAGCGCGACATCGACCTGATCGCGCCGATGGCCGAAGCAGGGCTTGCACGAGTTGGCATCTCTCTGACCACGCTGGATCGCACGCTCTCACGCAAGATGGAGCCGCGCGCCGCCACGCCGCAGCGTCGACTGGACACGATCCGCGCCCTCAGCGACGCAGGTATTGAAGTAACCGTAATGACTGCGCCAATCATTCCCGGCCTCAATGATCATGAGATCGAAAACCTGCTGGAAGCCGCCGCCGATCATGGCGCGACCCGTGCGGGCTATGTGCTGTTGCGCCTGCCCTACGAGATCAAGGATCTGTTCCATGAATGGCTGGTCCAGCATGTACCGGATCGGGCCGCCCGGGTGATCAACCACATCAGGGACATGCGCGGCGGCAAGGATTATGACGCCAACTGGCATGAACGGATGCGCGGCGGCGGCCCGGTGGCCGACATCATCTCAAGGCGCTTCGGCCGCTGCGCTGCCAAGCTCGGCATGAACCAGCCACGGGGCGCCCTGCGCACTGACCTCTTTCGCATCATTGAGGATTACGGCGGCCAGATGCGCCTCGATATCTAGGAGAAATCGAGCACAATCCGTCCGTCGATGTCACCCGCGAGCATCTTGTCGAATACACTGTTGATCTCTTCCAGACGTGCCGTTGCCGTATGGGCTTTCACGGCGCCAAGCTTGGCGAAATCCAGCGATTCCTGGAGATCCAGCCGCGTCCCGACAATGGACCCGCGCACCGTGATCCCATTCAGCACCATGTTGAAAATCGACAGAGGAAAGTCGCCGGGCGGCAATCCGTTCAGCGAAACCGTCCCACCCCGCCTGACCATGCCGAGCGCTTGCTCAAAGGCCTTCACTGACACGGCCGTGACGAGAGCGCCATGTGCTCCGCCAATCTCCTTGCGCAGGAAGGCTGCCGGATCCGTTTTGGCGGCATTCACAGTCACTTCCGCGCCAAGCTGTTTCGCGAGAGCAAGCTTGGAATCATCGATATCCACCGCCGCCACGCGACGCCCCATGGCTTTTGCGTATTGAACCGCCATGTGGCCAAGACCGCCCACGCCTGAAATCACCACCCAGTCGCCGGGCTTGGTGTCGGTCACCTTGAGCCCCTTGTAGACCGTAACGCCTGCGCACAGGATCGGTGCGATTTCCACGAATGGAATATTATCCGGCAAATGCCCCACATAGTTCGGGTCCGCTATGGCGTATTCGGCAAACCCGCCATTCACGGAATAGCCGGTATTGCGCTGGCTCTCGCAGAGAGTCTCCCAGCCGCCCATGCAATGATCACAATGCCCGCACGCGGAATAGAGCCACGGCACGCCCACCCGGTCACCTTCCTTTACATGCGTGACACCCGCTCCCACGCCCGAGACGAAACCAACGCCCTCATGACCCGGTATGAAGGGCGGATTGGGCCTTACCGGCCAGTCACCATGCGCGGCGTGCAAATCGGTATGGCAGACGCCGCACGCTTCGATCTTCACCTGAATTTCGCCCGGCCCCGGCTCCGGAGTTTTCACCTCCTCAATCACCAGCGGTTTGCCAAATTCACGCACCACGGCGGCTTTCATGCTTTTTGCGGTCATTGTCGTCTCGCCTCCATTTTCCGGAAGTGTAGGCAAAGCCTCAGAAAGCGGGATAAGGACAAACCCTGAATTTGGTGGGGTAACGGGTCTTTTCCGAAATGTGGCCTTGCATGCCGCACCTTACACACTGCCAATTCACAGGCTTTCCCCGATTTTATCCACAGCACTATCCACAGGGAAAATCTGCGGTTAGTTTCGATATCGAAACATTTCGGGCTGATTCGGATGCGCAATAATTAGGGATTCAGAAACCGGCGTCCGGCACTGATTCGCGCTTCGATAAGACACATAGCGCAAGCGGGGCTGAACCAATGGAATTACAGAAGAACGTGATCATGCAGGGCGATTGCATCGACATCCTGTCACGCCTGCCGGACAGGTCGGTTGATCTCGTCTTTGCCGACCCTCCCTACAACCTCCAGCTTGGTGGTGGTCTGACCCGTCCCGACCAGTCCGTGGTCGATGGTGTTGACGACGATTGGGACAAGTTCGACAGCTTCGATGCCTATGACCTGTTCTGCCACCAGTGGCTGGAAGAGTGCCGCCGCGTCCTGAAGGATGATGGCGCAATCTGGGTGATTGGCTCGTACCACAACATCTTCCGCGTCGGCGCGATCCTGCAGGATCAGGGCTTCTGGATCCAGAATGACGTGATCTGGCTGAAATCGAACCCCATGCCGAACTTCAAGGGCACCCGCTTCCAGAATGCCCACGAAACCCTGATCTGGGCCGGAAAGTCCGAACAGTCTAAATGCACATTCAATTACGACGCGCTGAAAGTCTTCAATGACGACAAGCAGATGCGCTCCGACTGGATGATCCCGCTTTGCACAGGCGGCGAGCGCCTCAAGGATGACGACGGCAAGAAAGCCCACCCGACGCAGAAGCCGGAAAGCCTTTTGCAGCGCGTCCTGCTGGCAACGACCAATCCGGGCGACACGGTCCTCGACCCATTCTCCGGCACCGGGACCACCGCCGCCGCTGCCAAACGCCTCGGTCGCAACTATGTCGGCATCGAGCGCGACGAGACCTATGCGCGCCTGTCGCGGGCCCGCCTGAAGGCTATCGAGCCCATTGAAGGCGCTGTGCTCGAAACGGAGCGCAGCAAGAAATCCCTGCCGCGCGTGCCATTCGGCGCACTACTGGAAAATGGCTGGCTGAAACCTGGCGACCGCCTGTTCAGCCCACAGCGCCGCTATCAGGCACGCATTCGCGTCGACGGGTCGCTGACCACCGGCACGTCCACCGGATCGATCCACCGCCTCGGCGCACATGTCCAACAGGCGCCGGCCTGTAATGGCTGGACTTATTGGCACTATGAGGATCCCAAGCGGAACCTCGCTCCAATCGACATGCTGCGCCGACGCTACCGCGAGGAAATGGGCCTCAACTAGCGCCTGTCCGACCCCTTGGACGAAGGCGGCGCTGGATCAATCCTGCGCCGCTTTTTCTATGGCATCATAATAGCGTTGCCAGCAGATCTGTCCGATCTGATTGTATTCCAGCATCTTGTCCGCCATCCGCAGGAACCCTTCCTGGTCTCCGAGCGCCGGTGGCAGCAATGGGTCGAAATTGATCGCCCGGATCACCGGCTGCCCGATCAGGAGGGTCTCGCGCGCTGCCTCATCCACGCTGCGCGTCATCAAGCCAGCCAGACTGGTCTCCATGGCCTGGATCGCGCGCGCATAGGATTGCGACAACTCTTCCGGTGACCACAGGCGCGTCCAGTCAAACGCCCCCGCCATCGCGACCTGAGAGGTTCGGGTCAGGATAATACCGTCATCCGCGCCGATATCGATCAGACTGGTCCGATGCGTGTCCAGTTCACTCGCCAGGTTGGCAGGACGAACCCAGAAACCTTCCTCCGTCTGCTGGTATCCGAACAGGGCCAACGCCCGCTCACGTGCCCGAAGCTGCTTGCGGTCGCTCCGGCCAAGATGCTTGGTCAACGCCACCAGCCAGTCGCCATTCCAGTCGACCACCCGGTCAGCCACATTCTGCCACTGCTGCACCCGACGCTTGAGTGCCTGCGCTCTGGGGCCTGGAACATAGACACCGCGTTCTCGGCTCTCCAGCAAATCATCCTTCATCAGGCGCGTCACAGCCACACGCAGGGTCGCCGCCTCGATCCCGAACAGTGCCGCCGCATTGATAAGTCGGCCAATCGGCTGGGGCGCATCCGTCGTACTGCTCATCAAGGACAGGATAAGCGCGCGCGCTGACACGTCTTCAGACTTGAGAGGTTCAAAATAATACACGAATTGACTCATAATGAAATTATATGTAACAAACCTTAAAGCACAGGATGGAGACCTGCCATGTCGAACACGATGAAGCTATCCGAAGCGCTGACAAAGGATGAGCTTCGCGAGTTGCGCACGAAGTCTGATCTTCGCGCGTTGGCGACGCTTGTCTGGAATTGGGGGTTGATCATTGCGGCCTTTGCGGTCGCCATCATCTGGCCAAATCCGCTGACAATCCTCGCAGGTATCCTCATTCTGGGCGGTCGCCAGCTCGGCCTGGGCATCATCAATCACGATTGCGCCCACCACGCCTTTTTCAAGAGTCAGAGGGTCGATGATTTCGTGGGCCACTGGATCGCGGGCGCGCCGATGAACATCTCCCTGCCCGCCTATCGCGCCTACCATTTGAAGCACCACAAATATGCGGGCACGCCAGACGATCCGGACATCATCTTTGTAAAGAACTACCCTGTCCCGAAGGACAGCCTGCGTCGAAAATTCGTGCGCGACCTGACCGGCCAGACGGGCCTGCGCGATACGCTGCGCAAGATCCGCAGCTTCAAACTATCGCGCAACTGGCCGTGGCTCACGTTCCATATCGCACTGGCCGGCACCCTCACCGCTATTGGCGCACCGTGGGCCTACCTCATGTGGTGGGCGGCAGAACTCTTCATCTATCCAGCCATTGTGCGCCTGCGCCAGATCGGCGAGCATGGCACCGCGAAAGACCGGACCAGCCTCGATCCGCGCCTCAATACCGGCACCACGATCGCCCCATTCTGGCAGCGCGTGCTGATCGCGCCGAATGATGTGAACTATCATCTCGAGCATCACATGTTTGCATCAATCCCGCCTTACAGGCTGAAACGGCTCCACAAGCTGCTGTCATCGCGCGGCTATTACGAGTCATTTGATTGCATCTCGCATGGCTATGACGATGTCATCCGCCGCGCTGTCCGCAATGATGCCCCAGAGATGGTGCCTGCTGAATAGGTGGCGCTACTCAACCGCGATCCAGAACGGACCGGCCGGCATCCCGGTCCCGTCGAAGAGATTGCAGAGGGGGGAATCACCCTGACAATAGCGGACCTCGGACACCGCCTCATCTTCTGCCTGCACGACCACAGTATCGCCATCAAGCTTGGCTGAAGCATATCTGCACGCATCCTCATGGCACAGCTCCATGCCAATCACACTCCCTGCACTGACCGTCACCAAGCCGTCTTCCACACCCTCAAACGCAATACGAATTGTGCTGCCGTCTCGCACCGCCCGACTCGCCACGGCGCCAGACGCGCCTGCATCCACCTCACCATAAACGAGAGACTTCATCACCCGCACGACCCGTTCGGCCACCGCGAGCTTGTTTGGCGGATGAATGTCCACCGGATCGCCCATATCAATCGTCACGGCGAGCGCCACACGATCATCCCTGGCAGCGACGCGGCGCATGGATTCTCGGATCACCCCCCAGCCCGGCTTGCCAGCTTCTGTGGGTAGCGCGCCATATCGCGGCAGCTGCACAACAGCTACGGGCAAGTCAGCTCCAAACTTCGCGCGCCAATCCTGCACCAGCAGATCAAGCAGACTTTTATAGGCGACGCCATCGCCCGCATTGGATTCGCCCTGATACCAGATTGCCCCTTTCAGGCGGATGCCAGACAACGGCGCAATCATCGCATTGTGCAACATCGTGTAGCCCTTGATCGTGAACCAGGGCGCAGGCTTCGGAGCGCTTACGGCCGAATCCACTTTGCGATAGGCCCACCCGTCGGCCAGCGACAGGCTTGAGCCGTCCTCCAATTCCACGCGCAATTCAGAAGCCGGTCCGTTCATGCCACCATCGCCATAATCATTATGGGCGTTGACCAAAATAGTGTTCTTGCCCGGCTTGAGGAGATCGGCTGAAACCTCGTAAGCGCGCAATCCTCCCCAATGGAATGTCGTGCCAATTGCCGTGCCGTTCAGCCAGGTCATGTCGGTATCATCGACCGCGCCAATATGGATCGTCGCAGCCTGCTCTGCCTGCTGAGGAGTCAGATCAAAACTGACCCTGTGCCAGACCATGCCGAGATGATCGGTGAGTTCCGCGTCTCCCCATTTGCGCCAGTCGCGTAGCGTGCCGGGCACGGGCTTCCACTCGTCTGCGTCTGCATCTTCCCACGGCGCAGTTCCTTCGGTCGCGGGGTCGTCCCTCCAGTTCTGCTGCCAGCTTTCCGAATAGATCTTCGCTGCCGCGCCCCGGTCAGTCTTGTAGGTTTCCAGCAAAGCCACTTGTTCGGTATGGTCCGGCATTGCGCCGATGATCTCGCCGTCAATCCAGGGCTCGATGCGTGAGCCGCCCCAGCTCGAATTGATCAGACCGACAGGAACATCATAGGCTTCTGACAATGCCCGCCCGGCATAGTAACAGACTGCCGAGAACCCCGCTGCGGTCTCCGGCGTCGTGAGGGCCCAAGCGCTGTCGCCCGGCAAGTCCGCATTCGGAGCAAGCGAAAGATCCTTCTCGACTTGCAGCAGGCGAATATTGGAGTGGTCCGCAGCTGCGACTTCCCGTTCAGCATAGGTCACACGTGACAGTGGATATTCCATGTTCGACTGGCCGGAACACAAGAACACATCGCCCGCCAGCACATCCTCTAACGCCTGCACTGTATCGCCTTCAACGGTGAGCGAAATTTCATGTGATCCGCCTGCTGAAAGCTCGGGAAACTCGACCCACCATCGGCCGTCCCGGCCGGCACGAACAGGCGTGGACGCCGCGTCCAGCGAAACGATGAATTCCGCGCCGGGATCCGCCGTTCCGAACAGGCGCACCGGTGCATCGCGCTGGATCACCATATGGTCACCAAATAGGCTGGCGAGCTTCGGCGCCTCTGCATGTGCGCCCAGTCCAATCAGGGCCAATGCCCCGCATGCCATCATCGTCTTGCTGGTAAACATGTCCTGTTCCGCCCTCTTGTATTTTGGCAGGAACTTTCCCGAAGGCGATGATATTGTCCAGTGTTAGCGGTAACTAAATTTACGCAACTGCCAGCCGGAACGCCTTGGCAAACACGCTTGGCAGGCCTTCGACCTCATCGAGTTTAACCCACCGGCCATCGGCAACTTTCGGCTTGCGCGATGCCTCGGCGCGCATCACCCGAAAGCGAAACGCGAAATGCGTGAAGACATGGCGTACCTCGCCGACCTCCTCCCAGGCCGCTTCGGCAGGCGAAGGCGTTTGCGGAAAATCGCCCTCCACCCAATCGCCCGTCGGCAGCGCCAGCATCCCGCCAAGCAGGCCCTTGTCCGGGCGGCGCACCAGCAGCGCTTCCCCCTTCACGACCAACACATAAGCAATTCCAAACCGTACGGGCTTTGGCACTTTTGCGGGCTTGATCGGATAGCGTTCAGGCGCCCCTTCGGCGCGCGCTGCGCACAGGGACGACAGTGGACAGATCAGGCAGTTCGGCTTGGTCGGCGTGCACACGGTTGCGCCCAGATCCATCAGCGCTTCAGCAAATTCTCCCGGCCGGTCCTCCGGCACCAGCGCCCGCACTGTTTCGGCAATCACCTTCTTCTCAGCGGCCCATTCGCCTTTCAATGCCAGCAGGCGCGCGAACACGCGATCGACGTTGCCATCCACCGCCGCCGCTTTCTGGTCAAAGGCAATCGCCGCGATCGCGCCAGCCGTATATGGCCCGATACCGGGCAGTTTGCGCAGTTCGGCCTCTGTTTCCGGAAAGCCTCCGCGTGCAGCGACTTCACGCGCACATTTCAGCAAATTCCGCGCTCGCGCATAATAGCCGAGGCCCGCCCATGCACTCATCACCTCTTCATCCTTTGCCGCCGCCAGCGCCTCAATGGTTGGCCAGCGCGTAAGGAAGGTATGAAAGTATGGGGTGCCATGCGGGATGGTCGTCTGCTGCATCATGATCTCGCAGAGCCAGACACGGTACGGGTCAGGCCGCTCGCCCACAGCCCGGTCTGCCGGCAGCGTGCGCCAGGGCAAGTCGCGTGCATGACGCTCGAACCACGGCAGCAATTTGCCCGGCAGGCTGTTCAAATCTCTGTGCTTTGCCGGTGCCATGCCTTTTCCTCGCCCGAAAGCCGTGCAATCTCGTACGAATGGTCACGAGATCAACCCTTGATCCCATAGAGGAAGCTCGCGCGCGCGTCCGCCTGCGCTACCAGCGCGCGACACGCACTTATTCCAACATGCGCCAGGTCGGGCTTGCCGCGGAACGGGTCGGCCGTAAATCCGGCGCCAAGAAACTGCCCCCCATTCAGGTTCTCCGCCAGCGCTGGCGCGAGATCGCAGGCGAACAACTCTATAAATACTGCCGCCCGGAGCGGCTCAGCGGTGGCAAGGATGGTCGCGTGCTGACCCTGCTCGTCGTGCCGCAAGCCGCCCCGATGGTGCAGCACCAGTCCGAAACGCTGCGACAGCGCGTATCAGTGTCCGCAGGCGGCGACATTACCGCCATCAAGATCAAGCAGGGATCGCTCGGCACAGAACCGCCCAAGACACTGCGTCGCAAAACGCGGCCGCTCTCACTGAAAGAGCGCAAGGAACTTGAGGAATCGACCTCCGGAATCCAGAACGACAAGCTGCGCGCCGCAATTGTTGCGCTCGGTGAGGCCATGTTAACCGCAGAAGATACGCCGCCCCCTGCCAAGCCTGGCAAGGATGGCGGCCTGCCATTCTGACCCCGCCCTGCCCGCAAGGAGCCCCGACATGCTGAAATCCATTCTGACTGCCGTCACGGCTGCCGCCTTCCTGGCCATGCCTGCCCTTGCCGAAGACCTGTCTGTTGGCCACTCCAAGGGCTCGAAAGACGCGCCACTGACGATCATCGAATACGGGTCTCTCACATGCGGTGGATGCAAATACTTCCACGACAAGATCCTGCCACGCATCGAGGCCGATTATATCGAGACCGGCAAGGTCCGTTTCATCTTCCGTGAAGTCCTGCGCAATGATGTCGATACGGCCCTCGTCACCATGGCGCGCTGCGCCGGCCGGGACAAATTCTTCGAGGCAACCGACACAATGTTTGCGCGCCAGCCTGATGTCATCAAGTCTGCGCAAGCTGGTACAGTGCTCGACACTTTCATCGAGATCGGCACGCCCTATGGCATTCGGGACATCGACACGTTCAATGCCTGCTACACCGACATGAATGTCCGGCTCGACATGGCCGAAGTGCAGGAAAGCGCCGAGGCATATGAGCTGCGCGGCACGCCAACGCTGGTTATCAATGGCGAGGAAAAATACGTCGATGACGACTTCAAGTCGGCCGATGCGTTCGCCGCTTATCTCGACACACAGCTTGCCGCACTCTCCGATTCGACCGGTTCAGAGGCAAATTAGTTAACAGAACAGGTGGTTGCAGTTAATCAATTGGCAACCAAACCGACTCAATCCTTAACGCGAAGGTTATGACCATGAATTTCTTCTCACGACGCACTGCGCTTGCAGCGATTTCAGCGCTGGCCCTGGTCGCCTGTGGCGACACCGGTGCCGACACATCGCCTGCAGGTGGCGACGCCGTGACCGCTGGCAGCGAGCTTGGCCACGTCAAAGGGGCGGCCGACGCACCTGTCACCCTGATCGAGTATGCCTCGCCCACCTGCCCGGCCTGCAAATACTGGCATGACGACATCCAGCCAGTTGTCCAGTCGGACTATATCGACTCCGGCAAGGTGAAACTCGTCTTCCGCGAATACCCACTGCACGCACCGGATGTGCCTGCCTACCTCGTCGCCATGTGCGCGGGCGAAGACAAGTATTTCGACGTGCTGGACGAGCTGTTCGAATACCAGTCCGGCATCATTGAATCTGCGCAAAACGGCGTCCTGAAGGCCATGCTCCAGACCATTGGCCAGCGTCATGGCATCGAGACCGAGGCCGACTTCGATGCCTGCATGAACAATCGCGACTTGCGCCAGCAGATGGCGGACATCTACCAGACATCCGAAAAGTTCGGCGTCACCGGCACACCAACCTTCATTATCAATGGTGAAGTGCACCAGTTCGCCAACATGAACTCCGCTGACAAGGTCACAGCCGCGCTGGACGCTGCGCTTGAAGCTGCCGGCGTCTCCACAGACGAGTAGGGATATGGGGGAGCCAGTATGAAGATAACCGAACTCCGTATTGCTGGCTTCAAATCCTTTGTGGACCCTCAGGACGTGCCAATCGAACCCGGCCTGACCGGGATCGTCGGGCCGAATGGCTGTGGCAAGTCCAATCTTCTGGAAGCCCTTCGCTGGGCCATGGGCGCAAGTTCTGCCCGTGCCATGCGCGGCGGGGAGATGGATGACCTCATCTTCTCCGGTGCGGATGGCCGCCCCGCCCGCGAGACCGCTGAAGTCACGCTCGTGCTGGACAATTCCAAACGCACCGCGCCACCGGAATTCAACGCCTCCGACACACTGGAAGTCATCCGCCGCCTGAAGCGCGGCGCAGGCTCCACCTACAAGCTGAATGGCCGGACTGTACGCGGCAAGGACATCCAGCTCCTGTTCGCGGATGCTTCGACCGGCGCGAACTCCCCGGCTCTCGTACGCCAGGGTCAGATTTCGGAACTGATCGGCTCCAAGCCGCAGAACCGCCGCCGTATCCTTGAGGAAGCCGCCGGCATTGCAGGCCTCAATTCCCGCCGTCACGAAGCCGAACTGAAGCTGAACGGCGCCGAGACCAATCTGGAGCGCCTGTCGGAAGTCTCCGCTGAAGTCGAGCGCCAGCTCGCCAGCCTCAAGCGCCAGGCCGCCAAGGCCCGCAAATACAAGCGCCTGTCTGAAGAGATCCACGCCCTCGACGCGCTGATCGCGCACCTGCGCTGGCATGAGGCCAAACTCGCCTGCGACACGGCCCGCACGCAATTGGACGAAGCCCGCCGCGCGGTTGAGGAAAAGACACGCGAAGACGCGATGCGGGAACGCGAGCGCATTGAGGCCGGTGAAGGACTCAATCCCCTGCGCGAAGCTGAAAGCGTTGCCGCCGCCAAGCTCGGACAGGCCCGCATCACGCTGGCAAGGCTGGAAACCGAGCGCAAGGTCGCCGCCGAGACCCATGAACGCCTCGATGCCGAAGCGACCCGCCTGATGGAAGACATCGAGCGCGAGCAGGACCAGAAACTCGAAGCCGAAGACGCCCTCGCCCATGCGAAGTTTGAGCTGTCTTCGCTGCCGGTCCTGAACAAAGCCCAGAACGAGGAAATCGAGGCCGAGACGCGAAAGGCGCTCGAAGATGCCCGCACACGTCTCGCGGGCGCGGAGAAAGCAGCCGACGAAGCGCAGGAACGCCTGTCGGAAGTGCGCGCCCAGCGCCGCGCTTCGGAGGAGAATGCCTCCGCCCAACGGCGTCGCCAGTCTCAGCTCAGTTCTGAAATCGACCGCCTGAAAGGCGAAATGGCCCGGATCGAAGATGCCGTGTCGCTGGTCGGCCGCCTGCGCGATGCCAAAGCGGCCGAACAGGATGCCGAAGCCGCCCTGCAAGACGCCGAACGCGCCGTCGAAACCGCCGAGGCTACACTCAATTCGACCCGTGAGGCGGAAACGTCCGCACAAGCCCCCCGGGATGCGGCCCAGCAAGACGTGCGCGCGCTCGAGGCCGAAATTGCTGGCCTGCACAAGCTGCTTCGCAAGGCCGAAGGCCCGAAAGCCCCGCCAGTTGTCGAGCGCATTCGTACGCAGGATGGGTACGAGAAAGCCATTGCTGCCGCTCTGGGCGACGATATCGAGGCGCCAACCGATCGCTCTGCCGCAATGTATTGGGGCGGCGCGTCGCTGGCTTCGCAATCCCTGCCGCAGGGTACCCGCCCGCTGACAGATGTGACCGAGGCTCCCGGCGAACTCGCAGCGCGGCTTGCCCAATGCGGCGTTGTGGACGTGGCCGATGGCGAGCGCCTGATGGCCCAGCTCCAGCCCGGCCAACGACTGGTTTCCGTCGAGGGGCATCTCTGGCGCTGGGATGGTTATATCCGCACACCAGATGCACCGGTCAGCGCAGCTGCACGTCTTGAACAACAGGCCCGGCTTGAAGCCGCCGAAGCTGAACTGCCCGCTCTGACCGCCACCTATGAGGCGCGTGAGGCAGACCTTGTAGCTGCCCGTGACGCCCGTCAGACGGCTGAGGTGAAACTCCGCGACCTGCGCCAGGCCATTGCCCCGGCCCAGCGCGCGCTCAGCGAGGCACGCAATCGCGTCTCACAGGAAGCACAAGCCTCCGAACGCGCAGCCATGAAGCGCGACACAAGCGGAGAAGCCCTCACCCGCGCCGAGGCCGACCTTGCCATCGTCAATGAGACGCTGGCCATGATTGCGCCGGAAGGCCCGGCGGAAGATGAAGCCGCGCTCGAAACCCGGCTCGCCGAAGCGCGTACGATGGTGGCCGAAGCCCGCACCGCTGAGATCGAAGCGCGCGGCCGCCTGACAGACATTACACGCGGCCGCGAACAGGCTGCTGCGCGTCGCGATGGCCTTGAACGCGACATCAAGACATGGTCCGGCCGCATTACCGCGACCGAGGAGCGCGTGGCGCGCCTGATTGAGCGCCGCCAGTCTGCTGCTTCCGATGCCCTGGCCGCCAAGGCACGCCCCGAACAGCTGGCCGCCGAGATCGAGAACCGCAGCAACGAAGTCGAATCGCTGGAGACCGAACGCAAGCGCGTCGCAGACCAGCTCGCCGAAAAAGAAGCCGCCATCCGCGAAGCCGAACAGGCCGCCCGCGCAGCCGCCAATGCCGCCTCAGAAGCGCGCGAGAACCTTGCCGGTTGGAAGGTGAAGCTCGAAAACGCCGAAGGCCGGCTCGAAGAATCGGTCGAGATCGCCCGCAACAATTTCCAGCGTACGCCGGAAGGCCTGTTGGCGATTGCCGAAGCAGGCCTCGAAGAAGAGACGATGGGCGAGTTCACGCCCCGCGATGCCGAACGCCGCGCCGATGAACTCCGCCGCACGCGCGACCAGCTGGGCGGCGTGAACATGAATGCCGAGGAAGAAGCCGAAGAACTCGAAGAACGGCTCGGTTCGCAGGTGACCGAGAAGGAAGACCTCGTCGCTGCAATCGCCAAGCTGCGCCAGGGCGTCGATGCCCTGAACGCCGAAGGC
>TARA_R110000796_G_scaffold185330_1_pt1 | contig 23642 bp, 19 predicted proteins | sample TARA_R110000796 | Tara Oceans TARA_R110000796 (sample SAMEA4397815) | marine metagenome | biome: Polar Biome; feature: [SRF] surface water layer (ENVO:00010504); material: water (ENVO:00002006), including particulate matter (ENVO:01000060) such as... | depth 5 m
TATGCATTTTGTTTACATTCTATATACTCCGTCAAAAGATCGCTACTATGTAGGCGAAAGTGCTTTTGTGTCAGATCGTTTGGATCAACACAACGAAGGATTTTACAAAGGTGCCGCCACAAAGCTAGCGTCAGACTGGGAGCTGTTTTTGGAAATTGAATGCTCCGATCGAAGTCAGGCTTTGAAGATTGAGCACTTCATTAAAAAAAATAGAAAAGAACGTAACTGGATTCTTGTCTAGCTTCATTTTGATTGTACTCCAAAATAGTTTGTGTGCTGATGATCTCCTGTTTGGCTCTTAAATAGAAAAGCCTGTGAAGATATTCTTCACAGGCTTTTCTTAGTTTATTCAGGTCGGCCTAATGAATAAGGCAGACAGAACTTGAAAGTTAATCAATGATTAACGATCGTAAGTCATGTCATCTGTTCTATCAACAGGTACTCTTTGGTCACGGTTAGCAAGAATCCAAGCGGTGTAGAACACTAGTTGACCTCTTTGAGCCATTACATCAAACTCGATTTTGTCAACTGTATCAGTTGGTCTGTGGTAATCTGCATGAACTCCGTTAAAATAGAAAATGATCGGAATACCTTTTTTAGCAAAGTTGTAGTGATCTGATCTGTAGTAGAAACGGTTAGTGTCAGCTGGATCGTCAAATCTATAATCTAAGTTAAGACCTGTGTAAGTAATGTTAGCATACTCAGAAATTACTTTTAGATGGCTAGAAAGTTTTTCAGAACCAATTGCATAAACGTAATTTCTATCGTTTTCATGCTCAGGGTCTACACGGCCAATCATATCAATGTTTAAGTTTGTAACCGTATTTTCAAGAGGGAAAATTGGGTTGTCAGCATAATAAGCTGATCCTAAAAGACCCTTTTCTTCACCAGTTACATTTAAGAAAAGAATACTTCTGCGTGGTCTGTTTCCTTCTTTGGCAGCCTGAGCAAAAGCTTCAGCAAGTTCCATTACACCAGTGGTTCCACTACCGTCATCATCAGCGCCATTATTGATTACTGTGCCATCTTCATTTTGACCAATGTGGTCGTAGTGAGAAGAAATCACAATGATTTCATCTTTAAGGTCAGTTCCTTCTAAGAAGGCAGCCATGTTTTCTGTAGAGATTTCAGCGAGTTTTTCCTTTACTTGAAAGCTTACGCTTTTCTCTTTGATTGAAGAAGGAGAAGTTGCAGCGGCATCTAGCTTAGCAGTAGTTGTACCTAATAAATCAGCAGCCATTTCCTTAGTAATGTTGAAAACAATACTTTCATTACCAGTGTTTTCTTTGTCCCAACGAAGTCTTCCTTTCATTCTGAAAGCAGCCTGACGAGGTAATGTTTGCATAAATTGCTCATCGTTAGCACTGGCTACAAAAATAGCTTTTACACCAGCTTCGATTAAGCTTCTTTGAACTTCTCTTGAGCTTCCTGTTACAATAACACCTTTGTCTTTAATGTCCATTCCAGAAATGGCAGAACCATCACCAATATAGACAGTAGGTAGTTTAATCTCTTTATCCATGTTGGCATTCCCAGAGAAAATGAAGTCTTTACCATTCATTTTCTTTTTGCCCTTTACTTTTAAGTAAACGTCAGACCAATCTGACTGGTACATGCTGAATTTTTGACGGTAGGTGCCATTTACAGGCCCTGTTAAACCAATTTTTTTGTAGAAATCTTCTAAGAATTTTGAAGCCAATTTCTGACCCTCTGTACCTGTTTCTCTACCCATAAATTCATCAGAAGCCAAAACGCTAAGCTTCGCCTTCATGTCTTGTGGAGTGATTGTATTCCCGTACTTCATGGCAGTTTTATCTTGAGCCATTAAGCCTTGTGAAAACAAACAAACCACCACCGAAAGTGTTAATAATCTCCTCATTGGAATGTATTGTTTAATGTTGCAGTTTTATTAATTCACCAAAGCTAAAAAAATATTTAAAAGTACGGCTTAACTGTTACTCAAATGGTATTCTTTTTTAGCCGCCAACTAAGGATTTTCACACATAGTCTCTTACATTTGTGCTTCTTTTCAAAAGCGAGATTTTACACCTTATTGGAATACTGGATATGACTAAGATTGATTTAAGGAAAACCCAAAAATTTGAAGATCGACATAATGGTCCTGATCAACATGATGTAGCAGAAATGCTTAAGGTAATTGGATTACCAAGTGTTGAAGCTTTGATTGATGAAACAGTACCTGCGGGAATAAGAATGAAGGAATCATTGAACCTTCCTCTTCCTAAATCGGAGTTCCAATTTTTGAAAGATTTGAGGCAAATTGCAAGTCACAATCAATTGTTCAAATCATACATTGGAATGGGTTATTATGATACCATTGTTCCAGGTGTAATTCAGAGAAATGTACTCGAAAACCCAGGATGGTATACTGCCTATACTCCATATCAAGCAGAAATTGCGCAAGGTAGACTAGAGGCCTTGATCAACTTCCAGACGATGGTGATGGACCTTACAGGAATGGCAATTGCAAATGCTTCATTACTAGATGAAGCAACAGCTGCTGCCGAAGCCATGTTCATGTTTTCTGGGTTGAAGAAGAAGGAAAAGAAAAATGCGAATACTTTCTTTGTTGACGAAAATACTTTCCCGCAAACCATAGACCTTTTAAAAACACGTTCGATTCCTGTAGGGATCAATTTGGTGATTGGTAAAATTGAAGAACTTGATTTAACCAACGAAGACTTATACGGTGTTCTTTACCAATATCCAGCAGGTGATGGTAGCGTAAGAGATTTCAAATCTTTCATTGAAACAGCACAAGCCAATAATGTATTTGTAACCGCTGCTGCAGATTTGATGTCTTTAGCACTTCTTACTCCTCCAGGAGAAATGGGAGCTGATGCAGTGGTGGGTACTACACAGAGATTTGGTGTGCCAATGGGCTATGGTGGGCCACATGCAGCTTACTTTGCCACTAAAGACGAATATAAACGTCAGATTCCGGGTAGAATTATTGGAGTTTCTATCGATAGCCAAGGCAACAAGGCTTATAGAATGGCGCTTCAAACTCGTGAGCAGCATATTAGAAGAGAAAAGGCAACGTCTAACATCTGTACCGCTCAGGTTTTACTTGGGGTAATGGCTGGAATGTACGGTGTTTATCATGGTTCTAAAGGCATTAAGCATATTGCCCTTAAAATTCATGGCTTCGCGAAGCTATTAGATAAAGGTTTGAATTCTTTAGAGTTCAAGCAATTGAATGAAGTGTATTTCGACACTTTAAGAATTGAAGCAGAATCTTCTGTTTCAGATAAAATCAGAACCATTGCCGAAGTAAACGAAATCAACTTCAGGTATTTCGAAAATGGAGACATTGGTATTTCTGTAGATGAAACTACAAGAGTAGACGATATTCAGTTGATCCTTGATGTATTTGCAGAGGCAAGCGGTCAGGTAGTTAAGTTTGATTTGGATGCTGAGGCAGCCAACTTGGAAGTTGAACTTCCTAAAGAATTAGATCGAACTTCTGATTTCATGACACATCCAGTGTTTAATCAGTATCATTCTGAGCACGAAATGCTTAGGTATATCAAAAAACTTGAGAACAAAGATTTGTCATTGGTGCATTCCATGATTTCTCTCGGTTCTTGTACAATGAAGTTGAATGCTACAGCCGAAATGGTACCAGTAACTTGGCCAGAATTTGGTGGTATTCACCCTTTTGCTCCTTTAGACCAAACTAAAGGATACCAAATGCTCTTCAACGATTTAGTAGATTGGCTATCTGAAATCACTGGTTTTGACGATGTTTCTTTGCAGCCAAACTCTGGTGCACAAGGAGAGTACGCTGGCCTTATGGTGATTAGAGCTTACCACGAGAGCAGAGGCGATATGCAGCGTAATGTGGCCATTATCCCTACTTCGGCACATGGTACCAACCCAGCATCTGCGGTGATGGCAGGTATGAAAGTGGTATTGGTCGCTTGCGATGAGCGTGGAAACATTGATGTAGAAGACCTTAAACTAAAGGTAGAACAAAACAGCAACGAGCTTTCTTGCTTAATGGTAACTTACCCTTCAACTCACGGTGTGTTTGAAGAAAGTATCAAAGACATTTGTCAGATAATCCATGACAATGGCGGACAGGTTTATATGGATGGTGCCAACATGAATGCTCAGGTAGGTTTAACCAGCCCTGGCCTTATTGGTGCAGATGTTTGTCATTTAAACTTGCATAAGACCTTCTGTATTCCTCATGGTGGTGGTGGACCTGGTATGGGGCCAATCGGAGTAAGATCACATCTTGCACCGTTCTTACCGGGTAGTCCAGTTGTAGAAAGTGGTGGAGAACATGCAATTACTGCGGTTTCTGCAGCACCTTGGGGTAGCGCTAGTATTCTGACAATCTCTTACGCTTACATTGCTATGATGGGTGCAGAGGGGTTAACAAATGCTACTAAGTTGGCTATTCTGAATGCCAACTATATTAAGACAATTCTTGAAAAGGAGTTTAAGATTTTATACGCTGGTTCTAAAGGACGTTGCGCACACGAAATGATTGTGGATTGCCGTGACTTTAAAGCCAGTAAAATTGAAGTAGGTGATATTGCTAAGCGTTTGATGGATTATGGTTTCCATGCACCAACAGTATCTTTCCCAGTAGCGGGTACTTTAATGATTGAGCCAACAGAGTCTGAATCGAAAGTAGAATTGGATCGTTTCTGCGAAGCCATGTTAAGCATTCGTCAGGAAATCAGGGAAGTAATGGACGGAATTGCTGATGAGAGTGATAACGTTCTTATCAACTCACCACATACTCAGGCCATGGTGTTAGAAGGTCAGTGGGAAAGACCTTACTCACGTGAAAAAGCAGTTTATCCTGCTGAATATGTGAAAGAAGCCAAGTTCTGGCCAACTGTAGCTCGTATCGATTCTGCCTATGGTGATAGAAACTTGATGTGTAGCTGTATTCCAGTTTCTGATTACGCTCCAGAAGAAGCTGAGGTATAAATCAGCTTTGACTTAAAATACAAACGCCTCGTTACTAGAAAGTAGCGAGGCGTTTTTTTATGCTTGCTGAAGCGATTCTTCACTTCTTTGATACTTGCTGTAAAACTGATAGGGAAGGTATAGGCTGGCAAAAAGAATGAATGAGATAATTAAGAAGGTCTCTGCGAGATCAAACTTCAAGGATGACTCAACAGCATTTTCTAGTCGAATGGTGTTCATTTTTTTTTCTACTGCGTAAGAGCCTACAGAGAGTTCTGGATTGGTGGAGTAATACTCTGCTTGTATGGCTTGCATTTTAAATTCAGAACCTTTAGAGCTTAATAGCGATTGACTGAAAAAAAGGATAGATAAACAGAGACATACAGCACTTGCGTAGCCTCCAATAAATGCGAGTTTTTTGATCATGGTGTTATATTTTTTGGTGGTTAAAAATTTTAAGTCGTTTTCAATCTGAATGGCATAGTCAGGCATTACTTTTTCCTTGGCAGTTGAGAAAGCAGAGGTAAAGTCTATTCGTCCCTTTTCTATAAGTAATTCTACTTCGCAAGAAAGGTGGTCTACTAAATCATCGATTAACTCGGTATTCGTAAAGCCTTGCTGGAGCAAATAGCTTCTGATTTGCTGTGTTTGGCTAGCATTAATCATGATACAGCTGGTTTTTGTTTTCCAAAAAGTAAGGATAGTGTAGACTGAAAGTCAGATAACTCTTGCATGGTGGGAGCCACTAATCCTGTTCCCTTCTTTGTGAGTGAGTAATACTTTCTGGTTCTATTGCCTACTAGTACGGATTCAGTGGTCAGAAAACCTTCCTTCGTTAACGCATGAAGTGTAGGATAAAGTGAACCTTCCTTAATTAGGATTCTGCCCTCCGTTTTCTCTTTTACCTTTTGCACAATCTCATAACCATACATTCTTTCTTCTTCCGAAAGCAGCTTTAGAATAATCGGTTTGAGTATGCCTTTTAATAATTCTCTTGAATACATAGAACAATAATACATCATATTATGATGTATTCAAAAATTCGTAGAGATTTTTTCAGAAGGTGGTGACTAATGAGGCCAAACGAAGGCTCAATACTTGTATATTAGCAACCATTCGAATAAATTTTGAGCAGAACTACATATTCAAATCAATTTTTACGTAGTTATGTTTTTGAAGCTTAGAATAACAAACCCGCTTTGACGATATACACCGCTTTAACATTTGCCAATCCAGCAGTACTGTGGGGACTTTTAGCGTTGGCTATCCCCGTAATCATTCATCTCTTCAATTTCAGAAGGGTGAAACGCGTGCAGTTTTCTAATATCGCCTTGCTGAAAAAGGTGAAGGAAGAAAGCTCTTCTAAACGCAAACCAGTAGAGCTGCTGATTTTACTTTCAAGGCTCTTGTTTCTTGCCTTCTTAATTCTTGCCTTTGCGCAGCCTATTTTCAAGGACAACGCCAATGATCAGGAATTGTCTGATGAAGTGCTGATCTATCTCGATAACTCATTGAGCATGGATATGCCAGTAAGCTCGCAGCAAAGTGCATTCGATCGAGCTTACTCTCTGTCTACAGGTGTGGTGGACGCTTATCCTGAATCAGCCAAGTTTAAATTTCTCGAAAACGGTTATGGCAATTCCTTAAACACCAGTTATACGGCCTCTACTATTAAAGATAGGTTTACAGAATTAGAATTATCTGGAGTTGGGAGAAGCATGGATGAGATTCAGTCGCGAATTGCAGCCAGTGGTTTTCGTGGAGATGTATATCTGATTTCGGATTTTCAGAAGAGCAGGGAAAATGAACTAGGGAACATTGCTAGCGACAGTCTCCGTAACTACTATTTAATGCCAATTGAAGGCGAGAATAACAGTAACCTTTATTTTGATACTGCCTATTTAGAAAATAGTTTTCTGCTTGGCGCTATGAAAAACAACCTTAAAGTAGTGTTGAAAAATGAAGGTGCCGAAGATTTTGAAGACGTTAACCTAAGACTCTTTTTTGATGATCAGCTAGCGAGTACGGCTCTACTCAATGTAGCCGCCAATGGAATTACAGAACATGTTTTTGAAATAGATCAATCTACCAAAGGATTAAATAATGCCAAAGTAACCCTTGACGACTCAAAAGTCTTATTCGATAACGAATACTTCCTAACCCTTAATAATATTGAAAAAGTAATAGTTCATGAGGTGAAAGGCCCTGACTCTAATGGCTTTATAGAACAGCTTTATGCAGATAACGAGTTGTTCAACTATAAGGCTTTCAACGCCAATAATATTGACAATAATGAACTGCTGCAGAGCGATATTATTATTCTGAATCAACTTTCAGACTTCTCGAACCAATTAATTTCGGCACTAAAAACCTTTTTAGAAAGGAATGGAACGGTATTGATCATTCCTTCTGTCGAAAGCAACTTCCAAACCTTCTCTCAATTAGGCCTTACCATAAGGTTTGACTCTGATGAACGTTTGGGCTTGGGCCAGCCTAATTTCCAGAACCCATTTTTCGATGGTGTTTTCGAAAACACAAACGAGGCCATCGCCATGCCAGAAGCATCCATCACCTATCGATTGATCAATAGCGAATTGGGTGTGTTGAATTTTAAGAATGGAAGAGAATTTCTTTCTAAGGCAGAATTGACTTTAGGGAACGCCTATGTTTTTTCAAGTGACTTCAGTGCAGAGGCCACAAGCTTCCCGAGCCATTCTCTTTTTGTGCCCGTCATGTATAAATTGGCTTTGGGCAGTAAAGTCAATCTTTCCAAGCTCTATTATCTAACAGACGAGCAAACCATGGTCTATCCTCTAGAAGAAAGTTTAACGGCAAACGACATTGTAACTTTATCGGATGGAGAGAATAAGATTACACCTGACCAAAGGATTTCGGGAAAAAGTTTAATTATGGAAATTCCTAAGGATGAACTGAAAGCTGGTCATTACACCATCTTGAAGGGAGAAACGGAATTGGGTACTATTGCTTTCAATCAATCAAAAGCAGAATCCTCGGTGGAGCGCCATTCTATTGACGAATTAGAAACCATAGCACAGGCCAAAAACATCAATCTAATCCAGGCAGAAGATGGGATAGAAGTAAATCGCGAATTGACAGCTGGAATTAAGGGAATCAACCTTTGGAAATATGCTTTAATGCTTGGGCTTCTTTTTCTTTTTGCGGAAGTAATTTTAATCCGATATTTGTGATATGGAAATTTTAATCCGTGCTGCCAAGGTAATCGATCCTTCCTCTCCGCATCATAATTCGACCAAAGACATCCTTATTCAAGATGGAGTCATTAAGAAAATAGAAAATCAGATCAGTTTTGATGGAACTGTAATTGAACATGAAAACCTGATGGTTTCACCAGGTTGGTTCGATATGCGGGCTCACTTTACTGATCCGGGAAAAGAACACAAAGAAGATTTAGAGTCGGGCTCTGCTGCTGCCGCTGCTGGTGGCTTTACCGATGTATTGCTACTGCCTAACACCGACCCGGTGACTTCTAATAAAAATAGCATTAGCTATTACCTAAAGTGGAACAAGTCTGCCGATGTGAATTTACACCCTGCTGCTGCGGTAACATTGGGTTGTCAAGGCAAAGAGCTTACAGAAATGATCGACTTGCATACTGCTGGTGCAGTTGCTTTTACAGATGGTACTGAACCGATTTGGCATACAGACATCCTTTTAAAAAGCTTACAATACCTTCAAACTTTTGATGGTGTATTGATCAATCGACCAGAAGATAGAATGCTCACCGCTTTTGGAACTATGCACGAAGGCCAAGTAAGTACGGTTTTGGGAATGAAGGGAATGCCTGAATTAGCAGAAGAAGTAATGATTGACAGGGATTTAGAATTGCTAAAATACGCAGGAGGAAAAATCCACTTCAGTTTGATTTCTTCAGCTGGAGCAGTAGAAAGAATAAAAAAGGCCAAGGCCGAAGGCTTAAAAGTAACAGCCGATGTAGGTATTCATCATTTGATTTTTACCGATGAGAGCTTAATGGATTACGATACCAGTTTTAAGGTAAACCCTCCTTTCAGAACTGAACAGGATAGACTGGCTTTGATCAAAGGTTTGGAAGACGGAACAATAGATGCTATTGTAAGTGATCATCAACCTCACGATCAAGAAAGTAAGCAGTTAGAATTTGATTTAGCCGATTTTGGAATTATCGGGCTGCAAACTTTCTATCCAGCCATGCTTCAAGCATTGGGTAAGAAAACGGAAGAATGTATTGAACGGATTACCGCAACGCCAAGAAAAATATTAGGGCTTAAGGAAAACTCTGTTGTAGAAGGAGGAGATTGTTTGACGCTCTTTTCACCCCAAATAACATGGAGTTACAACGGAAAAACAAGCAAGTCTAAATCAGTAGCCTCTCCATTCTTCAATCAGCAAATGAAAGGGAAAATAATTGGCATTATCAATAACGGAAGGTTTGTTTCTAATGATTAAAGTTAATCCAAAACTTACTCGTTTATCTTTCAAGTATGGTGCCGTAACAGCCTTGTTCGTCATTATCGCTTTTTTAGTGTTTTATTTCATGGGGTTACAACCATGGCGAAACCTTTTATCCTTCTTGCTGGATATTCTCATTATTGTTGTCTTCCTTTTTTTAGCATTAAAGGATTACAAGGACAATGTAGGTAGAGGAGAGTTTAGGTTCTATCATGGAATGACCATTGGGTTTATAGTATATGTTACAGCCGCTGCAATTTTTGCGCTGTTCTATTTTGTTTTTATCTATTGGGGTAGTCCAGATTTCCTAAACGAATATATTATTACAGCACAAGCAGATTTGGTGAGCAGAAAGGATATGATTGTTACAGCTTTGAGCGAAGAAAGTTATTTAGAGCAATACGAAATGATTTCTAACACTACTCGAGGAGTACTTGTGTTTGATGTTTTCATCAAAAAATTACTCATTGGCTTAGTAGTGACCCCAGTCTTTAGTATTATGTTAAGGTCTAGTCGAGCTTGATATGGTTCGTTAATCCTGAAAATAATTCGCTTAAGTAAATTGAATCATAACATTCATTAAATCTCTTTTACTTCCTAAAAATTATTAATTTCAATCCATCAACCTTAAAATTAGAAATTATGGAAGAACAAGTAACAGGTCGCCAGATAGGTATCAAGTACGGAGTTATCTTCGGTCTTATTAGCACCCTATACACTTTAGCCATGGCCATGGCGCGAATACAGCTGCCTTTTGTGGGTATGTTTATTCAATGGGCTATTGTTATTGGAGTTTTTGTTTTTGCTTGTAAAGAGTACAAGGCAAACAATGGTAACATCATGTCATTCGGAAAGGGCTTTGGACTCATCATGGTGGCATCACTTATTGGTGGTTTAATTCGTTCGGTAGCTAGTTATGTTTACTTTATTGTAGACCCTGCCTATTTAGACTTTATGAAGGAAGCACAGCAAAGTAGCCCTTTTGGTCCTCCGCCAGATCAAGGTAATGCCGCGGGCATGGAGGGAGTAATGTCGTTTGTTACAAGTCCAGAGTTTTTAGCGATTATGTCTTTTGTAATGGCTATTTTCGCAGGGTTAATCTTTGGTTTGATCGTATCTGCCATAATGAAAAACGAAGAAGACGAATTTTAGAAAGAATTGATACAAATTTCAGTAGTAATACCGCTTTATAACGAAGAAGAGTCGTTGCCTGAACTAGTGAATTGGATAAGCCGTGTCATGATTGAACACGGCTTATCTTATGAACTGGTCATGATAGACGATGGCAGCAATGATGGCTCTTGGGAGCAAATCCAACAGATGTCAGTAGATTTTCCTATTAAGGGATTGAAGTTCAATCGTAACTATGGGAAATCGGCAGCATTAAATGTTGGGTTTAAGCATGCTGAAGGTGAAGTGGTAATTACTATGGATGCTGATTTACAAGATAGTCCAGATGAAATACCAAGCTTGTATGCTATGATCAAGGAAGGTTATCATTTAGTATCAGGCTGGAAAAAAACTCGTCACGACCCTATCTCTAAAACCATACCTTCTAAATTTTTTAATCGAATAACCAGAATTTTATCGGGCATTAAACTTCATGACTTCAATTGTGGACTAAAGGCCTACGATCAGAAGCTTGTGAAAACCCTAGAGGTTTATGGCGAAATGCATCGCTACATTCCAGTAATCGCTAAGCGCAATGGCTTTACTAAGATTGGAGAGAAAGTAGTAGAACACAGAGCTAGAAAATACGGTACTACCAAGTTTGGTTTAGAGCGCTTTATTAACGGGTTTCTTGATCTGATTTCGATTTCCTTTGTGTCGCGATACAAGAAAAGGCCAATGCATTTTTTCGGCACTTTGGGTACACTTTCATTTCTTATCGGATTTGTTTTCGTTGGCTGGATCTCATGGCAGAAAATTCATGCAATTTATATTTCCAAGAGCAATGTGTATAGAGATGTGGTAGATCAGCCACTATTCTTTTTGGCCATTGCGGCAATTATTATTGGTGTTCAGTTATTTTTAGCTGGCTTTTTAGGGGAAATGATGACCATGAACTCCCAAAATAAAAACGACTATATACTCGAAGACCATGTTGGTTTAAAGAAGAAATGAGATTCTTTTCTGTAGTTATTCCTGTTTACAATCGGCCCGATGAAGTAGATGAACTTCTCAAGTCCTTAACACTTCAAACCCACACTCATTTTGAAGTAATTATAGTGGAGGATGGTTCTACAGAAAAATGTGATCAGGTAGTTGAATCTTATCAAAACCAACTTTCCATTCAATACTTTTTTAAGGAGAATTCAGGCCAAGGCTTTTCAAGAAATTATGGTTTCGAAAGAGCTAAGGGAGATTACTTTGTGGTTTTCGATTCAGACTGCCTCATTCCTGAAGATTATTTTGAGAAGGTAAATGAGTTTTTAGATCATACGCCATTGGATGCTTTTGGCGGCCCTGATAAAGCACACCCTTCTTTTTCACCGCTACAGAAAGCCATTAGCTACTCTATGACTTCTCCTTTCACTACAGGTGGAATTAGAGGAAATAAGAATCACGCGGGCACTTTCCATCCTAGAAGTTTCAATATGGGTATTTTGAAGGAAGTGTTTGAAACTACGAAAGGCTACAAAATCACCCGAATGGGGGAAGATATTGAGTTTAGTATTAGAGTAATTGAAGCTGGTTTTAAAACAGGTTTAATTCCTGATGCCTTTGTTTATCATAAAAGAAGAACCAGTTTCTCTCACTTTTATAAGCAGCTACACTTCTTTGGCAGAGCACGAATTAACGTAAATCGGTTCTTTCCAGGAGAACTAAAAGCAATACACGCATTACCGGCCGTTTTTGTGCTTGGGTTGTTTATTTGGTTGACTACTGTTTTCTACTCTACATTTCTATTTACCCTTGGCGGTGCACTTCTCACCTTATTTACTTTTGGGATTTTTGTTCACTCTTCAATACTCAATAAAAGTATTGATGTAGGGTTACTGAGCGTAACAGCAGCTTTTACCCAGCTTACAGGTTATGGAATGGGTATGATTTCAGAACTGTTTAAGCCTAGAGGCAATCAGCCTTTTTCACAGAAATAAATAATTTCATTAGCCGGAAGTGCGTATTTTCTTACCGTTTCCTTTGGTAACTCCATTACATAATGATCTTCGGTAACTTTAAAACCAGCCCTTTCCAATCGTTTACCATAATCTAAGCCAAACAAACGGACGTGATCATTTTGCCAATAAGCCCGCTCACGTTCTTTAGGGTCAGTAATTGTAGGGTCTTCTAGTGTCTCTTGTCTACTATAATCTTGTGGAGACTGAATAATGGCCCATCCGCCTGGTTTTAATACCCTGTAAATTTCGCTCATGGCTTTAATGTCATCATCCACATGTTCCATTACATGGTTGCAAAAAACAACATCAAACGTCTTTGCCTCAAAAGGTATGTCGTGAACATCCATTTTTACATCGGCCAACGGAGATTCCAAGTCGGCTGAAGTGTAATCGATATTGGGCATAGCTTTAAATTTATCTATGAAACAAAGCTCTGGAGCAATATGGAGAAGTTTCTGTGGAGCGCTGAAAAATTGGGTTTTGTCCTTTAGGTACAGCCACATTAAACGGTGCCTTTCGAGCGAGAGTGAGTCGGGGCAAAGCGCGTTTTCTCTGGGGTTTAACCTTCCGTAAGGGAGGAATTTACGGTAGCTAATCTCACAGATTGGGCAAGTTACATTCTTACCTCTCATAAAGAGACTAACAACCTTTAGTAGGTGATGGCTAAATAGCTGAAGGTATTTTCTAGGTACCTTTCTGATGACAAAACTGATAAATCTTTTCATTCCAACGATTTCCGCAAAGATAGAAGATAAGATTAAACCCCACCCTTGCCACTGACAGGAACATGATGTTGTCTGAACAGAATATCTACCGTTATTATAAATGGATCGATTTGAGATTAAACTAAATGGATGTTAAGATCATCTAAGACCAGAAGAAGGCGTTAGTAAAACTAAGGAGGCTTCTCTCTATTGAATAATCGTAATTACGTGATTTTTAACGAGATTGGTTCTTTTTTCTTTTACGTTAGTGGCTGCATATTTCTATATATGGAATTGCAGAGAAATCTAATAGCCCTAGTTTTGCACATATTTAAACAATTATAAAAAGAGTCATGAGAAAAAAACTCATCATTATCGGTCTAGTCGTAGTGGCTGCTATCGTAGTTACCCTTACCGTATTCAAAACGGATACCGCTGAAGACGCAGTATCGTTATTCGCGACTGCTGAAAAAGGCGAATTTACAGTTGAGGTAACCACCACAGGCGAACTTTCTGCTGAAAAGTCTACAAAAATTATGGGGCCAACTGCTGCCAGAGATTTCAATATTCGAAATATGACAGTAACAAAGTTGGTAGAAGAAGGAACTCAGGTAAAACAAGGCGATTATGTTGCCGACTTAGATAAGAGTGAGCTTTTCGAAAAAATTCAGACAGAAAAAGATCAGCTTGATGCTCAATTAGCAGAGTATGAATATGCCAAAATTGATACTGCCCTAACTTTAGGTGGTGAAAGAGATAAATTGATAAATCTTGATTACTCAATTGAGGAAAAACAATTACAAATTGAGCAATCGCAATACGAGCCGCCAGCAACTGTTAAGAAATACAAAAATGAGTTGGAAAAGCTTTTAAGAGATAAAGAGCGTGCTTTGGATAACTACAAGTTAAAAGTAGAGCAAGCTAAATCTAAAATGATTGATGAGACTGTTGATTTGAATAGAAGAAGAAACAGATATAACAGTGGTTTAAAACTATTAGAAGACTTCACTATTTATGCTCCTCAAGATGGTATGGTAATTTATACAAAAGGATTTGGAGGAGAGCGTATTGTTGAAGGTTCTCAACTTAATGGTTGGAGTCCAGAAGTAGCTGAGCTTCCAGATTTATCAAGTATGATTTCTACTACTTATATTAATGAAGTAGATATTAGAAAGGTAAAGTTAGGACAGCCTGTTGATATTGGCTTGGATGCATTTCCTGATAAAAGACTTACTGGAAAAGTAACTAGAGTGGCCAGAGTTGGACAACAAAACCCTAATTCAGATGCTAAGGTGTTTGAGGTAATTGTAAGAGTAAATGAAAGTGATAAAGAATTGAGACCGTCAATGACAACAAGTAATATCATTGTAACTCAGAAACTTTCTGATGTGGTTCATATTCCGTTGGAGTGTCTGCATGTTTACAATGATTCTATCAACTATGTGATTAAGAAAAATGGCTCACTTCAAGAGGTAAAAGTAGGACTCACCAACAGTAATGAAGCAGTTATTGAGATGGGAGTAGAAGAAGGGGATGTATTGTACTTAAGTAAGCCTGAAGGAACGGATGGTAAAGAGCCAAACTTAATTCCTGAATTGAATGGTACCAGAATGGAGAAGTATGAACTTAATCCTAACGAAAATAAATTAGAAGACGATAGCAAGTGGGTAATGCCTGACGGAACTCCAATGAGCCCTGAAGTGATTCAGAGATTGAAAGACCAAGGAATTACCGATCCATCTCAAATGATGAGAGGTGGCAGATCAGGACAAAGACCAGCTGGTAGCGGTGCTGCTGGTGGAGCTACTAGAGGCGGACGCGCAGGTCAACCAAATCAGTAAATCGGGCTATGAATAAGCAGAGTTTATTATCTAATTTCTATATAGCACTGGAAGCAGTGCTTGCCAATCAGTTGCGCTCTTTGCTAACTGCTTTGGGAATCATTTTCGGGGTAGCTGCGGTAATCGCCATGCTTGCCATTGGAAATGGAGCTCAAAAGGAGATTTTAGAGCAGATCGAATTGGTAGGGGTGAACAATATTATTGTTCAGCCAGTAGTAGAGCAAACAGAGCAACGAATAGGAGAGACCGATGATAATGATAAAAAGAAATTCTCTCCAGGCTTGAAATTGCTAGATGTTGAGAGTATTCGTGAAGGTATTCCAGGTGTAGCAAGACTTAGCCCTGAAATTCTACTAGAAACTTATATCATTAAGAATGGAATCAGAAGATCTTCGAAACTAGTAGGTGTAGAGCCGAGCTATTTTGAGGTGGCCAACTTTGAGTTAGATGGTGGGGAGGTTTTTAACGAAAACCAATTAAGAGTAGGTGCTCCGGTTTGTATTATTGGAAAAGGAATTCAAAGTAAATTTTTCCCTCAAGAGAACCCAATTGGTAAGAAGATAAAAGTAGGCTCTCAGTGGTTAGAGGTAATAGGTATACTTAAAGAGAGGTTTATTTCTGAAAAGGCCATAACCAACCTAGGGATTCGTGATTATAACATGGACGTATATACTCCAATTCAGACAGTTTTGGTGAGATACGTGAATCGTGACTTAGTGACTGGCTCTGGTTTAAAGAAGAGTTTTGGTGGAGTTAGTATGTTTGGAGGAGGACGAGGAATGACTATCGTTTCATCAAGTTCATCAGATGAATCTAGCGACTCTGCTCCTAAAAACTATCATCAAATAGATCGCTTAGTAGTTCAGGTAAATGAATCTGCTAAATTGAGCTCTACTGCAGAAGTCCTCTCTAGAATGCTTGAAAGAAGGCATTATGGGGTGATTGATTATGAAATTACCATTCCAGAGTTATTGTTAAAACAACAACAGCGAACTCAGAATATTTTTAATATCGTGTTAGCCGCTATTGCCGCCATCTCACTTTTGGTAGGAGGTATTGGAATTATGAATATCATGTTGGCTTCGGTAATGGAAAGGATCAAAGAAATTGGCTTGAGACTTTCTATTGGAGCAAAATCTTCTGATATTGTTTCACAATTTTTATTTGAAGCTGTGTTAATTTCAGTAACGGGTGGTATTATTGGTGTGATCTTGGGTATTACTTTAGCCTTTGCAGTATCATCATTAGCAGACTTTCCAACAGAAATCAGCTTTGCTTCAATAGCAATATCATTTGGTGTGGCTGCTACTGTAGGACTTATTTTTGGAATTACTCCTGCTAGAAGAGCTGCAAGTCAAGATCCTATTACATCATTAAGACACGAATAAGATTCTAAAAACATTATGAAGAAGGTCATTTTATTATTATTACTATTTATTGGTCTGGCTCAAGTATCCTTTTCCCAAGAAAAAAGAGTGTTAACTCTTGAAGAGGTCATTCAGTTGGCTAGACAAAACTCAAGAAGTGCTAAAAGAGCTCAAACCCAAAGGACTTTGGGGTATTGGAGTTATAATGTTTATAAATCTCAGCTAAAGCCTCAATTATTGCTAAGAGGTACGTTACCAAACTATACCAACCGTTCAATTCCTGTCCCTCAGCCCGATGGAACTATTGACTTTGTTAGTGTGAATCAAAATAATTCAACTTTGGGTCTTGGATTAGAGCAGATATTACCTTGGACAAATACTACAGTTTCATTTGAATCTAACTTGGCGCGATTTGATAATTTCAGTGATGATAACAAGTACTATCAAGGAGATCCTGTTGGTGTTTCGATTACTCAGCCGTTGTTCACTGTAAATCAGTTTAAATGGGATAAGAAAACAGAGCCATTACGTTACGAGCAATCTAAGAGGTCTTATGTGCAAGATATGGAGCAGGCATCTCAAACTGCAGCAAACTTATTCTTTAGATTGTTGGTAGAGCAAAAAAACCTGCAAATTGCATTACAAAATGCACAGAAGAATGATACAGTTTTCAAAGTAGAGCAAGGTAGATATAACATCGGTACATCTACTGAAGATCAATTATTACAAACTGAGCTTGATTTGTTAACTTCTCGAAGTGATGCCCAACAAGCGCAGCTAGATGTGCAGTCTCTTTCTTTGGAATTAAGAAACTTTATTGGTCTTACCGAGAATGTAGACTTGGAACTAATAGCTCCAATGGAGGTAGCTGTATTCGATATTGATTACGAAACTGCATTGCAGTACGCCAAAGACAATAGAGCGGAGTATTTAGATTTCCAATTACAAAGATTAGAAGCACAGCGTAACGTGGCTACTGCAAGAGCAAGTCGTTTTAATGCTTCAATATCCGCGTCCTATGGTTTTAGCAGTTTGCAGAAGGATAATTTGGGAGAAGTCTACATGTCAGAGTTTAATGCTCCGGGCTCTCTATTTAGGTTGAATTTTAATGTGCCAATTCTTGACGGAGGTAGAAACAAGGCTCGTATGAATGAGGCTTATGAGCGACAGAAGTTAACAGAGTTTACTGTAGATCAGAGCATGATTACATTTGAGCAAGAAATCTCGAATGCAGTAAGGAACTTTAAGCAAATTATTGAACAAATAGAATTAGCCAAGAAAAGTGAGGAAATTGCTTTGAAGCGCTTTGAAATTACCAATGGGAGATATCTGGCTGGTAAGGTGGATATCCTTACATTAACTAATGCGAGAAGTGGTAAAGATCAAGCAATTAGAAGTTATGTTTCTGCTTTGCAACAGTATTGGGATGCATATTACGAGCTGAGAACATTAACTTTGTATGATTTCAAAGATGGTGTTCTTTTATACAACGAACTATTGGAATACGATCCAAAAACAGATTCAATAATCGAGAAAGCTAAGCAATAAAAAAAAAGCCCCGTAAGGGGCTTTTTACTTATAAACCTGTATAATTAAATGGACTGATTTGCATCAGTTCATTTTTTATTTCTGTAGAGACTTCCAAAGTTTGAATAAACTCTTTCATCACTTCAGCAGTGATCTTTTGATTAGTTCTGGTCAATCCTTTTAATGCTTCATAAGGTTTTGGGTAACCTTCTCTGCGAAGTATGGTTTGGATGGCCTCAGCCACAACTGCCCAGTTATCTTCCAAGTCCGCATCAATGGCTGCTTGGTTTAATTCAAGCTTCTTAATTCCCTTCTCAAGCGATTTTAAAGCAATAAGTGTATGGCCTAAAGGCACTCCAATGTTCCGTAATACCGTAGAGTCAGTTAAATCTCTCTGTAGCCTAGAAATTGGTAGTTTAGCAGAAAGGTGCTCGAAGATAGCATTGGCAATTCCCAAGTTTCCTTCGGCATTTTCGAAATCAATCGGATTCACCTTGTGTGGCATGGCCGAAGAACCTACTTCTCCCGCCTTTATTTTTTGTTTGAAGTAATTCATGGATACGTACTGCCAAACGTCACGAGAGAAATCGATCAAAATGGTGTTGATCCTTTTCATATTATCGAAAAGGGCTGCAATATGATCGTAATGCTCAATCTGGGTAGTTGGATGGCTGCGTTGTAAGCCAAGCGATTCTTTTACAAACTCATTTCCGAAGTCAATCCAGTCGATGGCTGGGTAGGCCACGTGATGCGCGTTAAAATTACCAGTCGCGCCACCAAATTTGGCCGCAAACGGAATGTCACCCAACAAAATCATTTGCTCTTCGATTCGGCTGCTGAACACCTGCATTTCCTTTCCTAATCTAGTTGGAGAAGCTGGTTGACCATGTGTTTTGGCCAGCATAGAAATGTTTTTCCATGTTTCTGCCATTTCGTTAATGGTGTTTTTCACTTCCAAAACTGAAGGTTCAATCACCTCGTGCATTGCCCTTTTTAATGATAAAGGAATGGCAGTATTATTAATGTCTTGAGAAGTTAAGCCAAAATGGATGAACTCGATGTGGTCTGCAAGACCAAGTGCTTGAAACTTGTCTTTCAGGAAGTACTCAACCGCCTTAACATCATGGTTGGTAGTTTTCTCAATCTCCTTAATACTTAGAGCATCAGCTTCGGTAAAATTGGTGTAAATAGACCGTAAAGATTCAAATCTATTTGAATCTACACCTTTGAGCTGAGGAAGCGGAATTTCGCATAACGCGATAAAATATTCGACTTCAACCTCTACTCTATATTTAATTAAAGCAAATTCAGAAAAATATTCAGTAAGTGCATTCGTAACCCTTCTGTAGCGACCGTCAATCGGTGAAATGGCTGTGAGTGTATTCAAATCCATGTTTTCGGTTTAAAAAGAAAGGGCAAAGATACTAAAATGTATGGGCTTGAGCGCTCATTTTTGTAACACTTCTCCCATTTCTGTATCTAATTTGGCGTAACAATTCATAGTTCGAAGGATGATGATTACTTTTGCGTTCTTTTAAACTACTTTCTACGCATTGGTGTTCGTACACTGACGGTTTCTTAAAAATAGAATTTAAAGCATGGCATTCGGATTATTCAAAAAAAAGCAAGCAGAAAAAAGTGAAATTCCTTCGGTTAAAGCAGGGCATTTAAACTTAAAGGTAAAGGAGGTAGTAAAGGAGACTGCTGATGCTATTAGTATTTATTTTGAACAACCAACTTCTGGTTCCATATCATATAAGTCGGGTCAGTTTTTCACCCTTATTGCAGAGATTAATGGAAAGATGGAAAGAAGAGCCTATTCGCTTTGCACTTCTCCATTTGTCGATCCCCACCCTGCCGTAACAGTGAAAAGAGTAGAGGGCGGCTTAATGTCGAACCATTTGGGAGACAACTTGAAGGCTGGTGATGTAATGGAGGTTTTGGAGCCCATTGGAAACTTCACCACTGATTTTGATGCTTCGAACCAAAGGCACATTGTCCTTTTTGGTGGAGGAAGTGGAATTACACCATTGATTTCAATTGCCAAATCAGCATTGAATAAAGAACCAAAATCAAAGGTTTCTCTTATTTATGCCAACAAGGATTCTGATTCAATTATTTTCAAATCTGCCTTGGCGCAAATGGAAAATGATAATCCAGAGCAATTCAAAGTGGTACATGTGTTAGGCGAAGCACCTCCTGAATGGAAAGGTTATAAAGGCTTGCTTACTCAAGATATTATTAAAGAAACGCTCGAAATGTTGCCTAAAATGGAAGAAGGGCAAACGGAGTTCTTTATGTGTGGTCCAGGTCCAATGATGGATATTGTTGAGTCATCATTGTCAAACCTAAACATTCCAAAGGCACAAGTTCATAAGGAAAGTTTCACTTCCGATGCAGGAAAAAAGAAGGAAAGCGCAACCGTAAGCAATGAAATTATTGCGCGTGAAGTAACCGTTATCTATGACGGTGAAGAATTCAAATACACTGTTGAACCAGGAGAAACCATTTTAGAAAAGGGCTTAGATGAAGATATTGATTTGCCTTTTTCTTGCCAGAGTGGATTATGTACGGCTTGTCGAGGAAAATGTATTTCTGGAAAGGTGAAAATGGATGAAGATGAAGGTCTTTCTGAAGCTGAATTGAACGAAGGTTATGTCCTCCCTTGTGTGAGTCATCCACTCACAGATGATGTCATCATCGAGATTGGCTAACAGAAAATCTGAATTTTTCAGAACTTTTAGTAGAGGTTGAAGGTCTTATATAATGTGGTTTTAGATTGATACTCTAATCTGCATTTCCGACATTCATAAAAACTAATATTGTAGCCCAGCTACTATAATATGAGCATTTCTACTAATCAGACTGAACCTCAAATTTCAATCCTCGAAAACTATCTGAAAGTTAGGGCTTTAACGAACGAGTTATGTGCGCCTTTACAACCAGAAGATTTTGTAGTGCAGCCTGTAGTGGACGTGAGTCCGCCTAAATGGCATTTGGCACATACCACATGGTTTTTTGAAAACTTTGTACTCAAGCCAAATATGGCTGACTACCGGGTTTTTGATAAGGATTATCACTTTCTGTTTAATAGTTACTACGAAACAGAAGGTGATCGTTGGATTAGGTCAGAAAGAGGTGTGCTTTCTCGCCCTTGGGTGAAGGAAATAATGGCTTATCGTGCTTATGTGGACGATCACATGAGGGCGTACTTATCGGATGAAGTAATTTTAAACAATACACTGGAAGTACTAACTATTGGGCTGCATCACGAGCAGCAGCACCAAGAATTGTTAGTGTATGACCTCAAGCACATCCTAGGAATCAATCCACTTTTTCCGAGCTACAAATCATTTAGGGGAGAAGTTAGTGACACCAACCTTGAGGAAGAATTTCTTACGGTAGACGAAGGTGTTTACACGATAGGCTATCAAGGAAAGGACTTTTCTTTTGACAATGAAAAGGGCGTTCATCAGGTTTTTCTTCATCGTTACCGAATTCAAGATCGGCTGATCACCAATGGTGAGTTTATGGAATTTATCGAGGCGGGTGGCTATCAAGATTTTAATCATTGGTTAATGGAAGGTTTTGAATGGGTGAAGAAGGAAAATATACTAGCACCTTTCTATTGGCTCAAACAAGATGGGGTTTGGAAGCACTATACCTTAGCAGGTTTAGAAGATATTAACCCTGATGAACCAGTAAGTCATGTGAGTTTTTATGAAGCAGATGCCTTTGCCAAATGGAAGGGGAAACGATTACCCACTGAGTTTGAATGGGAAGTAGCTTGTAAAATGCACGAACCAGAAATTCCAGAATCAGCTAACTTTGTAGACAATCGTAACTTCAGGCCTATGCCCCGGCAAGGAGAAAATACACAATTCTATGGAGATGTCTGGGAATGGACAAATAGTGCATATTTAGCCTACCCATATTACCAAAAGCCAGAAGGGGCATTGGGAGAGTATAACGGCAAATTCATGATCAATACCATGGTACTCAGAGGTGGTTCTTATGCTACTAGTCGTAATCATATCCGCCCAACTTACCGAAACTTTTTTCATCCGCACTTACGTTGGCAGTTCACAGGAATCCGACTAGCAGAAAACTTCTAATCAATGAGCGAAACTACCGTTGCACTTTCAACCTTTGCAAAAGATATCCACTTGGGGCTTACCTCAAATCCTAAATGCCTTTCTTCTAAATATTTTTATGATGAAAAGGGTGATCAGCTTTTTCAAACCATTATGGGACTAGGAGAATATTACCTAACCCGTTGTGAGTTCGAAATATTTGATAAACAAAAAGAAGAGATTCTTAAAGGCTTTTTGGGTTCAGATAGTAGTTTTAATTTGGTTGAACTAGGAGCAGGTGACGGGACAAAAACCAAGGTGCTGCTAAAACACTTTGTTAATGAAGGGGTAGATTTCTCCTATTCACCAATTGACATTTCTCAACATGTACTAGAGGTACTTTCTAGTGATCTCGAAAAATCAATTCCCAAACTAAAAGTGAATGCAATTCAAGGAGATTATTTTGATGCTTTGGCAAAGCTAAATGAGAATAATTTCCAGAAGGAAGTCGTGCTTTTTCTAGGGTCGAATATTGGAAATTTTTCAAACGGCTCGGCACTTAAATTTTTAAAAAGGTTAGGCGATAATTTAGGGTCAGGTGATATGCTATTCATCGGTTTCGATTTGATGAAAAACCCTAACGTGATTTTGAGTGCCTATAATGACAAGTTAGGAGTGACCAAAGAGTTCAATATTAATTTGCTCAGAAGAATAAACAACGAGCTTGGGGCTAACTTTGATTTAGAAGGTTATGAGCACTTTCCAACATACGATCCAATTTCAGGAGAAACGAAAAGCCATCTGGTAAGTAATAAAGAGCAAGAAGTTATTATTGAAGCCACAGGCGAAACTTATTCGTTTGATGCCTGGGAAGCAATTCATACTGAAGTATCGCAAAAATATTCCCCTAAAATGATCTATCAATTTGCTGAGCAGGCTGGGTTTAAGGTAGTGAAAAACTTTAAAGACGAAAGCGAATTCTATGTAGACTCCCTTTGGGAGAAAGTCTAAAGCGGTTTAAACTGCTCAAAAGCCTGATTACAATTGTGACAGAAGTGCAGTGATCGACAAAGCGCAGGGCCAAAGGGGGTTTTCATTTCTGTATTTGTACTATCGCAGTTAGGGCATTTGGAGTGCTCGAGCAAATCAATATCAACAATCAAATTATGTTTTGGAGGAGGAGCAAGGCCAAATTTCTTTAGAGCAGCTCGTCCCTTTTCAGAAATCATGTTTGAGTTCCACTGGGTTTCAAAAGAAAGGTGGACATCAAAGTTTTCAATTCCATTTTTCTGAAGTGTTTCTTCAACATCCCTTTTCATATAATCCATAGCAGGGCAACCCGAGAAGGTAGGCGTCATGTTTACTTTGACTTTTCCAGAATCTTCAATTTCAATTCCCGTAATTACTCCCAAATCGTTGAGCGAAAGCACAGGGATTTCAGGATCCATGACTTCATCCAGCCATGTTCTAATCTCTTCCACTGAAATGTCCTTCGTATTGCTCATTGTGTTTTTACAACCTTATAAACGATCAAAAGTTCCTCCAAATGACAAATGACAAATGACAAATGACAAATGACAAATGACAA
>TARA_R110000796_G_scaffold247609_3_pt1 | contig 23352 bp, 24 predicted proteins | sample TARA_R110000796 | Tara Oceans TARA_R110000796 (sample SAMEA4397815) | marine metagenome | biome: Polar Biome; feature: [SRF] surface water layer (ENVO:00010504); material: water (ENVO:00002006), including particulate matter (ENVO:01000060) such as... | depth 5 m
GCCCGCTCCTGCCCGGGGAGGTTTAAAGGGTGTCGGTGAGCAGGATGCCGAGGCTGAAGCGGGTTTCGTAATCGTCGTAGTTGATCAGCGAGTCGCCGTAGCCGGTGAAGACCTGCACCAGCCCCTTGAAGCGATCGTTGATCGGGAACGAGTAGTTGATCTGCCCGGCGCCTTTATTGTCGGAGCGCAGGTTGTTGCGCACCATCAACTCCAGCACGTGGTTGCCGAACACCCGGGCCACCTCCAGCTGGAAATTGCCCATGTACTTTTCGATGTCCGGGTTGTTGTCGCCGCGCGGATCGAGCGGGAAATCCTTCTCTTCCTCGGGGATGCGGTACCAGGGCATCACCGACACATAGTAGGAGCCGATCTGCGACACATGGCGCAGGTAGAGACGGTTCCAGCTGCGTGAGGTGGGCTCGTCCTGGCCGTTGGAATCATGGCGGAAGCCGAACGCCAGCAGCTCGGACTGCACCGGGCCCAGCTGCCAGTCGATGGGTTTGGCGAGGAACACCTCCGGGGTGAAATTGATCTCCCGGAACGGGCGCGATTCCTCGCTGTTGTAAGCCTGCCAGAAGAACACCCCGGTAAACGCCATGTACAGAGTGCTGCCGTCCCAGAAGTCGTCGTACACCGGCGCTTTCAGGGAGAACTGGAACTTCACCTCGCCGGAATCCAGGTTCTGGTCCTCGCGATCCGGGTCGTTCCACTGGGGGTTGCTCCAGTGGCTGTAGGGCATCAGGTAGTTGCGCCGGTGCGGGGTGATCACGAACGGGTTTTCCTGGCTGGTCTGCTCCAGGGCCAGGCGGGCGCGCAGGGCGTCCTCGTGGGGCAGCCGCTGCTCGGGGGCGCCGTCGTCGCACCAGCCGCGCAGCTGTTCCAGGGTGACGTCGTCGCCGGCGGTCTGGGCCGCGCGCAGCAGGCAGGCTTCGCGCTTGCGGGCCTGCTCCTGGGCGGCCGCCGCGGCGTTGTCCTCGGCGGTGGCGTCGCCGTTACCGCCCTCCGTCTGTTGAGCGAAGGCGGTCTGGCCGGCGGCGAAAACAAAGGAAAAGAGTAACAGCGATGAGGAGAGCAGCCGTTTCATCGGGGCATCCTTGGCGGTGGTTCTCGGGCCTACAGGGAGCGAAGTTCGTCGTCTTCCATGGTGCGAGCTTCTTCTTCCAACATGACAGGAATACCGTCGCGCACCGGGTAGGCGAGGCCGCTCGCCTTGCACATCAATTCGTTCTTCCGCTCGTCGAAAATCAGCGGTGCCTTGCTCACCGGACAGACCAGAATATCCAGCAGGTTGGGGTCGATCATGGCGGGTCGCTCCTGTTCGTGTGCCCTGATACTGAGCGGAACTATACCAGCCTTCCCGGACGAAAAGTGGTTTCAAACGCTTGTTTGACTTACGGGTCACAAATAGTTGTGGGCACCGGCTTTCGGGCGGCGCTACCATTGCCGTCCTGACGATGGACCCGCCCCGTTTCGCTGCTCTTTCCACAGACCTCCGGGGCCGGTTTCCCTGCATTGCAAACCATTCCGGGAGATCCGACATGCCTGATTACAAGGCTCCCCTGCGCGACATGCGCTTTGTGCTGAACGAAGTTCTCGACCTGGACGGCCACTACGCCAAACTGGGTCTGGAAGAAGTGAACAGCGAACTGCTCAACGCCTTCCTGGAAGAGGGCGCCAAGTTCGCCGAAAACGAGCTGTCGCCCCTGAACCGTTCCGGTGACGAGGAAGGCTGCGGTTTCGAGAACGGCGTGGTGACCACCCCGAAAGGCTTCAAGGAAGCCTACGCCAAGTACGTGGAAGGCGGTTGGCCGGCCATGGGCGGCGACCCGGAATTCGGCGGCCAGGGCCTGCCGGGCTCCTCCAGCATCGCCATCTCTGAAATGACCGGCACCGCCAACTGGTCCTGGAGCATGTACCCGGGCCTGTCCCACGGCGCGGTGGCGACCATCGAGGCCCACGGCACCGACGAGCAGAAGCAGACCTACCTGCCCAAGCTCACCAGCGGTGAATGGACCGGCACCATGTGCCTGACCGAAGCCCACTGCGGTTCCGACCTGGGTCTGCTCAAGACCAAGGCCGAGCCCCAGGCGGACGGCTCTTACAAGATCACCGGCACCAAGATCTTCATCTCCGCCGGCGAACACGACATGGCCGACAACATCGTCCACATCGTGCTGGCCCGCCTGCCAGACGCGCCCAAGGGCACCAAGGGTATCTCCCTGTTCATCGTGCCCAAGTTTCTCACCGACGGTAACGGCGGCGTGGGCGAGCGCAACGGCGTGGCCTGCGGCTCCATCGAACACAAGATGGGCATCAAGGCGTCCGCCACCTGCGTGATGAACTTCGACGGCGCCACCGGCTACCTGATCGGCCCGGAGAACAAAGGCCTGAACTGCATGTTCACCTTTATGAACTTCGCCCGTCTGGGTACCGCCATCCAGGGCGTGGCCCACGCCGAGCTGGGTTTCCAGGGCGGCCTGACCTACGCCAAGGACCGCCTCGCCATGCGCAGCCTGTCCGGCGCCAAGAACGCCGACGGCCCGGCCGACCCGATCATCGTGCACCCGGACGTGCGCCGCATGCTGCTGACCAGCAAGGCGTTCGCCGAGGGCGGCCGCGCGCTGGTGTACTTCTGCGCCCAGCTGGGCGACACCGTGAAGCTGGCCAAGGACGAGGAAGAGCGCAAAGAGGCCGACGCCCTGATGGCGCTGCTGACCCCGATCGCCAAGGCGTTCGTCACCGAAGTGGGCCTGGAAGCGGCCAACCACGGTGTGCAGATCTACGGCGGCCATGGTTTCATCCGCGAGTGGGGCATGGAGCAGAACCTGCGTGACGCGCGCATCTCCACCCTGTACGAAGGCACCACCGGCATCCAGGCGCTGGACCTGCTGGGCCGCAAGGTGTTGATGACCCAGGGCCAGGCGCTGCGCAACTTCACCAAGATCATCCACAAGTTCTGCGAAGCCAACGCCGACAACGACAAGCTCAAGGAGCTGATCGAGCCGCTGGCGGCCAGCAACAAAGAGTGGGGTGATCTGACCCAGGCCATCGGTATGCAGGCGATGCAGAACCCGGAGTACGCCGGCGGCGCCTCCGTGGATTACCTGATGTACTCCGGTTACGTGACCCTGGCCTATCTGTGGGCGCTGATGGCCAGCAAGGCCCAGGCGCAGCTCGACGCCGGTGCCGGTGACGAGGACTTCTACAAGGCCAAGATCAGCACCGCGCGGTTCTACTTCAAGCGCATCCTGCCCCGTATCGCCGGCCACAAAGGCGCCATCGAGGGTGGCATCGACAGCCTGATGGAGCTGGACGCGGAGCATTTCGCGTTCTGATTGCGGCCGTCACTGGTCCGATCGAAAAGCCCGGCCTTCGCGCCGGGCTTTTTTTTGTGGTGTGTGGCACCTGTGGCACCTGTGGGAGCTTGCCTTGCAAGCGAAAGGGTGGCTTTTGCCACCCGGCAGGATCCCAGAGACGCTTCTGTGCGGCTGGAAGCTGCGAACCGCGTGGTGAAAATGTTCCGGCGATACCGTTATAGTTAGCGGCTGGGGGTACCGGCTGCCGGCCGGAACAATAATATTCTGGGGGAAAAATGAAAAAACTGCTTCTCGCGGTCCTGGTGCTGGGCGGGCTCTGGCTGGCCGCCGGCTATGTGATCGGCAATAAGGTGGAAGACACGGTGCGCGCCCAGGTGGCGGGCCAGGAAATCATACCGGGCTCCGACCTGGTGCGGCTGGATATCGCCGAGTACGACAAGGGGCTGTTCGGCGCCGACACGCGTATTTGTCTGGTGTTCGATCGGCTGCCGCCGGATATGGCCATGCTGCAGGCCTACTCCGGCAAGCTTTGTGATCGCGGCGAGGTTCACTACGGGCCGCTGCTGTTCGGCCCCGACGGTCCGTCCTTGGGGCTCGCCTACGCGCGCAGCGAGCTGGACCTGAGCCCGCTGCCGCCGGAAATCAAGCAGATGGTCGACGGCCTGTTCGCCGGCCAGCCGCCGGTGATCGGGCACAGCTGGTATACCTTCGATGGCGGCGTGGACCTGCGTGTGCTGGTGTCGCCGTTCCGGTTCGAGAGCCCGGAGCTGAGTGCCTCGCTGGCGGAGCTGCGCATGGACGGTCGGGTCGACGACCCGGTCGCCAAGGTCGGCGACTTCTTTGTGCGCGGCCGCGACCTGCGCGTGGCCGGCCCGCAGGGCGCCCTGGTGCTGCCGGAGCTGGACGCGGAAGTCCGCCTTAAGGCCATGCTCGGCGAGGTGCTGCCGCTGATCGACATGACCATGGCGGCCAACGGTCTCAGCGTCAGCGCCGGTGGCCGCGAGCAGGTGGCGGGCAACGTGACCCTGCGCACCCGCACCCGGGAAGACGGCGATACCCTGAGCGGCGACAGCGGCCTGTGGCTGGACGCGCTGAGCGGTGACCAGGTGCCGGAGCGCGTCGACAGCGCCTGGTTGGGCTTTGACTGGCACGGCTTCGACCGCGCCGCCGCCATCCGCGTGCAGCGCATCTCCCAGGAGCTGGACAGTCTGCAACTGGAAATGATGATGCAGGCGATGAGCGGCGAGGGTGACGCCGCCGCGATGCAGGAGAAGGGCGAGCGGATGGCCGCCTTGGGGGAAGAGATGATCACGGTGATGAGCACCCAGCTGCTGCATCCCGAACGCACCGGCATGACCGTCAAGATGGTGGTGGACGGCGCCGGCGAACGCCAGCTCACCCTGGACAGCGCCCTCGATTACAACGGCCTGGACGGCCTCAACCCGAGCTTCGCCGAGCTGCAGATGCTGCCGCCCGCGGCGCTGGCCCGGCTGGTGGACCTGAGTGTGGATTTCGACGCCGCCTCCGCGCTGCTGCCGCCCGGCCTGCGCGCCGGCCTGGTGGATTACCAAAGCAGCGGCTGGCTGCGCCAGCAGGACGGCCGGTTGCGTACCCGCCTGACACTGGAGCAGGGCGAGGTCACTCTCAATGGGGCGTCGATGACGGTCGAGGAACTGATGAGCAAGGGCCAGGCGGCCGCCCGCGGTGGGGTGAGTACTGACTTGCCGGAGACCTTGGACAGCGGCGGCTATTAACCCCGCTGCCGGGGCGCCCGCCGTTTCGGCGAGCGCCCACCCGGTCAGGCTTTCGAGGTCAGGGTGTTGTAGCTGGTGATCAGATTGCGGTAATCCGGAATGTGATTGGAAAACAGCGTACCCAGGCCCTCGATGTCGTTGCGCCAGTCGCGGTGCAACTCACAGGCGGCGCCGAACCAGGTCATCAACTGCGCGCCCGCGGCGGTCATCCGCTGCCAGGCGGCGTCGCGGGTCATGGCGTTGAAGGTGCCGGACGCGTCCGTGATCACGAACACTTCGAAGCCTTCCTCCAGAGCCGACAGGGCCGGGAACGCCACGCACACCTCGGTGACCACGCCGGCGATGATCAGCTGCTTCTTGCCGGTGGCCTTCACCGCGTTGAGGAAATCCTCGTTGTCCCAGGCGTTGATCTGGCCGGGCCGCGCGATGTAGGGCGCGTCTGGGAACTGCGCCTTGAGTTCCGGCACCAGCGGGCCGTTGGGGCCGTCCTCGAAACTGGTGGTGAGGATGGTGGGCAGCTGGAAGTACTCGGCCATATCCGCCAGGGCCAGCACGTTGTTTTTGAAGCGGTCCGGGTCGATGTCGCGGACCAGCGACAACAGGCCGGCCTGATGGTCCACCAGCAGTACCGCCGCATCGTCCTTATTCAAGCGATTGTAAGTACTCATAATATAGCTCCTTGATGGCTGGAGAAGCCGGCTGCCTCTCCATGGTTTGAATGCTATAAATGAGACGGTGTGCCGGGTAGTAGGCTAAAGTGCTACGCTTTGTTCTATTTATGGGACGATAATGGCGGCGCAATGGAAAACCTGAACGACCTCTATTACTTCGCGCAAACCGTGGAGCACGGCGGCTTCGCGCCGGCCGGCCGCGCCATCGGCGTGCCCAAATCCAAACTGAGCCGCCGGGTGGCGGCCCTGGAAGAGCGGCTCGGCGTGCGCCTGATTCACCGTTCCACCCGCCACTTCTCCACCACCGAGACCGGGCACACCTACTACGAGCACTGCAAGGCCATGCTGGTGGAGGCGGACGCCGCCCAGGAGGCCATCGACAGCGTGCGGGCGGAGCCCCGCGGGGTGATCCGCCTGGCATGCCCGGTGACTCTGCTGCATGTGCATGTGGGCCCGTTCCTGGCCGGCTTCATGCGCGATTACCCGGGTGTCACCGTGCATCTGGAGGCCACCAACCGCCGGGTCGATCTGGTGCACGAAGCGGTGGACGTGGCGATCCGCGTCCGTCAACCGCCGCTGGAGGACAGCGACCTGGTGATGAAGGTGCTGTCCGAGCGGCACCTGGGGCTGCTCGCCAGCCCGGATCTGATCGAACGCCACGGCACGCCCGCCGGACCGGAAGACCTGGCCGGCTGGCCCACGCTGTGGCTGGGCAGCCCGGCGCCGCGCTATGAATGGGACCTGTACGGCCCCGGAGACCGGCCGCTATCGGTGCGCCATGTACCGCGCTTCGTGACCACCGATATGGTGGCCCTGCGCCGGGCGGCGCTGGGCGGGGTCGGGGTAGTGCAACTGCCGCTGCTGACCGTCCGTGACGCCCTGGCGCGGGGCGACCTGGTCCATCTGCTGCCGGACTGGGCTCCGCGCCGGGATATTATTCATGCGGTGTTTCCGTCCCGCCGCGGCATGCTGCCGGCGGTGCGCGCCCTGATCGACAGCCTGGCGGCCTACTACGCCTCCTTCGAGGAGCAATAGGCCGCCGCTGGCCCGGCGGGGGGCCGCCGTGCTGTAATCAGCCCATGATCAAGGTATTCCTGTGGCGTGCCCTGGCGCTGCTGTGCGTGGCCCTGGGCTTGATCGGCGTGGTTCTGCCGGGCATGCCCACCGTGGTGTTCATGCTGGTGGCCGCCTGGGCCGGCGCCCGGGGCTGGCCGCGCCTGGAGACCTGGTTGCTGGATCATCCCCGTTATGGGCCGCCCATCCTCCATTGGCGTGAGCGCGGCGCCATATCCCGGCGCGGCAAATGCGCCGCCTCCACCATGATGCTCGTCAGTATCGGCATCATCGCCTTGTCCCCCGTGCCCAACCCGGTCAAGATCGGCGTCCCGCTGTTTCTGTGCGCCCTGATGTTGTGGCTGTGGCGCCGCCCGGAGCCCCGGGAAGAGGATGAACGGCGGGTCACAAATAAACATTTACGCCCTGTTCGCCGGGACTAAACTATCGTCCCGCGACCAAGCTGTTTCGGGAGATATGCCAATGGCCACCTATAAAGCGCCCCTGGAAGACATGCGCTTCGTCCTTAACGATGTGTTCGAGGCCGATAAGCTCTGGGCTTCCATGTCCGCCACCGCCGAGGTGACCCGCGATCTGTCCGACGCGATCCTCGATGAAGCGGGCAAGATGGTGGAAAACCTGCTGTTCCCCCTCAACCGGGAAGGCGACGAGCAGGGCTGCCACTTCGACAACGGCGAAGTGACCACCCCGGAAGGCTTCAAGGAAGCCTTCAAAACCTACGCCGAGAACGGCTGGAGCGCGTTTTCCGGCAACCCGGAATTCGGTGGCCAGGGCATGCCCAAATCCCTGGCGGTGTTGTTCGAGGAGATGATGCACAGCGCCAACTCCTCGTTCGCGCTGTACCCGGCGCTCACCAACGGCGCCACCCTGTGCCTGGACGCGCACGCCTCCGAAGAGCTCAAGCAGGCCTATCTGCCCAAGCTCTACAGCGGCGAGTGGAGCGGCACCATGTGCCTCACCGAGCCGCACTGCGGCACCGACCTGGGCATCATGCGCTCCAAGGCGGTGCCCAACGACGACGGCTCCTACAACATCTCCGGCACCAAGATCTTCATCACCGGCGGTGAGCACGACATGGTGGACAACATCATCCACCTGGTGCTGGCCAAGCTACCGGACGCCCCCGCCGGCTCCAAGGGCATTTCCCTGTTCCTGGTGCCCAAGTTCCTGCCCGACGCCAACGGCGACGCCGGGGAGCGCAACGGCGTCGCCGCCGGTTCCATCGAGCACAAGATGGGCATCAAGGGCTCCGCCACCTGCGTGATGAACTTCGACGACGCCAAGGGCTGGATCATCGGCGAGCCCAACCAGGGCCTGGCGGCCATGTTCACGATGATGAACTACGAGCGCCTGTCCATCGGCATCCAGGGCCTGGGTCTGGGTGAGGTGAGCTACCAGAGCGCCGCCGACTACGCCCGCGAGCGCCTGCAGGGCCGCGCCGCCACCGGCGTCCAGAACGAAGGCGGCAACGCCGACCCGATCATCGTCCACGGCGACGTGCGCCGCATGCTGCTGACCATGCGCGCCCTCAACGAAGGCGGCCGGGCGCTGTCCGCCTATGTGGGCATGGAGCTGGACAAGGCCAAGTTCTCCGAGGACGAGGCCGAGAAAAAAGCCGCCCAGGACCGGGTCGCCCTGATGACCCCGGTGGCCAAGGCGTTCTTCACCGACCGCGGCTTCGACACCACCGTGATCGGCCAGCAGGTGTTCGGCGGCCACGGCTACGTGCGTGAGTGGGGCATGGAGCAATTCGTGCGCGACTGCCGCATCTCGCAGATCTACGAAGGCACCAACGGCATCCAGGCGCTGGATCTGGCCGGCCGCAAAGTGACCCGCAACGGCGGTAAATACGTGGAAGCGTACCTCGCCGACATCCGCCGCTGGATCGACGACAACGCCAACCAGCCGGGCCTGGACGGCATCAAGGAACGTCTGGTCAGCGCCGTGGAGCTGCTGGAAAGCACCACCACCGAGATGCTGCGCCAGGCCGGCGACAACCCGGACGCGGTCAACGCCAACGCGGTGGAGTACCTGGACCTGTTCGGCTACGTCACCTACGCCTGGCTGTGGGCGCGCATGATGGTCACCGCCGCGCAACGCGACGACGACTTCGGCCGCGCCAAGGTCACCGTGGGCCGCTTCTACTACGAGCGCCTGCTGCCCCGCGCCGGCGCCCTGGCCGAGCAGATCAAGGCCGGTGCCGGCACCATGATGAGCCTGGATCAGGACCTGTTCTAAAAGGCCGCGGGCCCTGCCCGCGAAAGGGAGCCAAGCTCCCGGCAGGATTCCAGAGACCTTTCTAGCGGCAATACAATCAGCGTCTCAGGTATCCTGCCGGCCGGCAAAGCCGGCCTTTCGCTTGCAAGCAAGCTCCCACAATCCGCTCCTGCAACCGAGCCTCGTTGCTGTCTCTATGCGGGAATTTGAATCCAGCTGAGCAAACCAGCGCCCTCTTCGCGCCGCTGGAAAGGTAGAGCTTCGCCCTGCCGCCAGTCGGCGGCGAGTGTTGTGAGAAGACGGATTCGTGTCTCCCCCTCGAGGGCCGCGTCCTGAAAATAAAAGCGCCGCCCGGTGAGCGGGTAGAGCGCCTTGAACAGACTTTCCTTCACTGAAAACGTCAGCGTGATCCGGCGTGCCTGCTCGGCCTCATCGAGGCCTTGCAGGGCCCGCCGTTCTTCTCCGGTAAGAATCTCCTCCGCTAACCGCAGCGCCCGACCCGGCGCCAGCCAGGCCTCATAATCCAGCCCCAGCCCCCGCCATTGATCGCGGAGCCCCACCAGGGCCGCCGCGCATCCCTGGCTGTGGGTAATGGCGCCCACCAGCGGCGCCGGCCACAGCGGCGCGCGGTCTTCCCCTACCACCGGAACCTGATGCTCCCCGGTAAGGGCTTCCCCGGCGCTGGCGGCGCACACCCGGCCGGCCAGATACTCGCAGCGGCGCTTGGCGATGGCGCTCCGCAGTCCCGGCGGTTGAGGAATGCGGGCGCTTTGGAAGGCGTCGTCGCGCAGTTTTGCCGGCTCGAACCGGCAGCGCGCCAGATACAGCCCGGCACCGCCGACGCTAACGTCCAGATCGTACAGGCAGGCGGGTAACGGGCGGTGGTCGGTCATGAATTCGGTCGTGGCGTGCGGGAGTCGTCATTGTACGCACGGGAATGGAGCGCTGTCTTTTTCGCCGGCGTGGACGTCGCAAGCCGCCACGCTCCCCGCCGTCGGTTTTGTGGTACAACGAAGAGACCAGCACCGGCGTGAGGAGGTGGGTATGACAAGGTCGTTAGCCATTCTTGGTGCCAGCGGGCACGGCAAAGTGCTCGCCGACACGGCGATGGCGTCCGGGTGGCGGAAGATTGAGTTCTACGACGACGCCTGGCCGGAGAAACAGGCCAACGAGCGCTGGCAGATCGTCGGCTGCGGCGGCGCGCTGCTCGACGCCCTGGTGCACATCGACTCGGTGGCGGTGGGCATCGGCCGTAATGAGGCCCGCCTGGCCCGCTTACGCGAACTGGTGTCGAAAAGCGTGGGCCTGGCCACCATCGTTCATCCCCAGGCGTCGGTAAGCCGTTTCGCCGAGGTCACCCCCGGCGCGGTGGTGTTGGCCGGCGGCGTGGTGAGCGTGGACAGCCGCGTGGGTCTGGGCGCGATTATCAACACCGGCGCCACCGTGGACCGGGACTGCGTGATCGGTGACGGCGCCCATCTTTGCCCCGGCTCCCATCTGGCCAGCAACGTCACCGTCGGCGAGGGCAGCTTTATCGGCATCGGCGCGGTGGTGCGCGAAGGCGTCACCATCGGCGATAACGTGGTGGTGGGCGCCGGCGCCGTGGTGCTGCGCGATGTCCCCGACGGCGCCACCGTGAAAGGCGTGCCGGCCTGCTGAGCGGGCCTTTTCAATTGGAGAGCGGTATGACCACACAAAGAACCTATTTGATCACCGGCGCCAGCAAGGGCATCGGGCGGGCCCTGTCGCAGCGTCTGGCGGCCGCCGGCCACGGCGTGGTGGGCATTGCCCGCCGGGCGGACGACGCCGGCTTCCCCGGCACCCTGGTCCCGGCGGATCTTTCCGACCGGCGGCAGGCGGAAGCGGTGTTCGCCGACCTGGCCGGCCGCTTCCGGTTCGACGGCGTGGTTAACAACGTGGGCCTGGTGCGCCCGCAGCCGCTCGGCGAGATTGATCTGGACAGCTTCGACGCGGTCATGGGCGTCAACCTGCACTCCGCCATCCAGGCCACCCAGGCGGTGCTGCCGAACATGCGCGAACAGGGCTGGGGCCGGGTGCTGAACGTATCCAGCCTGACCGTGCTGGGCATGCCCGGGCGGACCGCCTACGCGTCCGCCAAGGCGGCGCTGGTGAACTTCACCCGCACCTGGGCGCTGGAGCTGGCCCGCACCGGCATCACCGTCAATGCCGTGGCCCCCGGCCCCACCGAGACCGAGCTGTTCCGCGAGAACAACCCGCCGGGCAGCGACGGCGAGGCCCGCTACCTGGCGTCTGTACCCATGGACCGTTTCGGCAAGCCGGATGAAATCGCCGCCGCCATGGAATTCCTGCTCGGCGAGCACAGTGGTTACATCACCGGCCAGACGCTGTTTATCGACGGCGGCGCCTCGGTGGGTCGGGCGGCGTTTTAGGTGCGTTTAGCGTCCGGCCCGGTCATGGTGCCGTCGACATCGGGCTGCGAGACTGGTGGGCCATGCCAACGCGATAACCCGCCGGGAGCCGACATGCACGACCACCTGAGATTCTGTCTGACCCAGCCCACCGACGTGCCCCCGCCGGACGGCTTGCAGCCCTGGTGCGAGCAATGGCGACGGCTGGCCGCCGAGCATCATGATCCGGTGGGGCTGGCCTTGCGCGGCGGATTCGCCGCCGACCGGGTCGGCTGGGCGTTCGCCGCCGGCTACCAGTCGGCGCTGCGGCGGCTGATTCAAGCGAACGGCGGCACCGTGGACGACCACGAATTGCTGGCCATGTGCGCCACCGAAGCCGGCGGTAACCGCCCCCGGGATATTGAAACGCGCATCGCCGGCGACGGTCCGGACGGCGCTACCGTCACCGGCCGCAAAACCTGGACCACCCTGGGGTCGGCCTGCACCGGCTTGCTGGTGGTGGGGCGCGTGGAGGACAGTGGTGCCGGTGATCGCCCGTCGCTGAAGATCGCCAAGGTGGACACCCACGCCCGGGGCGTGAGCCTGGTGGAGAAGCCGCCGCTGGAGTTCGTGCCCGAGGTGCCCCACGTGGCCGCCGTGTTCGACGGCGCGGACGCCGAGGCGGTGCTGCCCGGTGACGGCTACAGCGACTTCGTGAAGCCGTTTCGTACCGTGGAGGACACCTTCATCGCCCTGGCGGTGCAGGCCTGGTTGATGCGGGAAGGCCGTGCCCGCCAATGGCCGGCCTCGTTCCTGGAACGTCTCGCCGCCAGCCTGGCCGGCCTCGCCGCCGTGGCGGCGCTGCCCGCCGGAGCGCCGACCACGCACATCGCACTGGCCGGCGCCCTGGCAAACACCAACGACCTCTATCGGCAGGCGGACGAGCTCTGGGCCGGCGAGCGGGACGCCGCCGCCGAACGCTGGCGGCGCGACCGGCCGTTGTTTCAGGTGGCCGGCAAGCCGCGCGCCGTGCGCGCGCAGCGTGCCTGGGAGCAGCTCGGCGCTAGCGCACCGGCATAAAACGGTCGCGGACCCAGTCCATGGCGTCGGCCCGTGAGTCCGGCACCGTGGCCTGGTGGTTGCTCACCGTGGCGTCCCCACCAATGGTGTAGAGGCGGTAATCCACGTTCGCGCCGACATTCTTGAAGCGTGTGACCATGGCGTCGGTGAACTGCTTGAGCACCACCCGGTCGTTGTCCGCCTGCAGCACCAGCAGCGGCACCGCCGGACGCAGGTTTTCACTGTCGCCGAGGGTGTCGAACACCTGGTTGAAGGCGGTAAAGTCCGCGTCCAGGTTCATCACGTCTTTTGAGGTAAGGCCCTTGAAACCGTCCTCGCGGGCCAGTTGCCCGACGCACAGATCCTCGGTCAGGGCGGTGCGCTCCCGACCCAGCGGAGTGAGGATCTCATCCAGCTTCACCTGAGGCGACATCGCCGCCGCCGAATTAAGCATCAGCGCGCCGTAGGCGGACGACGGTGTGTCCGGATGGGTTTGCGCGTAGCGCACCTGCTCACCCAGATGGGATGCCGGCGAGATGGCCACCGCGCCGGTGAGGTTCAGTTCCGGCGCGTACAACGGGCCCAGATAAGAGGCATAGACCGCCGCCTGGCCGCCCTGGGAATGGCCCATCGCCAGCCAGTCCCGGCTCAGGTTCGGGTTGATGCGGCGTGCCGCGCGCACCATGTCCACGGCACCGCGCGCTTCCACCTCGCCGATCAAATACGGATGCGGCCCGGGCGTGCCCAGGCCCTGGTAGTCGGTTTTCACCACCGCGTAGCCCTGGCGCACCCACTCGTTCAGGCCCTCGTTCATCAGGCTCACATAGGCGCGCGCCGGATAATCCGGGCCGTTCTTCGACGGCGCGCAGATATCCGCGATGCCGGTGGTGCCGTGGGTCCAGCTGATCACCGGCCAGCCGCCCTCCGGCGGCGTGCCCTCGGGCACCGCCACGGTGCCGGATACGGCGATCGGCTCGCCGTCGATGTCCGTGGACCGGTACAGCACCAGCCAGTTGGCGCCGGCCGCCGGCAGCGCCGCGTCGTTGGTGAGTGCGCGCTTCCAGATCACGTCGCCGGGGGCGCCGTCCGGCAGCGGCGCCGGCGGGGCATAGAAGTTATCGCCGGCGGGCGGCGGGGTGGTGGTCCGGGCCGTGTCGCCGCTGTCGTCACTGAAATGGGCACAGCCGGCCAGCAGCGTCAGCGAACAGGCGGTGGCCAGCGCCGTCAGCGCGCCACGGGCGGATCGATGGGGGATTCGACGATGCACTGTTGTTCTCCTTATCGGGTTGGCGTCGAAGAACAAAGTGGCACGGCCGCCCGGCGCCGCCAAGGGCGAGATGCGACGGATTTATAACCGGTCACGCATTTGCTTTGCATAGCGCCGCGCCAGGGCGGCGCCCACCAGAATCTGGATCTGGTTGTAGCAGATGATCGGCAGGATGATCATGCCGAAACCGGGGTGGCCGGCGAACAACACCTTGGCCATGGGCAAGCCCGAGGCCAGGCTCTTTTTCGAGCCGCAAAAGACCGCGGCGATTTCGTCGGCCCGGTTAAAGCCGGCGCGCCGTGATAGCGCGGTGGTCACCGCCAGCAGGATCAGCAGCAACAGCACGCACAGCGCCACGGCCAGCCCGATGGCCGTCACCGGCAGTTGTTGCCAGAGGCCGCTGGCCACCGATTGAGAGAACGCCGCGTAAACGATCAGCAGGATAACGCCCTGGTCGTAACGGGCGGAAAACCCGGGGTGCCGGTCCAGCCACGGACCAAGCCAGCGGCGCAGCCCATGGCCGAGCGCGAACGGCAGCAGCAATTGAAGAACGATGTCCCGGAGCGCTTGCGCGGTATTGAAGCCGCCGTCGCCGGTGGTGCTCACCAACAGCATCAGCAGAAACGGCGTGAGCATCATGCCGAACACGTTGGAGGCCGCCGCGCTGCAGATGGCGGTGGGCACATTGCCCCGTGCCATGGCGGTAAACGCGATCGACGAGGACACCGCCGAGGGCAGAGCGCCGAGATAAAGAAACCCCAGGGCCAGATCCTTGGGGATCCAGCGCGGTGCCAGCCCGTCGATCGGCAGCACCAGCAGCGGAAACAGCAGAAATGTCAGCGAGGCGATAAACAGATGCAGCCGCCAATGGGTGGCGCCGGCACGGATCTGATCCCGCGACAGGGCCGCTCCGTGGATAAAAAACAACAACGCCACGGCGAGGCCGCCGAGCCGTCCCAGCCACGCCGCCGCCGGGCCCGTCACGGGCCATAGCGACGCCACCAGGATGGCGCCCAGCAGTATCAGAGTGAACGGGTCCGGGCGCAGGCGCATCAGGGCGTGTCCAGGGCACGCAATGCCGGGGTCAGCATGGCGCGGGTGGCCTTGGCGGCGGCCTCCGGGTCGCCCAATTCCAGGGTGCCCAGCAGTACCGCGTGGTCGGCGTGATCCGGCTCCGGCAGGGCCGCGTCCCGCTCGGTGCGTTCGATGGTTTCCGTTACCGCGTCGCTGAAATACTCGTATAACGCGGTTAAAGCGGGATTATGGGCGGCGCTGACGATGGCGTTGTGGAACCGCCGGTCATGGTGGATGCGCGCCTCGAGGTCGTCGCCGGCCTGCTGGCGGTCCCGCAAGGCGTCACGCATGACCTGAAGGTCGGCTTCGTCGCGGCGCTCGGCGGCCAGCCGCGCCGCCTCGCTCTCCAGGGCGATGCGCATTTCCAACTGGTCGCGCAGGGTGGTGCGGCGCAACCGCCGCAGCGATTCCGCCGGATCCAGGCGCCGCAACACATAGGTGCCGTCCCCCTGGCGGGTTTCCAGCAAGCCCACGTGCACCAGCACCCGCACCGCCTCGCGCACCGTGTTCCGGCCCACGCCCAGCTGTTCCGCCAGCGCCGCTTCCACCGGCAGCCTGTGGCCCACCGGCCACTCGCCGGACTCCACCGCCTGACGCAGGTGATCAATGGCGCCGTCCACCAGGGACCGCCGGGGTAAGGTGTTCGCGTCCATAGAATTGATCCCATGAATTTTTATGAAATCATCCTATGAATTTCCCGGGAACGCAAGATGGGGGCTTTTCCGGTGCTATGGCTGCTCCAGGTACTTCTTCAGAGCCACCGCATTGTTATGGGCCTCGTCCTTGGCGGCGTAGAGCAACGTCAGCGTGCCGCCCCCGGCGGCGGCGAGAACGGCTTCCACTGCGTCGCGCTGGTGCGCCAGCTCGGCGTGGAATTTCTGGTAAAACGCCGCCCAGCGCTCAGGGTCGTGGTTGAACCATTTGCGCAGCTCGCTGGAGGGCGCCAGCTCCTTGCGCCATTCATCGGCGTGCAGGTCTTCCTTCTTGATGCCGCGCGGCCAGACCCGGTCCACCAGCACGCGATGGCCGTCCGACCGGGCTGCCGGGTGATAAACCCGTTTGCACTGAATCCGGCTTGGTTGCCTCATGGCGGGCTCCTGGTTATCGCTTGGTTGATACTTTACGCCGGTTCCGGCGATTTCAAGGCGCCGCCGAGCGTCTCGACGCCCGCCCCGCGCGCTTCTATACTGCCGTTATCCGCAGGAGAGAGGGCAGCAGGCCCCGCCGGAGGCGCAACCTCCCATAAACGCTCAGGCACAGGTACTGCGGACACCATTCAATGCCGTCTGGAGAGCGACTGCCGCGACAGTCCACCGAAGGGGCAAGCAGACTCGCTCTGTAAACTCTCAGGTATCAGGACAGGGGGAGAGGCCACGTAAACGCAGGAGTACTGTGTGCTGACCTCTGTCTACCTTATTGCCATCACCGCCGAAGCCATGTCCGGAGCGCTGGCCGCCGGACGCCGCAACATGGATCTGTTCGGGGTGGCCGTGATCGCCTTTCTCACCGCGCTTGGCGGCGGCACCGTTCGCGACATCCTGCTGGGCAACTTCCCGGTCACCTGCACCCAGCATCCCGGCTATATCTACATGACCCTCACCGGCGGCCTGGCCACCATCGTGATCGCCCGGTTCATGCGCCACTTGCGCCAGCTGTTTCTGGTTCTCGATGCCATCGGCCTGGTCGCCTTCACCGTCATTGGCTGCAATGTCGCGCTGGATCTGGGCTATGAGCCCATCGTGGTGGTCATGTCGGGGATCACCACCGGCATCTTCGGCGGGATTATCAGGGACATCATGTGTGGCCGGGTGCCCCAAGTGCTGCGCCGGGAAATCTACGCCTGCGTGTCTCTGGTGGTGGCCTTGCTCTACTTATACTTGCTGCGCCAGGGCGTGGACGAGAGCGTGACCCAGCTCGCCGCGTTCAGTGTCGGCCTGCTGCTGCGCATGGCGGCCATTCGCTGGCGTGTGTCACTGCCGGTGTTTCGCTATTCGCCGGCGCGGTGGGGGTAGAGCTGTGGAGGGTGTTCGTGTAGCCATAAGTTGGCCGGATTCTGATGGCATAGTTTGTCCGGCCTTTAAGGGGGCTGTTATTGCGGGTATGTGAGTGCTAACAATTGTCGATCTGATAACCTTTGAATTTCTATAGCCTCAGACAGTAACGGCAAGCCCCGCGACCCAGAGAAAAATCCAAGTCCATATTATGTTGAAGGTTGTTGAAGCTTTTCACATAAGTATCTAAAAAGGCTGAGTAATTGTTATCTAATTTTTAGTAAATAGTAATTTACTAATTATGATGTCCCGGTGTTTGTTATTTATGTAAAGGGCCCTGCTCATCAACAAGATCTGGAGTGAACAATAATGACCCAAAGGATTTGTCATAATAGAAGAGTGGAATGGCTGAGCAGTGCTTGATTGCATGATGAAATAGCTTTTAGCAATTAAGAAGGATGCCGATTTTATCAATGTGTGTTTAATTGATATTAAATGTTAAGCGGGGTTGCCGCGGGTAGATTGTAGGCCAATATTTTTTCCCCTTTTCGGGAGCCTCGTTTGATTCAATATTCTCATAGAAATGAGACCGATGAATCATGGAGGTATAAAGAATAACTATATGCTACGGAGAGCTGCGTGAATTTCCCATGTAAACATAATTGCTCCTATAAAGTCTTCCTGGTTTTTGCATTAACCTTTTTTCTGTCGGCTTGTGGTTCAGATTCAGATGCTGCTCGGGTCGACTTGACACCTAGTCAGCCATCTGAACCGAGAGAACCTATAGATACTGATGATCCAAACGAGCCAAACGAGCCAAATGACAGCGAAGAGGAGGAAGAGGAGACGGACCAGATCGAAATTTCTGCCTGTCGTGCAGCCATTTACCCGTCTTCTCAGTGGACGAAATGTGAGCTTCAGAACTACAGGAAGGCAACAGAAGCAACATTTAAGCAGTTATTAGATTTAAAGTTCCAAACGCGCCTCATTGCTCAGGGAGCAATAGACTCTTTGGTGTTTGTCGAAAGAACGCTAACTGACCCCTTCTGGAACAGTTTGCTAAATCTGTGTGGTTCGATTATTCCACATTGTGCTGGGGATCCCTTCCGACACCCAGGTTCAGACGAATGGTACGAAACCATAGGTACGTTTTATCCTGTGAACTTCTATGATAATGAAGGGGCCAGGATCAGTGGACGAGTATGGGCCCCTAAAGAGCCTGAACCAGGAAAAAAATATCCTGCCATTATTATAGTTAACGGATCTGTGCAGGCGCCGGAAACACTGTACTGGTGGGCTTCTCAGTTGTTAGTTGAGAATGACTATATTGTAATGACATTTGATCCTAGAGGGCAGGGGTATTCAGACTTAACCGCTCCTGGCGGGAAGCTAGGAAGTAATGCAAACCCGGTTGTATTCCGAAGAAATTTGATTGATGCAATTGATTTCTTTTATTCGACCCCGGATAACGTATATCCGCATAACTTACCGGGTGCTCCTGGTCCCAGGTCAGATCTGAACTTGGCTAAAACGACAGAATATAACCCGATCCACGAACTCCTTGACCCTGAGCGCCTTGGAATTGCTGGCCATTCAATGGGTGCAACGGCAGTTTCAGTGGTGCAAGGCGAGAGTGACTGGCAAGGAAAGATGCATGAAAGTAACCCTGTGAAAGTTGCTGTGGCCTGGGATAACCTCATGTTAGGAAATAGCCTGGATAATGTTGACGTTATTCCCAGAGTTCCAACAATGGGGCAATCTGGCGATTACTTTTTGGTCCCTGTGCCTCATTCAGAGCCCCCGGCAGAAAACAAAAATGCAGGTGTTGATTTATGGCGCGACAGTGGTGTTGATACGTATCAAGTTAATATCCGGGGCGCAACACACTATGAATGGTCATTGATCCATCCATTTCCCTCATCTTACTGGGAGGGAGGGAAAATTATTGCCCCGGATGGTAGTGATATCGGTAAGGGATGGGCTAATCCTGTGGCCCAGTATTACACATTGGCTTGGTTCGACCGTTATCTCAAACTGCCAGGCGAAAAAGGCTACGCAGATTCCGATGATCGCCTACTGAATGACAGCTTGTTCCGCGACAGAATGAGTTGGTATTACCCAAGCAAAAGGGCATATAGAGGTCGGGATGGTCGTTTCCATAGCTGCGAGTACATAGCGACAGGTTGCTAGTAAACACATCTAAATTGGGCTGTGGGGTTGCCCTCATGGCCCTGGTTTTTGGTGGGAACGGTCATCTTGATTTTTTTCTGTATTGCAACGGTGTGAAACCAGACCAGCGATGAAATGCACGAGTAAAATTCGAAGAGTCGTTATAACCAAGAAGGTGACTTATCTGCGTTACTGATAGATCTGTGTCATTTAAGTAACGGCTAGCATCTTTGAATCGGATTTCTTCCGTGAGTTTCTTGAAGTTGGTGCCTGATTTTTCGATATGTCGATGCAAGGTGCGTTTAGTCATAGCCAGGCGCTCCGCAACTTCATCCATGGACGGATAATATCCTGGCATTTCGGTAATCAATTTTTTTACTCTTGAAATAATGTCATTCTCTTGTTCTGAATCACCTGTAAGTAGAGCTAGCTCTTCTGAAACTTCTTTTTCTACTAGCTTGCGCGTCTGTAAATTTGCCAGAGGAAGTGGTCTCTTTAGAACTTCATTTGGGAAAATGATCCGATTGCTATGAGCATTGAAGCGGATTGTAAGTGGTGACCTGTACAATATGCTGTATAGTTCTGCATGAGGTGGTTTATCGATACTGACCTCAACAGTAACTGGAGGTATGTCGCCGGGAAATAGGAAGTGAGCCATCGTACCAAAACTATAAATCAGACTTTCTAATGTGAAGCGCTCAATATCATCTGGTACGTCAGTGTTCAAGGCGATATGAATTATTGCGTCGTTTCCGCTTTCTGTTAAGCGTAGGTCGACAAGTGGTGATCGAGTTGCAGAGTAACGGAAGCCGGCCTCAAGTGAGTCACCGACATTGCTGCTTAGCAGACCTACCACTCCAAGCAAGCCATGGGTGTTTAAATTTAATTGTTGTCCAAAGTACAAACCCAATGCAGGATCATGACTGATCTTTACTGCCGTTCGTATGGCATTGGTTACTTCCTGGATATCAAGGTATTGCCGCGGTTGGTCTAAACTGCTCGGCTCTAAACCGGAATCCCTTAACCACTTTTTACTGTCCAAGCCTCTCCGATCCAATAGATCAGCTAGCACCAATACATAGCTCCCCACTATGGCTTTAGATGTCACATCAGACTCCTGTTATATGCTTCAAATTGTCTTCTAATGACTGAAATCTGTCAACGCTTAACCTGCCTGCATTTAATATCTGGCTACTATAGCTCTATAGATTCAGCTTGGAGACTAGGGCATGAAAGCGGATTTTACTTCCCCATATAATGAATCACTTGTCAGTGGTTTGGACGGATTTAGAAAGAGAAAATACTCACTTGGCTGGGCTGTGCGTGATGCTATATCTGTGTTTGCCAGGCTCAAAGATATTCACGCTATCGCGGTAAAAAATAGACTGCCAGAAGATCTTAGAGAAGAAATAATGGTCGCGGTATCGAGGGCAAATGGTTGCACAATATGTAACTTTACACATCATGAGTTCGCTCAGCACGCTGGCGTTAGTGAAGAAACTTTGCGTCAGCTTGAGCAAGCGGATTACCAAAATTTTGATCCGCGTCGGAAAATTGCCATTGATTATGCCGTTGCTCGCTCGTTATCAGATTTTGGGTCTGTTAAGCCAGAATTAAAAGAGAGATTTATTCAGGAGTTCACTGACCAAGAGCAATACGATATCGATTTTGTTGCTAGATTCATAACCATAATGAATCTTTCATGTAATAAATTAGAGGCCTTTTATCATAGGCTTAACGGTGAGCCAGCCAAAGATAGTTCTATCTTTGGTGAATTGGTGATCTCTGGCGTTGCAATGACCATTATACCCGTAATGTATTCGTTGGTAGCGGTTGCGCAGAAGCAACGATTAAGCAGGGTTGTTAAAGATTTCTTTGAGTTCGCAGAACATTACGAAGCGGTTGTACAGCCATTGCTGATCGATAATAACGAGGAGATCCATCATGCTTAAACGATTTGGCAGCAATAAACCCTCGGGAGCATTCTCTGCATTTCAACATAAGACGGCTTCTCTAAAAGAGCTGGCTGTACATGGATTGAACTTGGCGGCTAGCCCGGAAAATCTGTATGGAATACTTGTTTCAAAGCGGTTTGATCCTGCATTTCGAGAAGAAATAATGGTGGCAATCGCAACATTGAATGCATGTAAATACTGTAACTATGCCCATCATGACTTTGCTCTCCAGGCCGGGGTGAGCAAAGAGGAGTTGGCTCAGTTGGAAGGGATTGCTCCTGAGGATTTTGACGAGGAAAAATTCCTGGCGATTTCCTATGCTCGTGAACTTGCGAATCGAAACTTTTCTGGCGTCACGCCGGAATTGATTAAGAAAATGAAAAATAAGTATACCATCGAGGAGCGAGGGGATATTCAGACAACAGCTCGAATTATTATGTTGTTCAGCATGATTTGTAATACATCTGATGCTTTTCTTTCCCGCTTGCGTGGTGAGCCTGCGGAAGACAGCAATGCGCTGGATGAAGCGGTGGTGGCATCGCTGTTCTTTGGGAGCATTCTTCCAGTGGTTGGGATGTATCTTTCCATTACACGAAGGCAAAACCCAATTAAAACCCTTTCTGATTTCCTGAACTTTTCTGAAAGCTACGCAGAGCGGGGTAATGCGGTATGACTACTACTAACACTGACAATGTGATCAATATGCATCAATTTCCGACGTCGCTCAACGGCACGATGAACCAGGAGGACCTTGATTCCGTTTTTGCCCGTTTATCGGCCCCTAAAATTGATGAACTAAGCGAGGCATACCAAGGGCGACTTTATGCCGTTGAAGGAGTGCGTCGCTTACCTCGATTATTGCGTGGGCCTTTACATGCAATTGTTAATTCACCCGTTTCTCCTTGGAAAGGCAAATTTATTAATGGTCGGCAAGGTGGAAACATGTTGCTTAATCGCCACGGTAAGCGCCAACTTGGTTTCTATCGTGTAACGAGAGGCAAGGCTTATGACGACGGTCGCCCAGGAATCGAGTTGGATTATGATGTGCCGGAAAACCCGCCATCATTGTGGCCAATTCGGGGGGAGCTACGAGCCTTGGGTGAGCAGTATTATCTAGCCCGCATGCTATACCGTACTCGTACAGGTTATTTTACTGTACTCTATTTTTCACTGGAGAAATAGAGCATGGTTTTTAATAAGCCTATATTGCGATTCGGCGAGCTCCGAAGCCAGTTAGGTTCCACTCCCTCAATGCTTGCAAAGGTGGCCGCGGCGTACAGCCAGCAGAGAGTGTCGCCCATGTTTGCAGAGAAGTTGATGCTGGTGGTGACCTCTGTTCTGGAATGCCGCTATTGTAACTGGATGCACTCAGAGTTGGCGATTCGGTTTGGCGTCGAACCTTCAGATATTGAGTCGCTTCTCTTCGGGGATTACTCTGTAGTCTCTGAATATGAACGCATAGCCGTTGTTTATGCGCTTAACTATTCAAAAACAGATGGCCAAGCTTCTACGACTGAACTATTATCATCTTTCTATCCGAAAGAGGTTGCAGAAGATATAGTCTGGCTCGTGAAGTTTGTCTTTCTGACTAACAAGCTGGGGAATACATATGATGCATTCCTGGCGCGTTTGCGGGGACAGGGCCCGAAAGATTCGAGTTTGTTAGTAGAAGCGGCTGTGGTTTTGACAATGACTCCGCTTTATGGGTCTGTAGCCATGCTTACACGTAAAGGTCGTAACCCATATTTTAGCCTTGATACATAGCGCCGCTCTAAAGCAAAAACACACTGGGGGGTATCCCTCCCCGGTGTGTGCAATCAGAGATAAATAATTTAGGGCTTTGTCCGGCTTTTCAATATGCGTAATCAGCTTCCCAACCTTAATTTACTGTTAACATTTGAAGCGGCTGCACAATTTCAGAGTTTCAAGGTCGCCGCCGAAACCCTTCATGTAACTCCTTCCGCTGTTAGCCAGCAAATTTCTTTATTGGAAGAAAATTTAGGCGTAAAGCTATTTGATCGGAAGAATCGTGGATTGTCGTTAACTGACGATGGTCAGAAATACTTAAGTAAAATAGCTCCCCATATCAATGGTCTTCGCAAGGCAACCGAAGCGCTGAAAGCGAATCAATCCAAGCCAGTAAAAATCAGCGTTATGCCTCCAGTTGCAGGACGTTTGGTCTTGCCGAAATTAAACGATTTTCGGGATAGATTTCCCGATGTTGACTTGGCCATTGAAACCTCGATTTCCAATACAAACCTTGTTGCAACAAACACTGATATAGCAATTCGCTTTGGGCAGCCGCCTTGGGCAGGTTTGAATCATGAGAAGATCGCCGACGTAAGTGCTCTTATTATTATGCCCCCTGGGTTTACTGAAAAGTACAATTTAAAAGGTTCATCGCGGATTACCGGGAAAAGCGGCTTTGATCTTCA
>TARA_R110000796_G_scaffold120506_1_pt1 | contig 23123 bp, 26 predicted proteins | sample TARA_R110000796 | Tara Oceans TARA_R110000796 (sample SAMEA4397815) | marine metagenome | biome: Polar Biome; feature: [SRF] surface water layer (ENVO:00010504); material: water (ENVO:00002006), including particulate matter (ENVO:01000060) such as... | depth 5 m
GGAAGACTAAGGAATGGGGAGGTGTTAATAGCCTACAAGAGGGAATCGACTTATGTAGAGCAGGATGGGATACTGGAATAGAGCAAATGGCTTTAGAGGATTCCTTCACAGCTCAAAAATATATCAAGAGAGTACCTAGCATGGCGGGAGGTTCGGTTAACATAGGGAGATATGTAAGCAGTGCCCCAGATTGTATGAATACATTTAGCTCCAATATAAAATACGCAAGACCTAGAGTCACGATAGTTGTTCCTTTGGTTTACGGTGCTTTTGTAAGCGAAGAGAAGGCGATGGATTATAGCCTTGATATTCTAAAGCTAGTCAATAGCTACCAAACGCATAACGATGTAAGGCTAATCGGAGTCCTAAGTTCTAGTCACGATACGGATGTTATAGAAGGAGTAGCTGAGGATTTTATTGAGGTTGTAATTAAAGACTTTGGGGAGCGATTCGTACTCAACTCAGTAGCTTGTGCGTTCCACCCTTGTTTCTTCCGTAGACTGTATTTTAAATACCTTGAGACGACCAAATATGTTAATTACGGATACGGCTCAGGGGTGAAAAGTAGCAGATGGGAAAATTTTATAAAAGCAATTTACAAAAACAGCGGTCACAAAGTAATCGCTACTCAAAGCCTTAACGACGACCGTCAGATGGGAGTTTATAAAGAGAGCCTCAATATTGTAATAGAGGCTCCTGTTGTGTAATGAAAAACCACCAAAAAAATACACTACCTTTAACCCCTATTGTGTGTGGTAATGCAATAGGTTTTCCCCTCCCTTTCGTTGACGCGATTTGGGTGGGGTTTTTTTATACCACTAAACTAAAATTTATGATGAAAACTTGCAACACTTGCTTCACCGAAAAAACAATAGATAGGTTTGGCAAAAACAAAAGTACAAAAGATGGCAAATGTTACTACTGTAAAGACTGTATAAAAAAATCAGCGACCGATTATAGGAAAGCCAATAAGGTAAAGATTGCTGAAAGCCAAAGGGAGAGATATAAAGACCCCAAGAAAAGAAAAGATAAGTTACGACTGAACGAATTATGGCGACAGAATAACAGGTCTTATTACAGAGATTACTACCAAGCAAAGAAGCTAAACTTATCAACAGTAGAAAGACAAATGTTAAAAAAGGAATTATGACTAGAATAAATTGCGGAATACCACCTTGCGAGTTAACAGACAAACACCTGATGGCAGAGCATAGAGAAATTAAAAGGATACCAAACTGCATAAAGAAGGGCAGATACTCAATGACAGGTCAACCTGAAGTGTTCACGCTAGGAAAAGGACATGTAAAGTTTTTTTACAACAAATTAAAATACCTACATAACAGGTACACTAGGTTGTATCTAGAGTGTAAGAACAGAGGGTTTAATGTTACAGACTACCATTTAGCTTGGGATGGTATCCCCGACCATTTAAACAACGATTACCAACCGACAGAAAACGACAGGAAAATAATTAGAGAACGGATACAAGAACGATTAAACAAATCAAACCCAAAAACAATAGATTAATATGGAACACAGAATAGGTTACACAGAGGCTGGAAAGATAGCAAACGCATCAAAATATGTATTAAAGGATTTTGGAACTTCAGGTTCTTACGATAAAGACAGGCATAGGCATTTTATGGTTCTAATTGACCTATATGCTAATAAGTACGAATGTTGCCCAAAACATCTTTATTTGGTAATAAGGGGAACAAAGGAACACGTATACGATAAGCAAGGGTGGTTAGACTTTAACGCTGACGAACCTAGGCAAAGATTTTAGGAAGCCCAATAGGAAAATATGATTTATCTTTGCCGTTCATAAATGGTTTAGATTTATTCTATAATTAGTTAATTTCTATTATTGTTATTAAGAACCCCTTTCCGTTGCTGGTTGAGGGGTTTTTTAATGCGTCAAACTTAACAAGCCAACTCGGGGTTAAAATAAAATACTACTTTTATCGTAATTAACGAACTATGATAATAAAAACTTATGACAGAAAGGAAATTCGATAAGCAAAAGCTATTTGATAAAGCGGTATCGTATATTCAGAACGACCGTAACAACCACTTTGTAGCCGACGTGTACACTGGCATAGGCATAAGCGGTCCAACACTGTACTCTTACTTCCCAGTGGGCAGTACGGAGCTTGGCACTATCCATGCCATGTTAGAAGAGAACAAAATAGCACTCAAGAAAAGGCTGAGGAGGAATTGGGCGGATTCAGACGCTCCTGTTTTACAACTAAACCTCTACAAGCTAACAGGGACTCCAGAGGAAAGAAACGCATTATCCCACCAAAGTGTTCAAATACAGGGAAAGGTTGAGGTAGAGAACAAGATAGATGTAGGTGCTTTAAGCATTACGGCTCTACTAGAGCTAAAAAAGAAGTTCTATAATGGCAACGAAATAGAAACAATCGAACTTGATGGCGAATAATATTGGCTCCACCCCATGTATAGGTTTAAATAAACACTCGTGGATAAAGGAAATACAAAATACAATTTAACCCTATGGAACTAGATAAAGACTTTATAGAGGCAGTCCAAAGGGATTTAACAGAGGATACTGTAGACGCTGAGCTTTCCAGAAGATCCTTCTTCTATTTCTTACAGTTGTTTTGGGAAGAGATTATCCCCGAAATCCCAGTGTACAATTGGCACATAGAATATCTGTGTAACGAATTACAAAACGCTGTGGAGAAAGTGTTCAGTCGGGATGCCAAGGAACGTGACATAGTTATCAACATTCCTCCTGGTACTACAAAATCAACTATTATCACAGTAATGTTACCAGCGTGGGTGTGGATCCGAGACGGCTCTATTCGTACCTTAACAGCAAGTTATGCGGCAACACTTAGCACAGACCACGCAGTAAAGAGTCGGGACATCATAAAGTCCGATAGGTTTAGAAGGCTATTTCCACAAGTCCAATTAAAAGCCGACCAAGATAATAAGACACACTATAAGAACACACAGGGAGGCGAGCGTTATGCCACCTCAGTTGGTGGTGCGATAACGGGATTTCACGCACATTTGTTAATCGTTGATGATCCGCTTAATCCCAAAGGTGCGGCAAGCCAAGTTGAGAGGGATACGGCTAACAACTTTATGGACACAACTTTGTCCACAAGGAAGGTAGACAAGCTAGTCAGTTTGACCATACTCGTTATGCAGAGATTACACGAATACGACTGTACAGGGAATTGGCTAAAAAAGAAGAAAGAAATAAAGCACATTTGCTTGCCAGCCGAAGTGTCTAAGGACATTAACCCTCCCGAGTTGTCAGAGTATTACCATAACGGTCTTTTAGACCCAGTGCGGATATCTAGGAACGCATTAGAACAAGCCAAGGTGGATTTAGGTTCATACGGCTTTTCAGGGCAAATGATGCAGACGCCAACACCCGAAGGAGGTGGTTTATGGAAACAGTGGTTCGTTCCAATATCCCGACTAGAATTAGCAAGATTAAAATTACAGGATTTAGCCACAGATTGGGATTTAGCGTATACAAAGAAAGAAACCAACTCAGCTAGTGCTTACATAACATCAGGCAAGAACGGTCGTAACATGTACATAGTAGACGCTGGATACGATTACCTAGAGTTCCCCGAGCTAATCAAATACATGCTAGATTTAACCGCTCCACATTACATAGAAGGCAAGGCTTCTGGAAAATCCGCCAAACAGACTTTAAAGAGCCATGGAGTTCCAGCCATAGAAGTTAAGGTTGAAGACGGTGACAAGATAGCTAGGACTACAATAAGCACACCATACGCAGAAGCGGGAATGATTTACATAGCCGAAGACCTAGTTAACTTTGTTTACAACGATTCAAAACAGGGGATACTTTTATTCCCAAATACAGGAACAGATTTGAATGACGCATTAACCCAAGCGATTAGCCGATTATTAAAGAAATCATCAAACAGAGTGAGAAGTAGCAACTCATTTTAAAACAAACATTTATGAGATTCAAGAGATTCCTAAGCAAATTACCAGACACAAAGTTCTTAGAAAAATACACCGAAAGAAAGAACGGACTTCTAGGCATAGAGGTAGAAAGCATTGTACATTTAAGTTTTCGAGATGTAAAAGAAACAATCCCAGAATTGTTCACTAGCGGAAGGCACGAAGAGGCATTATTCTTAATCCTAAAAGCTACGAAAAAAAAGGTTAAATTTATGCGTGTTAAAAGAGCTGATAATTTCGACAAGTTGCAATTTGTATTTTGGATACAAGACCAATACAAAGCAATTAGCAACCTTGAGGCTGAGTACCTTAGCACACCCCCAGAACAGGAGATGATTGCAGCTGGGATAAATGAGCTAGACGTATTGGGAATGACCAATCTAGTCGACGCTCTTGCTGGGGGAGATGTTTTAAAGTGGGAAACGGTTAAAGACCTATCTTACGAAACTTTGTTTGACAAACAACATAAAACAACAATAGAGAACAGGATATCAAGAAGGTTAAAAAAGAACCAAAAAAACAAAATGAGCCGATAATGGATTACATAAAATTACTACAAGCTCAGGTCAACAAGTGGAAAGGCGAACAGAAATGTGGTTTCTGTTGGGAATTTGACGCTCCGCTTTTAGATTCTGGAGTCAACAAAAGCCAGACAAGGGAGGATTGTTGCACATATGTTTACGCTACAAATATATCTGTTAGAGAAAGCCGTTCTTTTGATTCGGTTACAGGACTAACAACCGAGCGATATGATGAGGTTTCCCTGACCATAGAAATTGTACGCAAAAGCGACATCGGCGATAATGTTTATAGGGAGATGGAATATCCTTTAGACCAAAGTAAATGGGCAAGTATAATCAGCCCAATTAAAGAGTGTTTAAATAGCGACTTCCCTTTTGATTTTTGTGAGATAGCTAACAGGGATTTCCAAATCACATCCAGGAGCTGGGCAGTTATTGCCAATAACATACACGACAATAACTATGTTGGGTGGAGGATTAGCCTATCTTTAAGGGATAACGATCCAACATTAAATTACATTGCTAATATTGTAGCTGTTAATGCAATAGACATCCCAGGAAACCCTTACAATGGGATAATAACTTTAGAAAGCGGAGCATTCAGCTTGCCCCTTCTGTTTGTTGACGGTTGGGCATATTTTGACAACACAGAAGATTACCAAGAATTTCTATGTTCAGGTAGAGGCACTCCCGTTATTACAGTGCCTGTGAATTCTTACAACGAAATGCTTATTGACTTTAGATTATCGATATGATGAGATATAAAACAAAATTAAAAGTAGCAATGGTCTTAGTGACCATGCTTATGCTTGGCAGTGTTGTCTGGTTGGCATTTTATAGCGTGGCTTGGGTTTTGCTAGCTTTGGTTTTCTTTTATCTTATAGTGTATCTTTATAGGAGATACCTGATTGAGATTAGGGATGACGCAAATTTTTTAACAGTTAGAGGAAAAGCCACCATAAAGGCTTGTAACGAAAAAATAGAAACACTAAGTGGCTTCAGAATATTTGACAGGTGAGGAAATTAAGTTGGTAATGGAACAGGTAATAGACCGATACCTTATCCCGAGATTCCTTGATTTAGGGATGGAGGCGAGTGGCGAATGGAGGTCGGCATTACGTGGGACAGAACTTGGAGTCATTAGAGGGAGGCATTATACTGTTCAGCTAGTTAACGGAAGACAACCAGGAACGTACACGCCAATCGCACCGTTACAAAAGTGGGCTATGATTAAGCTAGGTCTAGACGAGAAACAAGCCTTGGGAATGGCATTCGCTGTGAGCAAAATTCACAAAGAGGAAGGGAGCAAGTATTACAGGCAAGGAGGTACAACCCTAATAGACATACTAGAGAGCCCAGAAGTGGCTAAATTCATAACAAGCCAATTCCAATTTTTTATAAAAGAACAAGTAACCTTAGACATCAGAAGATATCTACAACAACAACTAAATTAATTATGGCAGAAACGATGATTGTCTCGGGAATAGGAAGTAACTTTTACCTAATCAACAACCCCATTTGGGTGGACATTACCTCGCTCATAAGTGTAGAGTTCGTAAAAGTCAGTATTAATGTTGTAGGGGAAGCCGATATACAGACCACAAAATTATACATAAACAACGAAGCGACTTCCTTTGATTTGTCGCCAATTGTTAAAGGCTATATGCCACCCCCAAAACACCCAGAGGTTCCTGTTACTGGAAACCTGATAAACACCAACTACATCAACTTGCTAATTACATTACAATCCGTGACTGTAGAAAACGTTGTTCAGCAAACGATAGAGTACAATAGGATATTCTTAAGAGGCGGATACGATACAGAGCGTACAAATAGATTGCTCGGTCTTGGATCGGTGTTAAAAGAGAGTAATTTACTACCTAGATGGTCTACATATCCTTTGGCGAAATACTACATAGATTTGCGTGGCGATGGAATCTATTACGACACAATAATTCCCGCCAACGAAATAGACCTTAGAACCCAAGTGGGTTGTGATCCTTTATATGTTAGGTTTTTAAACACAAAAGGAGGTTACAGTTTTTGGCTATTCGAAAGGTGGAGCATAACCAAATCAGGAAGCGGAGGGCAAAAGGTTACTACAAGGCAACAGTATGAAACAGGTGCTAAAGAAGTAGACTACAAAGTAACAGTGAGTGGAAGGGTTGAGGTTGATTACTACAAAACAATGCAAGCTCTTGCTGAGAGTGGCGAGGTGTACATTTTAGGTTTAGACGATTTAGCACCGACCTCAGGTTCGCTAGAAAGGACTGCCCAATTAGGTAGGTGGGTTCGTGTATACAATCCTGGCAATTCTGTAAAGGTAGACGCCAATAAAGACGTAGAGGAATTCAGCTTCGATTTTGAGCCAATGTTTAGAAACAAACCAAGTGTAATATGGTAACAGTAATTCTATTAGAAACAGGTACGGAAATTGAGGTTGTTAATAGCAAGATAACCTACAATAAACAGGTGGCTGATTTTGGTGACATAACCAAGATACTAACAAGCTACACATGGGGGATGGAATTTATTAAGACTCCAAACATAACAAGGGTTTTTAAAGGCTTGGGAATGGTTGGTGACCTCAGCGATTTTCCGTACAAAAAACAACGTGTATCCATCTTAGATAACGGCACGCCAATTGTAAGGAGTGGTTTGTTAAAGGTTAAAGAAACAGTAGACGGAAAATACAATGCTTTTATACAAGACGGGATAATCGATTTTTACACCGACATAAAAGATTCTACGATAAGCGAATTGGTTGACCTCACCGACCTAGACCATGTGAACGATATAAACACAGTCTTAGCAAGTTTCACGCTAGCAACTTACAGGTATATCATTTCTGATTACAGCGGTCCACCACTACCTAATCTTGCTGGCTTAACACAGTTGAACCCAACGAGTTTAATCCCAAGTATTAATCTACAATATTTATGGGATAGAATATTCGGCGAACTCGGTTGGACTTACAGTGGTAATTTCGATTTCAACGCTATGTGGATGACTTATCCTGGCGCAATTGTAAGAAGCCAAGCCACGGCAATTACCATATTGGATAACTTCGCAAAATTTATATTGGGAGGATACCCAACAGGAGGTTTAAACCCTACAACTGTTAGGATGCAGTGGGACATTAACACTATAAACCCAGACTATCTAGATTACTTTACCGTGCTAGACCCAACAAGTTTTGTAGTACAACAGGCTGGTAGTTACAGAGTGAAATTTAACTTCCAAGGATACTTCAAATATGACATAGGAATATTCGGGGATTTGTTCGCTCCTGTGAATGCCCAATTAAGGGTTAACGGTGTTCTAGTCGGAGATGTAAATTCGGGTGAAAATGCCGAAGAAACAGAAGTTACTTTTACAGGCTACAACAATACTTTGGTACAGATTATGTTAACCCCACTTGCTGTAGACGGAACACCGCTACAAAACGAGGGTGTAATAACTGTAGACCAAGGATATATGATTATGGAAACCCAAGGTGTACAGGATATAAGTTTTAACGAGGCTCTTATAAAATACAAAGTAAAGGACTTCTTTAAAGAGCTATTGGTTAGGAAAGGATTAACCCCTTTTGCGGATCCAGAAGCTAAGAATATACACTTTGTATCCTTAGACGAAAGGCTAGACGCTCCACACGTGGATATGAGTGCCAAATTTGTAAGGAGGAAAAGCGAGTCTTACATTTACGAAAGCTATGCCCAATCAAATTACCTTAGACACAAATACGATAAAAGTGGGCAAGATTTTGCTGATGGTAATTTACGTGTCGTAAACGAGAATCTTCCTGAAGCAAAGGACTTATACACTAGCAAAACATACGCTCCCCTAGAGCTGTTATCTACATTTAACGGAAGGGTTAACCCAGAGTATCAGGTTTCAAATTTCAAGATGTTTGAGGTTGAGGTTAAAGAGGATCCAAATACAGGGGATTTGCTAGGGGATTACAAACCCTTAAAAAACAGGTTCTACATATTTGAGAGCCGAACAGTTGTAGAAGATATTGTCATCTTAGGAACGCTTGTAAATGAGTTCCCGATAGCCAATATAAACGATAACACTTTCGACGATTTAGTGGCTCTTAATTATTCCAATGTCCAAAGGGTTCTAGACAACACTAGGATTCATATAATGGAAATGAATTTATCTGCCTTTGAGATAGCAAATATGGATATGACCAAGAGGCATTTCATAGAACAAGAGGCAAGTTATTACCTAATAAATAGCATAAAGGCTGTTCCTGGAAAGTTCACCGAAATAGAGTATGTAAAAATACAAAGACCAGAATTCCAAACAGGAAAGACTCCTATTAATTTAAACAGGTTCGATAGTACAATAATTACATTCGACGATACAAACATAACTTGGGACAACGCAACCCAACCAAACAAATATTAAATGGCTAGACAAAACATAGATACGGGAACTGTCGCAAACGACGGAACAGGTGACGACCTCAGGACTGGAGGAGAAAAGATAAACGACAATTTCATAGAGCTCTACGCAAGAGATGGAGAGGATAATACAAGTAGTAATTCAGGTACAGGAGAAGGCTTGGCAAAACCAAAGGTGTTAGAAGATTTGCCTTTTAAAAGCCTTGTCGCTGGAACAAATATAACCTTAGTTCCAAGTGCCGATGAAATTACAATAAATGCTCAAGCAGGAGGTTCTGGAGAAGCGAACACGGCTAGCACGCCATCAGCGTCTGGTCTAGAACTTACACTCCCGAAAGTTGGAGTAGATCTTCCGTTTAAAAGTTTGGTACAAGGAGCGAATATAACCTTAACACCGTTGGCGGAAAGTATTACAATAGACGCACCTGTTCCTGGAGAGATAAATACAAGTAGCAACGAAGGGACTGGAGAAGGGTTTGCGATGCCAAAGGTTGCTGATAATTTGCCATTCAAAACATTAAAGGCTGGAACGAATGTAAACCTAACACCTAGTGTTGACGAGTTGCTGATAGATGTTACTGCATCGGGAGAAGACAATACGGCATCAAACGTGGGTTCTGGTCAAGGTACGTTATCTTTGCCGAAAGTCGGTGTAAACCTTCCTTTTAAAACTTTGAACGGTGGGACTGGAGTTACAGTAACAAACAACCTTGAAGACGTAACAATATCATCAGATGGGGAAGCCAATACCAACTCAAATGCTGGCGGTGGTGTAGGTTTAGTTAAAGCAAAGGTTGGTGTTGATACTCCGATAAAATCAATAACTGCTGGTACTGGAATTACTGTCCTGAACTCTACAAACGAAGTTTCCATAGGCTTATCACCTACACCAGCGTATAATTACGGGATTTATGCTCAGACGGCAAACGGACCTCTAATAACAACTCAGGGAGCTCAAAGCATTATCGGTACAGGTGTAGGAGGGTTGAATATTACTGCCAACACTTTTCAAATCGGGGATTCTTTTCACGCAAAACTAGGTGGTGTATTAAATGCAACAGGAGGTGGTTCTAGAAGTGAAATAGAATTATCAATAATGGCTGGTGCCCAAACACTAGCAACGACTGGAGTTTTTGACTTAGATAACGCTACAAACCAAGGTTGGGAATTAGAGATAGATTTTACCATACAAACATTAGGGGTTAACGGAACAATAGCAACAAACGGAAACTTCGCATATACGAAAGACGGAGGTAGACAGGTTTTCGGTTACATTTTCCAAGATGTATCGACGTTCGATACTACCATAAACAACATGCTAGATATAACAGCAGACTTTATTGTTCTCAACGCTGGGGATGACATATTAGGAGTCAACTTTATCTTGAGGAAAATATTTTAAAAACATTACATAAAAAACCTACAAAATGGCAGAGGAAAATATTGACATTGCGAAATTCAACTTTAACATAGACGACGTCTTAAGGGGAGCGACTTTATTAAAGAAGGAAATAGACGCTCTTAAGAAATCGCAAACTGCGTTAAAAAAAGAAGGGCAAACCTCAACAGTTCAGTTTGTAGAACAAGAGGCGGCAATTAAGGGTTTAAACACCGAATATCAAAGGCATGTTAAAGCATTAGTTGCCACTGGGAAACAAGCACAAGATACGGCAATAAGAGAGCAATTGTTAGACAATGTTTTGGGGCAAGAAGTTAAGACAATAAAAGAGGCTCGTGAGCAAAATAAAATACTAAACGACCTCAGAAATAATACAGACCTAGAAACCCAAACGGATGACTTGGATTTACTTAACGACCAACTAGACCGTAACAACGCTCTAATAAAAGATAACGTAGACGCATACACCCAGCAAAAGATAAACATAGGTAATTATAAGCAAGATATTTTAGATGCTTTAAGCACACAAAATTTACTTGCTAATGGCACAGGGGGTTTAAAGACGGCTTTTCAAACTGCCGCAAGCGGAGTTACTAGCTTCACAAAAGCCACTCTCGCATTTATAGCAACGCCAATTGGTGCTGTAATTGCCGCACTTGCCGCTGTTTTCTTATTGGTAAAAAATGCTCTAGACAGGAACGAGGAGAGTGTCAACAAGCTAAAGAAAGCCTTCGCTCCTTTGGGGGGGATAGTTAATGCTCTGTTGGGTGCTTTGGAACCATTAGGGGAGTTCTTAATTAATGGGCTGGTAAAGTATTTCGGCTTGGTAGAAACTGCTGTATACACTCTTATAGACAGTTTGTCCACCGTGTTAGATTTCTTAGGATTTGAGTCTGCCGCAAAGAGCGTCCAAGCCTTCAGCGATTCAATACAAAACGCTTCAGAAGAAAGTAAGAAACTTGCCGAGGCGGAAGCGGAGCTGGAAAAGAGCCAACGGAAAAGTAGGTTAACACTGTTACAATACCAAAAGCAAGCGGAGGAATTTAGGCAGATACGTGACGATGAAAGTAAGTCAATCGCCGAAAGGATTCAAGCCAACAACGAATTGGGTGCGGTTCTTGAACAACAATTACAAGACGAACTCGCTATTGCACAGGCGGCACTGTTGGTTACACAATTAAGAATAGATGCCGAGGGTGCGACAAGCGAGTTGTTAGATAGACAAGCGGAGGCTCTTACAGAAATCGCAGACATAGAGGAGCGTATTACAGGTCAAAGAAGTGAGCAAATAGTAAACAGGGTTGGTCTAGAAAAGGAGGCGGAGGAAAAGCGACAAGAAGCTATCGACAAGAGCCTAGAGAAACAACAACAAGAAATAGACTTGTTTGTAGCGAACTCCGGAATCCGTGCAAAGACATTAGCGGAGGAATTAGAATTAGAACGCGAGATAAGTAAGCAGAAGGAGGCACTGTTAAAGGAGGAACTTAAAAACAAGCGTATCAGCGAATTAGAATACGCAACTGCCATACAGGAAATTAAAAACGAGGATGCCCAAAAATCTGCAGAGCTATTGGCAGAGAATGCTTTTAGGGAAGTTCAATCCGTGATAGATAAAAACATAAAGATAAGGGAGCAAGAAGGTTTCTTGAGCGAGCAATTAGCTCTTGACAAAATCGCCTCACAACAAGCTCAATTTGAAAGCGAACAAGCCTTTGCTTTATTACAGCTAGAACAAGGATTAATAAACCAAACCGAATTCGACTTACAAATAGACGAATTAAAAGAAGCCAACCGTATCCTACAAAAAGAAATAGCAGACGAAAGGGCTATTGTCGAGAAAGAGGAGGCTCTAGAATTACGTGCTTTAGAATTTGAAGAGACTCTAGCCTTAATGGAAGCGGAAAATGCAACTCGTTTTGAGATTGAAAATGCAATGGCAGAGGAGCAAAAGGCTGTACAACTACAAGCTCTAGAAGACGACTTTGCTAATCAGTTGATAAGCCAAGAAGTTTACGAGGCAAGAAAAGCCTCTATAGAAAGAAAAGCAGATGCTGAAGAAGGTAAAAGGGAAGAGATATTAGCACAACAAAAAATACAAGCAATAAGTGCTTCTCTAGATGTTGTTGCTGGTTTGGTCGACAAGAATTCTACTGCTGGTAAAGCAATCGCACTTGCTCAGGCTGGAATAAATACCTTTCAGGGAATAAGTGCTGGTGTTAAATTAGGGTATCCTGCCGCAATTCCTGCCGTGGCACTTGCCGCACTTACAGGAGCGAAGGCTATTCAAAACATACTAAAAACCAAAGTCCCTTCGGCAACAGGTAAAGGAAACGTGAGTGGCGGTGGTTCTGCCCCAAATGTAAGTTCTGGAGTTGGGGGAGTTAATCTTGGCGGGAAAGGAGTTAACCTAACTTCTATTGCCGCAAGTGGTAGCTCTGCCGTTCAACAACAACTAGACAACACCACAGGAAGGAATGCCAGCCAAGGTATTCAAGATGCAGTTATGGCGGGAGCAAAAGAAGGAACTGAAATGGGAGCCAATGACGGAATAACAAATCTTAGTTCTAATAAATCAATACAAAACCAAAGCAGTTTTTAATGAGCAAAATAGACAGCATGTTCAAGAAGGTAAAAACAGTCACAGCCACTGGTCTCAAACCTATTCAAGAAGGCATGGACAACTACCAATTAAACAATAAAAAAATAGAGGAGAGAGCCGATGAACTAAGCAAGATTTGCGGTAAATGCGAAAACCTAAAAATAGAGCCAATTAGTTTTTTTAGGATTGATGATAAACGTATTCCTGTCTTAGATAAAAAATACTGTTTTGATTGTGGTTGCTCAGCCCCTTATTTGTTGAGGCAATTTTCAAAGATATGTAAGAAATGGTAGGAAATAGATACACCGAAAAAACAATATGAGAGCTCAGGTAAAAAAACATAAATACATCAAGGATAATTTACATGTTGTTAGAACATTAATTAGCAGTGGGGATGTGAGCGGAAAGATAATATCGCAATACAAAATTTACGAAATATTTACAAACAAGGAAAGTCCATTTAGAATGCAAAGATACCAAGACACGGCAGAAGATTGCCGTTGTAGTTTACAAACGGTTATGAATGCGGTCAAGTCGATGGAGAGTAATTTAAAACAGTTTTAAGAACTGTTATAAACTGATATTAATAAAAACCTTTAATTTTACGGATATGCAAGGAAAAGTTTACATTATTGGCGACATAGGTTCAGGCTCAGATTTTACTGGGATAGAACTAATCGATGTTGTTAGCCAAGTTAAAGCACAACCCGAAGCGACGTCTTTTGACGTGTATATTAATAGCGGTGGCGGTGTTGTAGAAACAGGTGACGATATTTACAATTACCTAAAATCTTTACCACAGAGCGTAACAACAATTGGAAGCGGTGTAGTCGCAAGTATCGCCACAGTCATATTTATGGCTGGTAGCGTTCGCAAGGTAACACCCAACACTGAGTTTATGATTCACTTGCCAACGGGAAGTGCGGATTACCTTAGTGCCGACCAATTAGATTTGTACGCAAAGGAGATAAAGAACATTGAGAATAGAATGGTAAAATTTTATTGTCAAAACACGAACTTGGAAGCGGAGGCTGTACTACCTTTATTAAGAAATGAAACTTGGTTAACAAACGACCAACTCAAGAATTTTGGATTTACCAATAGCGAACAAATGTTAGCGGTTGCCAAAGCAAATATTAATATTAATCCAAAACAGAAAACAATGTCAAAAAAAGCGGAGACAATGCTCTCAAAGATTTTTGATGCTGTTGTAGGGAAGCAAAAGCCAACGAGCAAGATTCTTTACAACGCAGACGACCAAGAGGTAGACTTCTACGAACTTGACGAAGAAACAATGCCGAGCGTTGGCGATATGGCGAATGTCGCTGGATCACTTGCTGAAGGTAGTTATGTAATGGCAGACGGACAAACATTCGTGTTTGTTGCTGGAGCTCTTACAGAAATCGTTGAGGTTGAAGAAGATGAAGAATTGACTTTAGAAGAAGCCAAATCACAGTTAGAAATTGCTAATGCAACTATCGCTAACTTAGAAGGAAAAACAGCAACTCTTAAAGCTGATTTAGCAACGGCTAAAAGCTCTCTTGAAGAGAAGACTGAAATAGTTGATAAAATTACGGCAATGCGCAGTAAGTTTATTGACAGTAAACAAGAACCAAAAGTAGGTGGGAAAAAAGCTACACCAAAGCAAAAAAGCCGTTTCGCGACAGCTATTGCTTCTGTGAAGTAATTCCTCATATTAATCATTTAACAACTCAATTTAAACAATGGCATATTCAGATAATTTTGTAGCCGATTTGCTTGTCCTCGTCACTGACTTGGTAAGCGGAGAAAAAATGGAAATGAGCGAATTGCTTTACGCAAAGAGTTTCATGGATTCAGACATTGCAGAAAGCAATGAAATAGTAACAGGTGTAAGACACGGAAACGTTGTCCCAATTCTTAAAGATATCCCACAACCCGAAACTTTCGCCTTTGTTGACGAAACTTCTTGTGCTGTAACGGATACTCCCGTAACAAATACGTTTGCTTCGCATACGTGGGAGTTAGGGTTGATTGAAGCAAGAGTAGGTATTTGCTTGCGTAGTTTCAACGAGAACTTCTTAAAGTTCTTTAACGCATACCGTAACACTCAAGCAGGAGGAGAGCCAGTAAATTTAGATAGTGCTTTATTGCAGTTTATCTCTGGAAAATTTACTAAGAACCTTAGTCTTGCAACTTGGAGAGCCTCTTATTTTAGTGATAAGGCTAGTGCTTCAATTTACTTCGACAAAATCGATGGGATCTTTACGCAAATGGAAGCGAACGCTGGTCAGGTTATCACAATCACCCAGAACGCTCAAGCAACATACGCTCTACAACTTAGCACGCTAGGTGGTGAAGACGTTTACAACTACTTAGTTGCAATGTACGATCTTGCGGCAACACAGCCTTGGTTCGATGATTCTATAATGGAATACAGGTTGACTCGTACAATGAGTACGAAATTAGTTAGCTGGCTAAACGCTCAAGGAGATAAAGCCCCTATGAACTGTGCTTGTATAGATGCGGCAAGTGCTGTATTGACTAGAGCATACCGTGTTGAAGGATTAACCTTAAATGGGATTCCTGTTCTGACTCATAACGAGTTTGACGATATCATAAACTACTCTACCGAATTGAACGGTGGTGGTGGTGTTGCGGCAAGAGTAAATCCTCACAGAGCGATTTTAACTTACAGAGAGAATATCTTAATTGGTACTTCTGAAACTGCGGCACTTAATAGCTTTGATATCTGGCATTCTAAGGATGACAAGAAAGTCTACATAGAAGGTAGTTCTTATGTTGGTGGTGGTGTGCCACTTGTTGACGAGTACGTCTTGGCAATATAATTGAATAAATAATCAAAAGAGGCTGGTAGAAACTTGCTAGCCTCTTTTACAATACAACTATAAAATATGGCAACTCCATCATTATGTTCTAAGTTGTTTTCAGGTTTCGACTCTAGTTGTGATATTCCGTCTAGGAAGTATTTCCAACAAGCCGTTCTGATTAACAAATTAGACATAGAAACATTCACAGTTACAACTCCCGCAAAGGTGCCAACACCTACATGCGAATACAAAGTTACTTTTAACCTTTTATCCACCAAAACTGGATACTTGTTTATTGGACCAGAGGCTGGATCTAGTTTCTTAGGTTACTTCGACAAAACCCGAAGCGATCTAGGTCATCCTAGTTACATCCACAACGCTCAGATCCTTATAACAGGAGCAAGCGAAGAACAGAAATGTACTTTAGATAGCCTTGACCAAGGTAGTTTCGTTGCGGCATACCAGCTAAAAGACGGAACTGTTGAGATTTACGGAATCAGAAACGGTCTTTCTACAGGGGATTATTCTTACAACCTACAAGAAGGTGGCGGTGGTACTGCTATCTTAGTAAGTTCGTTAGAGGATGCTCCAGAAAACGAGATCCCTTTGGTGTACGAGGCGGCAGTTCCAGGGCAAGAAGGGGCTGACTTTGATAGCTTGTTTGCTAATCCATAATCCATAATTTTTTTAGTATCTTTACTATGTGGAAAATAAGCACGATATAACAGTAAAAGAACTAATTAATTTAGGATCGGCAACGGTCAGACGAGATAATGACTTAATGCGTGCTTACATAGTTTTCTATGAGCACGCATTTTTCATAAAACCAAATTGCGTTCCTTGTACTTTTGATAGGGATTATAACAGGTTAAGAAATCATATTCTAACAGGCGGTGAAATGACCGCCATAACTACAAACTTTACAATGGGAAAGTATATTCTAAATAAGAGATTCAGTAGCCAAATACTGACTTACAAAATAGGCAATAGACCACACAGGTGTTACGGTCATTTAATAACAGACCAATTTGCTGAAGAGTTTCTAAAGAACGGAACAAAAAAACAATTAACCGAAAGAAAAGAAATGTTCGATATGATACCACCACCACCACCACCACCAGCTGAGCAAACTTACAAGACAATGAATAGGGCTCAATTAAATGAACTGTTAAAAGCAGACGGTCTAGACCCAAACGATTTCAGTACCAAGAGAGAGATAATAGCTTTCTACGACGAAAGGAATTAGGTTAACGTAACAAAAACAATACGATGGCAAAATCTAAAAGTTCGGTTCGTGCGAGCCTGATTGAAATGTGGACTAGGTTAACAGACTACGATCCAAAAGAAAAGGTACATTTAAATGGCGACGATAATCAATATCCAGACGAAATAGAGGTAGCTATAAACAACAGTCCTAGTGGCAGTAGAGCTAGCAACATGCTTGCAAAATATATCTCAGGTCAAGAAGTTTTAGAAGACACTACCTTGAACGAGGTTAACATGGATAAAAAGAGCGATCTTGTAAGAGCTATTTCTGTAGACATAAGCAAACAAAACGGTTGTTTTATCCACGTTGGTTATTCTATAAACGATAAAGGGGAATTGTATACTGTTAACCCAAAAGTTCTAAACTACAAAAGGTGTAGAATTGCCAAAGAAGATGATTTAGGTTATGCTGGCAAAATAGTTTTTAAAGATTTCAGAAAAGACAAAAGCCTTTCTACACTTGGGAACAGGAAAAATGAAGAGGCGAAATGGTACTATCCTTACAACAATAAACAAAATGTAATAATAAGCCAAATCAGGAACGATGCGAAGTTGGCTGGCAAAGATACGGAGGATATTTCCGTACAAATTAACAACTATCGTGGGCAAGTGTACTACTTAAATCTTACTCCACAATATGTTTACGCAGTGTCTTTATTCGACTCCGTCTACAACGACCTAGATACAGAGTATCGTATGGGACTTTATACAAATTCTACTACAAGAGCTGGTTTCCTAGGGAAGTTGGCGGTTATAACTAGCGGAATAGACGATGAGCAGATAGCACAAGTTGATTCTGATATACAAAATTGGTTGGGTGCCGAAAACAGTAGCAGTGTTTTTAGGCTTGACGTAGAAACAACCGACAACATTAGCGAGGTGTTAGAAGTTAAGCAACTAACAACACAATATGACGAAAAGCAATTCAGCGAAACCAGGATGAACGCAAGATCAAATATTTTTGGTGCCGCAAACAACATACCTGAGTCCCTTGTTATGAATTCAAATAGCTTATTTGGACAAAGTGGAGAGGCTTATATTCAGCTAAAAGAGTTCTACAGCGAACAAACTAAGTACGAAAGAGATAAGGTTGAGCAAGCGATGAACCACTTAGGATTCCCAACCGTGATAATCCCGATAGGGGAAGTTGCGCAAGAGGAAGGTGCGGATGAAGTTGACGTTGTTACTACCGATCCAGAAACCCTTGCAGCACAGGCTGGTTTACGTGGTTCTGTTGGTGGTGTTACAGGTATTCTTGGTATCCAGGCTGGTGTTAATTCGGGAACAACGGCTTATGAAAGTGCTGTGACTATTTTAAAAGAGATTTACGGCTTTACAGATAAAGTTTCTAGAGACTTACTTGGCGAAAATAAAACAGGAATATTATGATGACAATAACAAGTGCGGATTTAATAGGGTTGGGAATTATATCCAACCACTGTGACACAAAGAAGCTACAAATAGCCGTTAACGAGGCTGTACAATTTGACCTTAGAAACTTACTTGGCAACCTGTTTTTTTTAGTAAATGAAAACTGGGATCAAACGTCGCCAGGTATTTATTTCGACATAGTAGAACCAAAAAATTACACCAATTGTTCTGGATACGAAACCACCCACGTCGGTTTAAAGAAGGTTTTAGCATACTATTCTTACAGTAGGTATATCCTTATCAATTCATTCAACGACACTCCCAACGGTCTTGTGGAAAAGAGCAACAACTTCTCAATACCTAAAAGCCTTGACGAGTTACAGTCTTTTAGTTCAAAATATAGGAACATGGGTTTAGAAGATTACAGGCTTGTAGAGGCTTACATACTTTTGAATTCGGCGACATATCCGTCTTACAATACTACTTGCGCAAAGCCTTGTGGTTGTAACGGAACTTGTGGCAAGAAAACAACAAACAAAGGTTTTGGGATACGTTCTAAAACAATTGTAAAATAAATAGATAAAATATGAGTTGTTTGAAGCTAATGCAAGGTCTAGATTTAACGTGCCAAACCTTGACTCGTAAAAAGTATTACCAAAGAATCGTTCTTGTAAATAAAGCGGATGTTCTTGACTATGTAATTAACACGAGCGGGAATAACCACAACATATATTTTAGTCTAAAGCCAGGAGCGATAGGTTATCTATTTTTAAGCACAGAAATAGGAGCCACTATGTCAGCTACATTTAACAAATCAGATGACAACGGAATTCCTGTCTACACGCACTCTTGTAGCTTGCCTATTGTTGGGGTTGATGGTTACCAAAAAACACTCCTACAACAGTTAGATAATGCTAATTATTTTGCGGCAATACTTTACAACGATTCGACTGTAGAGATACTAGGTTTCAAATACAGCCTAAAGACTTCTGATTACAGTTACGAACCACAAGGAAGTTTAGGTGGTGCGGTGTTACAACTAACGAGCAAATTCACTGAGTATGTTCCCCCTTACAACTACCTTCCTAAAACAGCCAGAACGCAAGGTACAGTTCAAGAACAAGCCGTTGCGGATTTCGACGATTTGTTTGTAGATATTCCTGAAGTTAGGACTGGCGATTTTAATGACGATTTTAACATTGACTTTAACATAGACTTATGAGTACACCAGCGGATGTAATACAATTAATAAACGACGAGATAACTGACAACGGAGCAAACCTAATCAGTGCGGCTGTATTAAGACCAGTGTTGATAGAAATGGTTAACCAAATCAACGGTGTAGTTGGGGATCCTCTGCTTTTAAGCACTGTAGACAAAGAGATAGTTGGTAGTATAAATGAGGTAATCGCGTCAATGACGTCTACCTTCACCTTATTTTCTGGAACAGACGATCCAAATACAACGGCTCCAGTTGGCGCAACAACAGGAGATTTTTATAGCCGAACTGCGGGAGCTGTACCTATCAGCTATTGGGTTTTAGAAGGCTTGGTTTGGCTAGAATTAGTTGACAGAACGGTTGCCCAAAGCATTAAGACAATAAGGAATGTAATTATATCAACAACAGTTTCATCGGAAGACGATACTATTGTATACAATGGAACAAACCCAGCAGATATAATCACGATTCCAGCAGCAAACGTTTCGGTCGGAAGGATTATAAGGGTTATCAACTCATCTCCTTCTAGCATCTTGTTTAGTCTTCCTTACACGGAATACAGTGGTGCGGAAGTTAGCACAATACCTTTAAGCGACAAAATACTCATACAATCAAACGGTACAAATTGGTTTAAAATATAAAACATGGCAGTAGATATTCAAGATGTAATAGATTTAATAAATCAAGAGATAACCAATAACGGGAACAACGAAATAACAGGCGATGTCTTAAGACCTGTTTTGTTAGATATCTTACAAAGCCTGAACAACAACGCTGGTGATTTGCCAGACCTAAATGTAAACGATAAAACCAACCTAGTTGCGGCAATTAACGAATTAGCTTTTTTGATTAGTCTAGGTGGTGGTGCCACATTTATTACTTTCTTACAATTATTGGATACACCAAATTCGTATGTTGGGCAACAATTAAAAATCCTACAAGTCAACTCAGCTGAAGACGGTTTAGAATTTGTTGATCCAACCCCTTCACAACTTGAACTTTTTGAAAATGAAGGTGACGGAAATAATTGGAGAGTGTTGGGGGAGAAAGGTCCGAAATTGGATTTTCTTTACGAGGGCAATATTGATGTTAGCTTGGTTGACCCTAGAACCATAAATACATTTCTTTATGGAATGCTAGGTCGCTTTGGTTTTATGTCCGGAGGAAATCAACAGGTAGGTGGTGAATACTCTACAGCAATGGGCGGTGGTAATCAGATTCTTGGCGACCTTCTAACTTCTTTTTCTGCTGGTAGTTTTGTTTGGGGATTTACAAACATTATTAATGAATACAATTACGTTTGTAAAACAGGTGGTTTTTTAAACATAATGGGCGAGGCTGGCAATAACGGATCTAATGGTATATCTTTCTATTCCTCAATTAATGGAGCCTACAATAATATGCCTTCAGGAAGGGGTTCTCATATGTTCGGTGCTGGGCTTCTTGGTTCGTCAGCGTACACCACTATTGTAGGTGCGGCAAATGTAGATGAAACGTTAACAAGGTCAAGAAACGTTTCTAATGACGGTGGCGATCTGAACCCTCGTTTTATTGTTGGTATTGGTGACATAAATACAGCTGGAAGCGGTTTTAACCCTATTATCACTAGAAGAAATGGGTTTGTTGTTATGAACAGTGGAGACGCAAGATTCCCTAATCTTACAGATATCCTTATTGAGGCGGCAAGTGCCCAATCAGCAGTTACTAAGGGCTGGGTGTTAGGCAAGATTCCTGACGCTGGTTCAGGCTTGGAAGCGATAACAGAAGGCAATACAGGATGGAGGCTTATTGGTAGAGATCCTAACAATTTTGGGGACATAGGTGATAACGCAGTTGATTTCAGTAACAGTGATTCCGCAAGTAATTTAAATGGTAGCACAGGTCAATACTCAGCAACATTTGGTTTAAACAATCCAAACAATATGAAGTCCACCATAATGGGTGGTCAAAATAATCTTGACATATCATCGCTATCAGTTCCAGGTAATTTTAATTTAAATGTAAATAATGTAATCTCTGGTGCGTCCATACAAATGGGGAATAGCCTTATTTCTAACGCAATTTTTGGCGAAAGACATATTATTTCAGAACCAAACACGAACTACTTTTTTCAATGTACCTTCACATCTTTCGTTTCTGGAGGTAGAAACAAACTATATGGTGGGCATGGTAGTGCCCATCTCGGTGACATGTTGCTTAGTGGAGCTCCTGGATTAACGGTTGTTGGATTAGCGAATGTAGATGAAACTGTTACTGTGGCTCAAAATCAAACTAATGGAATAGCTGGAAGTAACAACCCAAGGTTTATTGTTGGTTGTGGAACTTTCTCTAGCTATGACCCTCTAGTTGCTGGTCAAGCAAGTTCAGATGATTCAGTCCTCTTTAGAAAGAACGGTTTTGTGGTATGGGGAACAGGAGATGCTAAATTTCCGCTTCTTACAAACCCTATGATTGACTCTGCGAATGATGACTCCGCAGTCACCAAAGGTTGGGTTGAGAATAAGGTTACTGTCTTGCGTACAAAAGTTTCTTTAACTTCCGCTCAGTTACAAACAATTGACTCTGTAGAAATAGAGGCGATACCAAATCCTGGGGTCGGAAAATTTATAAAAATACATTCTGCGATTTGGAGTTTTGTTTGGGGTACAACCCCTTTCGATGCTGTTACACTTAGACTGAGCCAAACTTGTGATAATTATGCGACCTGTCCTTTTACATTAAGCAGAACGTCAGATAGGTTAAGAGAGGGCGATTACAATACGAACACGAACTTGTGCCCGAATTCAAATCTAACGGTTTCAGGAAACTTTGACTCAGTTTTAACAGGAGATAGTACAGTAGATGTTTACATAAGCTATGAGATAATAACTTTATAAAAAATTAACAAACACAACAAACTAGAATTATGCAGATGCCACCAGATTCAAGGGTTAAATTACCAAAGATAGTTACACATATCTTAATAATGACAATTGGCGTATGCGGTGGTGCTTTGGTTTACAATAACGGCTCACCTGTACAATTCACTTACACATTTGTTTTGTTTGTTTCAGGTTTGTTTTCGGGGTTGTCTTTGTACGGCTTTGTTTCTTTGTTAGCCGACATAAAACAGTCAAAAGATTTAAAAGACTTTACCAACAAAATAATTAAAAATTTCGAAATTGTATTTTATGATTCAGACCGATAACCACTTCAGCTTGATAGGAATTGCAATCGGTAGCGTTTCTGGTGTTATAATCGCCATAGTTAATTCAAGAAAGAAGTCCTTAAAAAAGGATGCCGAAGTAATACAAAACCTCAGGGAAGAGCTAGACGAATTACAAACAAAGATAAGTAGCTTAACAACAGCCTTTACATTAGTCTTTGACGAGATGGAAAGAAGAGATACTTTGCCCGACCAATTAAAAGACTTTAAAAAAATATTTGATCTATAATTAAGCATGTCAGAGATAACAACAGACGAACAAACGCTCAAATTAAAATGGAAGATAGTGTTTCCAATCATAGGTTCATTGCTTCTAATTTCAAACGGATTTACAAGGTACATTTCAGTA
>TARA_R110000796_G_scaffold8843_36_pt1 | contig 23075 bp, 20 predicted proteins | sample TARA_R110000796 | Tara Oceans TARA_R110000796 (sample SAMEA4397815) | marine metagenome | biome: Polar Biome; feature: [SRF] surface water layer (ENVO:00010504); material: water (ENVO:00002006), including particulate matter (ENVO:01000060) such as... | depth 5 m
TTCCGGAGCGGCGCTATTGCCGTGCACTTCATAATGGAGCTTGGGCGCGATAACATAATCGGCCAGTTCTGCGGTTTTCGACATGCGCGGGTCGATGCAAACGAGGAGATCGAGTTTCTTCATCGCCTCGAAGGTCTTCAGCTGATCCGGCCAGGCGAGCATCGGATTGCCGCCGAGAACAATCAGTGCTTTCACCTGTTTATCGCCGGGTGTGAGGATTTCGTCTGGCAAAGCCGAGGTCGGCATGCCGGAAATGCTCTGCTCGAGATCGCGGCTGTGCAGCTTACGACCAAAGCCCCATGCCGGCATGGGACCGGGCGTGGCGGCGATCGGCGGGGCCGGCTTGGTGAACACGCCGGTGCGCCGATTCAGGTCGCCTTCGCGCAGCCAGTGGCCCATGATCGAAGTCAGGGCGAGATTGAGATATTCGGTGATATTGCCGCCGCCCGACATATTGGTGCCAGTGCCGCCGCTGATGCTGGCTTTCTTCCAGCTGCCATACATGCACGCCGCACGCACGATGTCCTCCGCCGCTACTCCAGCGCGGTCGGCGGCTGGTCCGGCATCAAAGGGTTGCACGGCTGTTTTGAGGGCCTCGAAACCCTCGACATCGCCGGCGACGAAATCCTTGTCGTACAGCTCTTCGTTGATCACCACCTTGGCTATCGCACCGAGCAGGATCGGATCCTGACCGGGGCGGCACTGGAGATGGATATCGGCTTGCTTTGCGCTGTCGGTGACGCGCGGGTCGATCACAATCAACTGCATTCCGCGCTTCTTGGCGTCGTGCAGTTTTTTCGCCGGGTTCATGCCGAGACCGCCATTCATCGACACGACCGGATTGGTGCCGATCAGCATCAGCCCGTCCCAGTCTCCAACCCGCGGTGCTCCGGCGAGCCATGGTCCGATCAGGGCACGGGCAATACCCTTGCCGGGCTGGTCGATAGTGACGCTGTCATATACCGAAGTCGAGCCGATCGATTCCATCAGCGCCAGCATGAAGGCATGGGCGTTGACGTTGTTGTAACCGAAGGTGCCGACATAGGATGCGACTGCATCGGGACCATGGTCCTCGACAATCCGCTCGAGGCGTGCTGCGATATCGCGTGCGGCATCGCGCCAGTGGACCGCCTGTTTCTCGCCGTGCTTCATGCCGGTATAGCTGGTCAGAAGCCGCGTATCGAAACTGTGGTAATTGGCCAGCTGACGTCCCTTGATGCAGCTATAGCCTTCGAATTCGGGATTATCCTTGTCGCCATGGGTCTTCACCGGAACACCATTTTCGAAATCGACGACCAGTCCGCAATGGGCGTGACAGGCCCGGCACATGACATGTTTCTGTCCGGTAAACGCTTCGGTGACCATATTTCTCTCCACAGGCTAAATTTAGCGGGCCCCGACCATTGCATTTTGCAATTTAATCGTTCAATTAACTCACTAGTGATTCAAGCAATATCGCAGGCGATGGGGCTGTGCCACTGGCCCTATTGATAAGAAAACTGGAGCAAGACCATGGCCGACAAACCGAGTGCAGCTGAACTCAAGGAATATGGCGAACAGGCGGATGCCTGGTTCAAGGAGAATTCGGTACGTGATCCCGGATTCATGCTGCCGCTGACTTTCATGGAAGTGTCGACCGACCAGCAGTTTGACTTCCTCCGCGACTGGCAGCGCAAAGTCTATGAAGCGGGCTATCTCGGTGCCAGCTGGCCAAAGGAATATGGTGGCGGGGGCTTGCACAGCGAGTTTCAGCGCACCGCGACCCGGATGATGAAGAAGCATGACGCACCGATCATGCTCAACGCGATCGGCAACGGCTGGGCTGGCCCGCTGATTCTCGATCTCGGTAGCGAAGAGCAGAAGCAGAAATATATCAAGCCGATGCTGAGCGCCGAGGATATCTGGTGCCAGGGCTTTTCCGAACCGGAAAACGGCTCCGATCTAGGCAACGCGCAACTGAAAGCGGTCAAGGACGGGGACGATTATGTCCTGAACGGCTCGAAAATATGGACCTCGCTCGGCGACCGCGCGAAATATATGATCCTGCTCGCGCGCACTGATTTTGATGCGCCGAATAAATATGCAGGCCTCAGCTTCTTCCTCAATCCGATGAAGATCGACGGCATCACCACCAGCCGGATCAAGAAGCTGACCGGTGAATATGGCTTCGTCCAGACCTTCTTTACCGATGCCCGCATTTCCGGCGACTGCCTGTTCGGCGGCGAAGGCAATGGCTGGTCGATGGCGATGAAGACGCTTGAATATGAGCGCGGCACCAAGGTCAAACCGGTTGGCGGTTACTTCGTCAAGGAACTCGACGTGATGGAAATTGTCGAGCTGGCCAAAAAGTCGGTCCGCAACGGCAAGCCTTTGCTCGATGATCCGGTGATGCGCGACAAGATGACGCAATATATGATCGATATCCAAGCGCTGAATTTGAACAACACCCGCCGCCGGATGCCGCAGCTGATGCAGGACAAGCCGATGGGGCTGCCGTTGATGAACAAGCTGGCGCGCACCGAATTGATCCGCGAGCTGACCGAATTCTCGCTGGCCTTTCAAGGCACCAAGGCGGGCTATTATGTCGGCGACGAGAATGCAGTCGACGACGGTTACTGGCATCGCAGCTATCTCAACAGTTTCTCCGCCACGATTGGCGGGGGGACCTCGGAGATCCAGCGCAATATTGTCGCAGAGCATGCGCTGGGATTGCCGAAAACGAGATAATAATCAGGATAGAAACCCGTTCGTGCTGAGCCTGTCGAAGCACCTTTTAAAGACCCTTCGACAAGCTCAGGGCGAACGGCGTGAAAGACGAGGATGATATGGATAATTTAGGCACAATCGGGACAACCGAAGAGCAGATTGAACTGATGGATGTGGCGACAAATTTCTGTCGCGACAAAAGCCCGATAGACAAGGTCCGGACGCTGATCGACGACGAACTCGGCTATGATCCCGCGATCTGGCAGGAAATCGGCGAGCTCGGCTGGCTGGCGATCGCGATACCCGAAGCGCATGACGGGGTTGGCCTGTCGATGGCCGAAGTCGTTCCGATTGCCGAGCAAATGGGCCGCAATCTGATGAGCAATCCTTTCGGATCGACCACGCTGGCTGCCCAGGCTTTGCTGGCTGGTGGCAGCGAAGCGCAGCAGGCCGCATGGCTGCCGAAAATTGCGGCAGGCGCTGTGGCAACGCTGGCTTTGCGCGAAGATAATGGCGACTGGGACCTGTCCAATATCGCAGCGACTGGCGTGGAGAGCGGCGGCAAGGTCACCTTGTCCGGCAAGAAGCAACTGGTGCTCTGGGCCGACAGCGCGGAACTGATCATCGCTTCGGTGAAGATCGACGGCGCGGTCCGCTTTGCCCTGATCGAGCGCTCTGCATTGTCCGACAAGGCTTTGCGCCGCGAGACGGTGATCGACGAAACCGCGCGCAGCTATGAAGTGAATCTGGATCGTGTGACGGTGTCGACCGATGCCCTGTTCGATGCGGGCCGGACCCGTGAGACGCTCGAGAAAATCGAGCTGGCAGCGGGCCTGATTCATGCCGCCGAAATGACCGGCGGGGCGCAGTCGGTAATCGACTATACGCTGGAATATCTCAAGACTCGCAAACAGTTCGGCAAGATCATCGGCAGCTATCAGGCGCTGAAGCACCCGACGGTGAACAATTATGTCGAATATGAAAAAGCGCGGACGCATCTCTATAGCGCGGCCCACAGCTGGGGCGAGCAGGGACGCGGCGAGGTTGCGGTGCGGATGGCGGCGGCCCAGTCCCATTCGAGCTATTCTACTTCTGCCGACCGGGCGATCCAGTTCCACGGCGGCTTTGGCTTCACCCATGACTGTGATGCTCAGTTGCACCGGCGCAAAGCGATTTTGTCAGGTGCCCTGATCGGCGATGCTGCTTATCAGAGGTCGAAACTGGCCAACCTATTGTTTGACTGAACATAGCCCGCGCAGCGGAACAAGAAGGAAATTTAGACTCGCACAAAGACACAAAGTCACGAAGCCAATAGCACATCATTCTTAGTGTCTTCGTGCGAGATAATTTGAGGAGAAATAAAATGTCTGAAGTACTCACCGATATTCAGGACGGTTTCATCATCGTCACCATCAACCGGCCCGACGCTAAAAACGCAATGACCAAGGCCGCCGCCGAAGGCATTCGCGCGGCGATGGAGCAGCTCGACAATGACAACAGCCTCAACGCCGGTATCATCACCGGCGCCGGCGGCACATTCTGCTCCGGTATGGATCTGAAGGGCTTTCTGCGCGGCGAAACGCCGTCGGTCAAAGGCTATGGCTTTGGCGGGATCACCGAAAAGGGTCCGGAAAAGCCGCTGATCGCTGCGGTTGAAGGCTATGCGCTGGCTGGCGGCCTCGAACTGGCTCTGGCCTGCGATCTGTGCGTTGCCAACGTCAACGCTAAATTCGGTATTCCCGAAGTGAAACGCAGCCTCGTGGCGGCCGCAGGCGGCGTCATCAAGTTGCAGCAGATCGTCGGCAAACGCGTTGCCATGGAATGGGCACTGACCGGTGATTTCTTCACCGCCCAGCGCGCCTATGAAGTTGGCTTCGTTAATCGGGTCACCGAAGGTGCTGCTCTGGATGCCGCAATCGAACTGGCGACAACGATCGCCGCCAATGGCCCGCTGGCACTCAAGGCGACCAAGAGGATCATCAACGAAAGCTATGACTGGACCAGCGAAGAGGCCTGGAAGAAACAGGCTGAAATCACCAAGCCGGTGTTCACTTCAAAGGATGCGCAGGAAGGCTCGCTGGCCTTCGCCCAGAAGCGCAAGCCCGACTGGAAGGGTGAATAAACCCACTTATGACAAGCACAGATATTGTAGACCAGTGGGCAGCGTCGCAAGGCCTGCCCGCATGGTTCGTGCAGGCGATGGCCGTGCCGCGTGAGGAAGCCTTTGTTGAAGTCGACGGTGCCAAGGTCCATTATTTCCGTTGGGGCAAGCGCGGCAAGCCGCCGCTGCTGATGACCCACGGCTTCCTGGCGCATGCCCGCTGCTTTGCCTTTATCGCGCCGTTTCTCGCCGAAAATTATGATATTGTCGCATATGACCTTGCCGGGATGGGCGACAGTGAAATCCCCGCCGATTGCGATGGTGACCAGCGCGCCGCAGCGATGGTTGGCGTAGCGGAAGCGCTTGATCTGTTCTCCGGCCCGGTGAAGCCGAAGATCATAGCGCACAGCTTTGGTTCAGGCGTTGCCCTCACCGCGATGGAAATGGCGGGAGAGCGCTTTGGTGGGCTGATCATCTGTGATCTGATGGTCATGCGCCCCGAGAAGCTGCTAGCCCATTTTAAGAATGGCGGCGGTCCGCCGGGTTCCGGCCGGTCGGACCGGCCGAATAAAGTCTATCCCGACTATGAGAGTGCGCGTGGCCGCTTTGTCCTGTCGCCGCCGCAGCCGGTGCAGGAGCAGTTCCTGCTGGAATATATGGCTTATCATTCCTTGCGCCCGGTGCAGGACGGCGAGCAACAGGGCTGGTCATGGAAATTTGACCCGATGGTGTTCCATCGTAGTGAAAATGACATGGCGAAATGGGCGCACACGCCCCAACGTATCGTCGATCTGCCACATCGGCTGGCGATCGTTTATGGCGAGAATAGCAAGCTTTTCGATAGTGACAGCGCCGCATATCTCCGCGAGCTGGGCGGGGATCATCTGCCGATGATCGCCATACCCGAAGCAGAACATCATCTGATGCTGGATCAACCGCTGGCTCTGGTAACGGCGTTGCGGTCGATATTGGCTCTCTGGACGGATTAACGGCCCGCTAGCTGATTGCCAGATGAACGAAAGCGGGGTTCTGCGACAATCTAGTACAAATTAGCGTGAATCTGACAAATGTCTGGGACAGGTCTCCCCTATTTCTGTTTGTGACGCCGCAGTTGGCGCCGGATAGAAAAAGGAATTGAAGATGAAAAAGTTTCTGATGGCTATAGCAGTGACAACCATGGCGGTGTCTCCAATGGTTACCGCTCAGGCTCAGGCAGCTTCGCACCAGACGTCGAAGAAAACGACGCATAAGACGGTCCAGAAAACAGTCTCGAACAAGAAGGGTAATCATAGCGTCACCAGAACGGTCACCCAGCACAAGGCTGCTCCTGCGCGCTACAGCAAAACTTCGGTCGCGGTGAAGCAGAACCATAGAAACTGGTCCAAGGGTCAGAAGTTTGACCGGCGCTATGCGACCAATTACCGCGTGATCAACAACCCCCGTGATTATCGCCTTTCGACTGCGCCACGCGGTTACCAGTGGGTCCGGTCCGGCAATGATGCGGTCCTGATCGCGATCACCAGCGGCCTTATCGGGGCGGTTATCGGCAACGCGATTGCTCGCTAAACCGAACGATCAACCATTAAACAAAAGCCCCCGGAAGCGATTCCGGGGGCTTTTCTGTTCGTTCAGTCGGCCATGAATCCTTTGAGCCGCTGATTGATGATCTGGTCCGCTTCGACCATGATCCGGTCGATCAGCTCCTTGCAGGTCGGGATATCGTTGATCAGGCCGGCAACCATGCCGCAGCTCCATGCACCGGCATCCATGGTGCCTTCTTTCATGATCTTCGGATAGACGCCCGCGACCTGTTCGATAACGTCGGAAAATTGCAGATCCGCGCCTTTTTCCTTTTCGATTTCGAGCAGCCGTTCGACCGCCGCATTGGTCAGCACCCGTTCGGTGTTGCGCAAGGGCCGCATGACAAGACGGGTGTCGAGCTCGCTGGCGGCGACAATCGCGTCCTTCACATTCTGGTGCACGGGTGCTTCCTTGGTGGCGATGAAACGGGTGCCCATGTTCATGCCTTCTGCGCCCATCGCAAGCGAGGCGACGAGGCTGCGGCCATCGGCCTGACCACCGGACGAGACGAACGGAATGTCCAGCTCGTCGGCAGCGCGCGGCAGCAGGATCATGTTCGGAATATCGTCTTCGCCGGGATGGCCGCCGCATTCGAAGCCGTCGACGGAAACCGCGTCACAGCCGATGCTCTGGGCCTTCAGCGCGTGGCGGACGGCGGTGCATTTGTGGATCACCTTGATGCCGGCAGCGTGGAGCGCGGGAAGCACCTGGACCGGATTGTTGCCGGCGGTTTCGACGACCTTGACGCCGCCTTCGATGATTGCCTTGACCATGCCTTCGTAATCGGGGGAATTGACCACGGGCAGAAAGGTCAGGTTTACGCCGAACGGCTTGTCGGTCATCTCGCGGCATTTGGCGATTTCATCGGCCAGTGCTGCTGCAGTAGGCTGGGTCAACGCGGTAATGATGCCCAGTCCGCCGGCGTTGGACACCGCAGCGGCGAGTTCGGCAAACCCTACATAATGCATGCCGCCCTGGATGATCGGATGTTCGATACCGAAAAGCTCTGTAATGCGTGTTTTCATAGGGTTAGCTCCTGTTTTTGGAAGATATGGAAGCATCTCTGCTCCCTACCGGAATCACTTTAATTGGGCGATTAACTAGCAATCCATTGGCCTGTTGTCACGCCTTTCCAGATCTGGTCCGGTGACGTTACGGCAAGCGCTTCGCCGAGCAATTTCGACCAGTGATGCTCGTTGCCCAGCGCATCGCGCCACGCCCACAGGCGGCGGGTATAATGGTGCAGGTCATATTCCTGGGTATAGCCCATCGCGCCGTGCACCTGATGGAAAGGCACAGTGACCGCCTCGACACTATGGCCGATCTGGACCTTGGCGATGACCGCCTCGTGCCAGGCCTGTTCCGGATCGTCGCTGTGCCGGGCAATGGCGCTGGCTGCCTGCGTCGCGGCCATGGTCGCAGCGGCGCATTCGGATGCGGCAACGGCCAGTTGCTGCTGGATCGCCTGGAATTTCGACAGGGGCCGTCCGAATTGTTCGCGCTGGGAAACATAGTCGATCGACAGATTCAGCGCAGTTTCCATCGCCGCTGCCATTTGTACGGCGCGAACGGTCAGGATCAGCGCTTCCACCGCGCGGCGGGAAAGATCGGTCTTCGCCGATTGCTCCACCACATGGCCGGAAAATACGAATTGCGTCATGCCATCGGACGACAGCGATTCTTCGGGCGAACGGACCGCAGCGCGATTGTCGAACAGGGATATTTCGTGGTGCGCCTCGTCGAACAGGACAATCTTGTCGGCGTGCATGCCAAAGGGAATATCGGCGCTCGGCGTGTGACCGCTAAGTGCGAAGCTGGCGCTGCCGTCCGCCGGTGCCAGACCGGCCCGGTCGAGCATCCAGTTGGCGATCAAAGTCTCGGCGAAGGGCACCGGTGATGCCGCCTGCGCCGAAGCCCAGATCGCACCGAACGTCTCGTCATAGTCGGCGCCAAATCCGCCATTGGCCTCGCTGACCCAAGCCAGCGGCAGGCCGTTTTCGGTCAGTGCGTCCCACAGTACCTGCGGATATTTCCCGGCTTCGGCTTCGTGGGGAACTTCGCGTCCGCACAGATCGGTGTAAATTTTCGCCGCGGTTTCGGCGACCATGCCTTCGGTGTTGATCATCAGCGTAACCCCAATTGCCGCGCGGTGATCCCGCGCATTACTTCGGTCGTGCCGCCCCGCAATGTGTTTGGCGGAGAGCGCAATACGCCGATATTCATGATCCGGCGCATATCCGGGCTCCAGTCTTCCGTGGGCAGGTCGTTGAGCATCGCGCGGACTTGCATGGTCAGGTCATTTTCCAGGCGGTTGCCGAGATCCTTGACCAGCGCCGCTTCGGTTTCGGGCGAGACGCCCTGCTTGAGCAGATTGGCAATGCCCCAGGACATGCCTTTCAGCGTGCGCAGGCTGGCGATCAGCTTGCCCAGTCGGGCGTGGCTGTCCGAGCCCATTTTTCCGCTGAGTTGGTATAGCGCGGTTTCCAAGGTGATATAACTGGACAGGAATCGTTCCGGACCGGAGCGTTCCATCGCCAGTTCACCGGTTACCTGCTTCCAGCCGCCGCCCTCTTCGCCGAGCAGGCAGTCGTCGGGAACGATCACATCCTCGAAATAAACTTCGTTGAAATGCGCATCGCCGGAGAGGTCGACAATCGGCTTGATCGTCACGCCGGGCAGGCGGAGATCGATCATGATCTGTGACAGGCCGACATGGCGGTTGCGGCCATCGGCTGGCGAGGTCCGCAGCAGAGCTACCATATAATGCGAGATATGCGCGCCGGAGGACCAGATTTTCTGGCCGTTGATCTTCCAGCCTTCGGCGACTTTCTCGGCCTTGGTTTTGACATTGGCGAGATCGGAGCCCGCGCCCGGCTCGCTGAGACCGATGGCGAAATAGCATTCACCGGCGGCGATGCGCGGTAATATGTCGAGCTTCTGTTCCTCGGTGCCATGTTTGAGCAGCATCGGTGCGTGCTGCCGGTCGGCGATCCAGTGGGCACCGACGGGCGCGCCGGATCGCAAGGTTTCCTCGGTGACGATATAGCGTTCGAGCGCGCTCTTGTCGTGGCCGCCATATTGGCTCGACCAGGTCAGACCGATCCAGCCGCGCTTGCCCATCTTCTTCGAAAATTCCGGATCGGCGGAGGCCATCCAGCATTCCGGTTCCGGTCTGAAATTGCCCGCCTTGCGCTCTTCGCTCAGGAACGTCTGCAATTCGCGGCGCAACTCTTCAAGCGCCGGATCGGGCTGGACGACGGGGAAGTTAAATCGTTGCATGGTGCAATCCTTATGTGGTCCAATCCGTTCGTGCTGAGCTTGTCGAAGCACCTGTCTCGGGAAAGCGCCCTTCGACAGGCTCAGGGCGAACGGAAGTTAGCCTCTGTATCACGGCGTCACAATATCAAACTGCGGATCCACCTCGTCAAGCGCGCCGAACATGGCGGCCATCAGGGCAGCATTGCCGCTGACCAGCATTTCCTTGTTCTGGATCAGTTCCATCGCATTGGCCTGACGCATCAGCAATTTTGTGAACAGAGCGCGGCTGATGGTGATCTGGGTATCCGATCCGGCGGCAGTGGCAGCATAATCTTCCCTGCGCGGGAACATCACGCTCTTGCCGAGATCGATGCTGACCGCTTCTTTGCGGTCGGGGAACCAGAAGCGGATGATGCCGCCATCGCCCTGCATCTTCGCCGGGTTGAAGCGGGTCGCCATGGCATCGAACAGGTCGACCGCCGGGATGCCGTTCAGCACCTTTTCACTCGCCGTGCTGATCGAATTCTTGACGTTATTGCCTTCGCGAAGCTCCTTGGCGCCGACCAGATAGATATTCCGCCACGTCCCGGCTTCGGTCTGGAAACCGAGCTGCTCGTAGGTTGAGGCCAGCCATTTTTTGGCTGCTTCATCGGCCGGATCGGCGAAGACCAGATGGTTGAACACGGTCGCGGCCCAGCGATAGTCACCGGCTTCGAAAGCCTTCTCGCCAACAGTCAGTGCCTTTTTCGCACCGCCCATCGCCGCGACATATTTTTTCGATGCTTCGACCGGTGGCAGCGCATGATAATGGGCCGGAACCGCGTCCCACCAGCCGAAATAGCGTTGATAGACCGCTTTGCTATTATGATTGAGCGTCCCGTAATAGTCGCGCACACCAAAGTCGGTCTTGGCGAAATCCGGCTCACCGATATTCTCGGCAATCTCGTCCATCGTCGCGCCCTGATTCGCCTGCCGCATGGTCTGGTCGTGGACATAGCGATAGATGCCGCGCTGGTTCTTCAGAGCAGTCTGCACATTGTCGCTGCCCCAAGTCGGCCAGTGATGCGAGGCCAGCATGACATCCGATTTCGCGCCATATTTGGCGAGCATGGCGTCGATAACCTTGCTCCATTTGAGCGTATCGCGCACCAGCGCGCCGCGCGGCGTCAGGACATTGTGAAAGGTGCGGGTGGCAACTTCGGCGGTGTGCAGCGCGTTAAACTGGGGCAGGTAGAACACCAGCTCGGCTGGCGCTTCGGTTTCGCCGGCATCCATGAAGTCAAAGCTGATGCCATCGACGAGCAGGGTTTCTCCATCCTTGCTGATCGATCTGGTCGGTGGCACCAAGGCAACATTGCCGCTCGACAGTTTCTGGCCGAGCCCGCCGCCGACTTGCCCGCTTTTGCCGACCGGCAGGGCGGTGCCGAATTGAAACTGCACCCGCCGGTTCATCGCTGTGCCGGCGATCACGCTCTCGCCGATCGATTCGGCGAGAAAGCCGTGCGGTGCGATGACCTGTATCTTGCCCGACTGGATGTCTTCGGGCGAAGCGACACCGGACACGCCGCCGAAATGGTCGCCATGGCTATGGGTGAAGATGACCGCGACGACCGGTCGGTCGCCCAGCGTCTTGTTGGCAAGTGCCAGACCAGCCTTGGCCGGTGCGGGCGTGGTCAGCGGGTCGATGATGATCCAGCCGGTCTTGCCGGCGATCAAGGTCATCTGCGCCAGATCATAGCCGCGGAGCTGATAGATACCGGGAACAACCTCGAACAGGCCGTGAATGCTGTTCAGCTTGCCCTGCCGCCAGAGCGAAGGATTGACCGTGTCGGGCGCCGGGCCGTCGATAAAGTCGAACTGGCGCGAATCCCAAGCGACGGAACCGTCTTCGTTAAGAATCTTGTCCCCCGGTATTTTGGCGAGAAAGCCGCGATTGGCATTTTCGAAATCCGTCTGGTCGGCAATCGGCAGGCTGGCGGCGACCTCGGCATTGGCCGCTTTGGTCGCTTCGGTGGCGATTCCTACCGGAGGAGCTGCCAGTATCGGCGCTGCCGACATCAAGGCGACGATCAAAATAGCGGTCTTGTTCATTCTATCCCTCCTTCTGGTACCCCTGCGCAGGCAGCGGCCCATCTCCCGAAATTTCCAATATATACCGGCCGGAAACAGGCTCCCGTCTTCGCGGGAATGCTGTCTCGCTGGCCGCTAGATAAAATTCACGCCCCTTTGAACACGGGCTTTCTTTTCTCGAGTATCGCATCAATCGCTTCCTGATGATCATCAGCCTGCTGCAACACGCCCTGGAACAGGGCCGCTTGGTCGAGATTTTCCTTCAGCGTCACGCTCTGCGCGGTCCGCACCAGTTCTTTGGTCTTGCGGATGGCCTGCGGCGGTAGCCCGACGACCATTTCGGCCAGTTCATAGGCGCGCTCGAGCAGTTTTTCATTTGCGACTACTTCCGACACCAGGCCGTAATCCAGCGCCTTGGCGGCATCGATAAATTCGCCGGTGAACAGCATCTGGTTGGCCCGTGCCTGTCCGATAATCCGCGGTAGCAACCATGCGCCGCCATCGCCCGGAATGAGGCCGACCCTCAGGAAACTCTCGGCAAATATCGCGTCTTCGCCGGCAATGCGAATGTCGCACATCGTGCTCAGGTCATTGCCCGCGCCGATCGCATGGCCATTGACCGCCGCGATCACCGGAACGGAAATTTGCGAGAAAACCAGTGGAATGCGCTGGATACCGGTCTTGTACCAGTTCTCGATTTCCAGCGGAGTCATTTTCTGCTCGGCGGTCATCGCCTTGATCTCGTGCAGATTGCCGCCGGAGGAGAAGCTCTTGCCATTGGCGGCGAGCACGACGCAGCTGACGCCGGCATCGGCATCGGCCTTGTTGATCGCATTGACTATCGCCTCGCACAGATCCGTTGACAGTGCGTTGCGCGTTTCCGGCTTGTTCAGCGTGATTGTAACGATGCGGTCATTTTTCTCGTAGAGAATGACGTCAGACATCAAAAATTCCTTTTCCCAGCGTTTCTTTTCTTATGGTCTTTTCTTATGCCCCTGTCATTGCAGGGGACAACGGATTCTGCAAGACTCGCTCCGATCAAATCGCTAAATGGAGGTCAATGATCCCGCAGAATGATCCCGATACTAGCGATAATGCTGCCGGCTTCACCCTGGTGGAATTGATGGTCGTGCTGCTGATCATCGGGCTGATGGCGTCGGTCGTCGTCTTTTCCTTCCCGACCGGCAGCAGTGATCTCGAAGAAGATGCCCAGCGCTTTGCGGCGCGCACGGCGGCGCTGCGCGACAATGCGATATTGCAATCGCGGCCGATGGCGGTGCAGGTTACGCCCTCCGGCTATAGTTTTCTCGAACGGCGCAAGGGCAGCTGGTCGGTGATCGAGGACAAACCGTTCGTGTCGACCAGCTGGTCCAGCGGCGTCAGCGCGGCCACCGGCGAGACCGGACCGATGATGATCAGCTTTGAAAGCACGGGCCTGCCCAGCGAACAGGCCGAGCTTGTCTTGCAGCGCGAAGATCAGAGCAGGCGGGTCCTGATTGCTCCAATGGGCGACGTGAAACTGGCCGGATCGGCACCATGAGAAAGTCTGGCGAGCGCGGCTTTACCCTGATCGAAATGCTGGTCGCGCTGTCGGTCTTCAGCCTCGCCGCTCTGGCGCTGATCCGGCTGCAGGCCTTTACCACCCATAATGCCGCCGAACTGGAGCTGCGCGTTGTCGCGCAATCGGTGGTCCGCAACCGCGCGGTCGAAATTCTCACCGACCCGCGCCCGCCGAGCCTTGGCGACAGCAGCGGCGAGGAACAAAATGGCGGCCGCGACTGGATCTGGACGCAAAGCGCGCGAATCGCAGATGACGAGCGATTCGTGCAAGTCGATATCACCGCGCGGGAAAAGATCAGCGGTGCCCCGGCGTCGCTGACGATATTGCGGCCAGCCGGAGAGTTGCGCGCGGTCGAGCCGCCGCCACCGGCTGACGAGTAGCGTCCAACCATCTCCCCTGTTTCTCTAGCGGAACACCACTGTCCGGTTGCCGTTGAGCAATATCCGGTGTTCGCCGGCCCATTTGACTGCCTTGGCCAGAACCTGTGCCTCGATATCGCGGCCGATCCGGATCATTTCCTCGACACTGGCGCGATGGTCGACCCGTTCTACCGCTTGCTCGATGATCGGACCTTCGTCGAGTTCGGCGCTGACGAAATGGGCGGTGGCGCCGATCAGCTTGACGCCGCGCGCATGGGCCCGGTGATAGGGTTTGGCGCCCTTGAACCCGGGCAGGAAGCTGTGATGGATATTGATGCAGCGGCCAGCCAGTCTGGCGCTGAGGTCATCGGACAAGATCTGCATATAGCGCGCCAGGATCAGATAATCGGCCTGTCCCTGCTCCATCACATCCAATATCGCCTGTTCCTGTTCGGCGCGATTGTCGTCGGTCGCGGGGAAATGGTGGAAGGCGACGCCGTGCCATTCAGTCAGGTCGCGCAGGCTTTCATGATTGCTGACCACGCCGACAATATTCGCCGGTAGCCCGCCAGTCTTCCAGCGGTGCAGCAAGTCGTTAAGACAATGGCTGCCCTTTGACACCGCGATCACCATATTCGGCTTCACCGCGCCGCTGACCAGGGTCCATTCGAGCGCATATTGCTTGCCGATCACCGAAAATTTCTCGGTCAGCATATCAAGGCTGGCCGGGAATTTCGCGCCCGCGCCCTTGAACTCGACTCGCATGAAAAAGCGGTCCTGATCGAGATCGGCATATTGCTGGCTGTCGAGAATGAAGCCCTCATGCTCCGCCAGAAATCCGGCAACAGCGGCAACCAGACCGACCCGGTCATCGGCAGTGAGGGTAAGAATATAGTTGTCGGTCATATGGATATCGCCTTTTCGGGCCCCAATTGGCCCAAAGTGGAGAATTTTAAAAGGGGGATTTACCCTTGTGCTGAGGTCTGCAGCGATTAGAAGCCGTGAGACTTTATACAGATCTGGATATCGCGATGAGCAAACTCGAAGACGCATTAGAAAATTTTGACTCGGATGACCTGCCGGAAGACGAGGAATCGATGCTCGAGTGGTGGGATTTTGACGACGCCGACGAGATGGTCGCTGCCGTCGCCGGAGACATCCAGTTCATAATCGAAAGCGCTCTTGATGCGCGCGGCGATGCCCTGCTCGCCTTGCCCGTCAGTGACGAAGCGATGCCGGTGCTTGAGGCGCTGGCCGAAAAACAGATCAAGTGGAAACATGTCACGATCATCCCGACCGATGATCTGCTGATACCGCTCGACGATCCGCGCAGCCACGTCAAGAAACTGGCGCAATTGTTCCTGACCCGCGGTGCGCGGGTGCTGCCACTGGCACCGGATCACGAGGATTATCATATGGCCGGCGCCGCTGCCGATGCGCGGCTGCGCGATACCAAATGGCCTGCGGATCTGGTCTGGCTCGGCATGGGTGAAGGCGGTAGCACCGCCGGGATCATGGAAAGCGCAGATATGGAAGAGGCGCTTGACGGCCCTCCGGAAAAACTGGTGGTTGGCCTGCTTCCCGATGATGGTGACACGCCGCTGGTCACGCTGACCAAGGCAGCGATTTGTGAAGCGCGGACCGTGATCGTCCTGCTCAAGGGTGCGGCGAACCAGACCGTGCTCGAATCGGAAATCGAACAGGGTGCGACCAGCATGGCGCCAATCGGCCGCATATTCGCCGATTTAGCCGTGCCGGTGGACATTTATGTAGAAAATTAGGGGCAGTTGCTGCTTTCTATCGCCAATCGGTGTGACTATCGATTGATTTAACTGCACGATTAAACCAAGGTGCTGCCATTGCGAATCGCCCGGACGGGTGATCGATCAATTGGAGAGCGCCAACCTATGCATCCCTATCTGCACGCCCGGGAAAATCCCGACAAGCCCGCCGTCATCATGGCCGGATCCGGAGAAGTCATCACTTATGGTGAACTCGACAAGCGCTCCAACCAGATAGCCCAGCTTTATCGGTCCCGCGGTCTGCAGGTTGGCGATACGGTTGCGATCTGCATGGAAAACCATCCGCAATTCTTCCCGGTGACATGGGGATCGCAGCGCTCCGGCCTGATCCAGGTTGCCATTTCCAGCCGCCTCACCGCCGACGAGGTCAGCTATATTCTGAAGGATTCCGGCGCGAAGATGCTGATCGGTTCGAAGCAGATGCTGCCGGTTCTCGATCAGGTAAAGGCTCTCAACCCCGAAATCAGCCAGCTGGTGTTCGGTGCCGAAGACGAGCGCAATATGGAGACGGCGCTGGCATCCATGCCGGTCACCGCCATTGCCGATGAACGGGCTGGCATCGACATGCTCTATTCGTCGGGCACTACCGGCACGCCCAAGGGCATAAGGCTGCCGCTGCCAGAAGACGAAAATATTGCCGGGCGCAACGCCCTTGGCGCGCTGGCCGAGATGATTTTCGGCCTGCACAAGGATTGCGTCTATCTGTCTCCCGCGCCGCTCTATCATGCGGCCCCGTTGCGCTGGAACCTTGCGGTGCAGGCGATGGGTGGCACGAGTATTGTCATGGAAAAATTCGATCCCGAACAGGCTTTGCGGCTGATTGAAAAATATCGCTGCGATGCCGGGCAGTTTGTTCCGACCCATTTTGTCCGGATGCTGAAATTGCCGGAAGAAATTCGCGCCAAATATGACGTGTCCTCGATCAAGAGCGCGATTCACGCTGCTGCCCCGGTTCCGGTTCCGATCAAGGAAGCGATGATCAAATGGTGGGGGCCGGTGCTCAACGAATATTATGCCGGCACCGAAGGCAACGGCTTCGTCTTCTGCAACAGCGAAGGCTGGCTGGCGCACAAGGGTTCGGTCGGACAGCCGATCAATTGCGTGGTCCATATTTGCGACGAAAATGGCGATGATGTGCCGGTAGGTGAAGAAGGCCAGATTTATTTCGAAGGCGGTGCGAAGTTTGAATATCATAATGACCCAGAGAAAACCAAGGGCGCAACCCATGCCCAGGGCTGGACCTCGCTCGGCGATGTCGGGAAACTGGACGAGGACGGCTTTCTCTATCTGACCGATCGCAAGAGTTTCATGATCATTTCCGGCGGCGTGAACATCTATCCGCAGGAAATCGAAAATCTGCTGGTCAGCCATCATAAGGTTGCCGATGCCGCCGTCATCGGCGCACCGGACGAGGATATGGGCGAGAAGGTCGTCGCGGTCGTGCAGCCGATGGATATGGCGGAAGCGGGAGATGATCTGGCACAGGAGCTGGAAGCCTATCTTCGCCAGTCGCTCTCCGGCGTTAAAATTCCCCGCAAGATTGATTTTCGCAGCGAATTGCCACGCCATGCTACCGGCAAGCTCTACAAGAGGCTGTTGCGCGACGAATATTGGGGCAAGCAGGAAAGCGGGATCGTGTGATGGCAACGCAGACAGAAGCAGTCTTGAGCGGCGAAGATGCGCTGGCGATCGTCGATCCGGCCAATTATGTCGACTGGGACAGTCTGCTCGACCGGTTTGACAAGCTCCGTAGCGAGACGCCGGTTGTCCGCGTGGTCAATGACGAGGTCCATGATCCGTTCTGGCTGGTCACAAGCTACGACGATGTCATGCGGATCAGCAAGGACAACAAGCTGTTCCTCAACAGTCCGCGCAGCACCACGTTCAGCGATAAAAAGAGCGGCGTCTTCGTCAAATCGATCACCGGCGGCGATCCCAATCTGGTCCGTTCGCTGGTCGCTCTTGATGCGCCCACCCACCCGAAATATCGCCGGCTGACGCAAGACTGGTTCATGCCGAAAAATCTCGGCAAGATGGAAGACGAGATCAGGGCGCTGGCCAAAGTCACGGTCGACCGGCTGGTCGATGCAGGCGGCGAGGCCGATTTTGTGCCTCTGGTTTCCGCGCCTTATCCGCTCCACGTGGTGATGCAGATATTGGGAGTGCCGGAAGCGGACGAGCAGCGCATGCTGTTTCTCACCCAGCAGATGTTCGGCGGACAGGATGAGGATCTCAACAAGTCCGGCATGGCCAATATGACGCCGGAGCAGATCATGCAGCTGGTGGTCGGCGCTGTCGCCGACTTCGAAGCCTATTTTGCCAAGCTGACCGCAGAAAAACGCGCCAATCCGACCGATGACGTCGCAAGCGTGATCGCGAACGCAAAAGTCGACGGCGAGCATCTCAGCGACCGCGACATGGCGGGCTATTATATCATTCTCGCGGCTGCCGGTCACGACACGACCTCGGCCTCGACGGCAGGGGCGATGATGGCGCTGGCTCAGGATCCCGAGCAATTCGCGCGGCTCAAGGCCGACCGCGATCTGTTGCCCGGGATTGTCGAGGAAGCGATCCGCTGGACGACTCCGGTGCAGCATTTCATGCGCACCGCTGCCGAAGACACCGAACTGGGCGGACAGAAAATCGCCAAGGATGACTGGCTGATGATCAGCTATATCGCTGCCAATCACGACGAGAGCGTGTTTCCCGATCCACGCAAATTCGACGCGAGCCGCTCGCCCAACCGGCATCTGTCTTTTGGCGCCGGCGCGCATCAATGTCTCGGGCTGCATATGGCGCGACTGGAAATGCGGATATTGTTCAACGAACTGCTCGACCGGATCGAGACGCTGGAATTGGCAGGAGAGCCGAAGCGCGCCAAATCCACCTTTGTCGGCGGGCTGAAAACCCTGCCGATACGATATAGTTTATCAAAATGAATGGCGCTTGCGCCCTTGTAATGCAGTATAAGCGACTCAAATAGAACGGAACGGCAGACGCCAAAGGAGAGCGAGATGGTTACCCAATATAAGAATTTGATCAACGGCGAGATGGTCGGCACGACGGACATGCTGGACGTCGTCAATCCGGCGAATGAAGAAGTAATCGGTCAGGTGCCCGCGTGCGGCGAAGCCGAACTCAATCAGGCTGTTGCCGCTGCGCGCGCTGCGTTCAAGACCTGGTCGAAAAAGCCGATCGACGACCGCCGCAAGGTGGTTCAGGCGATTGCCGCTGTGATCAACGAGAATAATGACGAACTGTTCCGCTTGCTCACCGCCGAGCAGGGCAAACCCCATGCGCAGGCGCAAGGCGAAATCATGGGCGCGGCCTATATGGCCGGTTCGCAGGCTACGCTGGATATGGATGACGAGATCAACGAGGATACGGCAGAGCGCCTGAGCCGCACCCGCCGCGTTCCGGTCGGTGTTGTCGCCGGTATCGTGCCGTGGAACTTCCCGGTGATGATGGCGGTGCAGAAAATTGCCCCCGCTCTCCTGTCCGGTTGCACGATTGTGCTCAAGCCATCGCCGTTCACACCATTGACGACATTGCGTCTTGCCGAACTGATCAAGGATGTAGCCCCTCCGGGCGTCGTCAATATCATCACCGGTGAAGACAGCCTCGGCCCATTGATGACCTCGCACCCCGATATCGACAAGATCACCTTCACCGGCTCGACCGCGACCGGCAAGAAGATCATGGAAGGCGCTTCCAAGGATCTCAAGCGGATCACGCTGGAACTGGGCGGCAATGACGCCTCGATCGTTCTGCCCGACGCCAATGTCGAAAAGGTTGCCGAGCAATTGTTCTGGTCGAGCTTCACCAACGCCGGCCAGATCTGTGTCGCTGCGAAACGCATCTATATCCACGAGGATATTTATGACGAGCTGAGCGCAGCCATCGCGGCATTTGCCAAGAATGTGAAAGTCGGCGACGGCGCGCAACAGGGCACTGCGGTCGGCCCGATCCAGAACAAGAAGCAATATGAGCGGGTGCTGGAACTGATCCAGGACGCCAAGGATAATGACTATAAATTCCTGGTCGGCGGTGATGCGCTGGATGACAGCATTCCGGGCTATTATGTGCCGATCACGATCCTCGACAACCCGCCGGAAAATGCGCGGATTGTTGCCGAGGAACAATTTGGTCCGGTCATGCCGCTGATGAAATTCAGCACCACCGAGGAAGCGATCGCTCGCGCCAATGACAGCGAATATGGTCTGGCCGGCGCGGTATGGACCGCCAATCCCGATGAAGGCGTTCGGGTTGCCGAACAGCTTGAAACCGGTACCGTCTGGGTCAATGAATTCCTCCACCTTTCGCCTTTCGCTCCCTTTGGCGGACATAAACAGTCCGGCTTCGGCGCGGAATATGGCAAGGAAGGCCTGCTCGAATTCACCTATTCGCAGGTGATCACGGTCAAGAAAGACAATGTACCCGCCTGATCCGGCAGATATATGAATTGGAAAAGCCGATTATCACTATTGTGATGATCGGCTTTTTCATTTGACGCTAGGCTTTCCGAGGTTTAATCGGGCGGTTAAATTCAACCGCCAACCCATATTGAAGGAACAATAAATGGCTGAAGCTTATATCGTCGACGTAGTCCGTACCGCTGGAGGCCGCCGTGGTGGTCGTCTGGCCGGTGTCCATCCGGTGGATCTGGGTGCTGCGACGCTGAATGCCATTGCCGACCGCAATGATTTTGATACCAGTGCCATTGAAGATGTGATCACCGGCTGCGTCATGCAGGGCGGCGAGCAAAGCGGCGATGTTGGCCGCAACGCGGTTCTGGCATCCAAATTGCCCGACAGCATCCCTTCGGTTTCGATCGATCGCCAGTGCGGTTCTTCGCAACAGTCGATCCACTTCGCGGCGCAGGGCATCATGTCCGGTACCCAGGATATGGTTCTGGCGCACGGCATTGAAAGCATGACCCGCGTTCCAATGGGCTCGACCTTCAAACTGTTCAAAGACGCCGGCCTCGGCACCAACATGTCGGAAGGACTGCAGGCAGCCTATCCCGGAATCCAGTTCAGCCAGTTCATGGGCGCCGAAATGATGGTAAAGAAGCATGGCTTCACCCGTGATGATCTCGACGAGTTCGCTCTGGAAAGCCACCACAAGGCGATCAAGGCCGTTGAATCCGGTGCATTCGATAAAGAAATTATCGCGATCGATATCGAAACCGCCGAAGGCAAAGAGCAGCATAAGGTCGACGAAGGCATTCGCTTTGACGCTACAAAGGAAAGCATCGGCGCCGTGAAGCTGCTGCAAGAAGGAGGCTCCATTACCGCCGCCAACGCCAGCCAGATTTGTGATGGCTCGGCAGCCGTGCTGCTTTGTTCGGAACAGGCGCTGAAAGATCATGGCCTGACCCCGCGTGCTCGGATCGTGAACCTGACGGTAACCGCCGGTGACCCGGTGATCATGCTTGAAGAACCACTGTTCGCAACCGACCGCGCTCTGCAGCGTGCCGGCATGAAGATGAGCGATATTGATCTTTATGAAGTGAACGAAGCCTTCGCTCCCGTTCCATTGGCATGGCTGAAGCATGTCGGTGCGGATCGCAGCAAGCTCAACGTCAACGGCGGTGCAATTGCTTTGGGCCACCCGCTCGGCGCGTCGGGCAGCAAATTGATGGCAACCCTGCTCAATGCTATGGAAGCTCGTGGATCGAAATATGGTCTGCAAACCATGTGCGAAGGCGGTGGCCAGGCGAACGTCACGATCATCGAGCGCCTCGGTTAATCAACATATTACGCCATGCTGAACTCGGTTCAGCATGGCGGCCATTCGAAGAAAGACAAGAATATGGAACTCAATAGCAACATTTCAGCCGTCATTACCGGTGGCGCTTCCGGCCTCGGCGCGGCTACCGCCCGCCGTCTCGCTGCCAAAGGCGTCAAGGTCGCCTTGTTCGACCTCAACGAAGAAAAAGGCGAAGCGCTGGCCGCTGAACTCGGCGGCGTTTTCTGCAAGGTCAACGTCACCGAAGACGACAGCGTCGACGCCGGCTTTGAAAAAGCACGCGCCGCCAATGGCCAGGAACGCATCCTGGTCAACTGTGCCGGTATCGGCAACGCGATCAAGACCGTCAGCCGCTCCAAGGAAGACGGCTCGATCAAGCATTTCCCGCTCGATGCCTTCAACTTCATCATTCAGGTGAACCTGGTCGGTACCTTCCGCTGCATCGCCAAATCGGCGGCCGGTATGCTGACGCTTGATCCACTCGCCGACGGCGATCGTGGAGCAATGGTCAACACCGCTTCGGTGGCTGCTGAAGATGGCCAGATCGGCCAGGCGGCTTATTCCGCTTCCAAGGGCGGCGTTGTCGGTATGACATTGCCAATCGCGCGCGATCTTTCCCGTGAAGGCATTCGCGTCAACACCATCCTGCCCGGCATATTCGATACGCCGCTGCTCGCTGGTGCACCGCAAAATGTCCGTGATGCTCTGGGCGCGATGGTTCCGCATCCTCCGCGGCTGGGTCAGCCCGACGAATATGCGGCGCTCGCCATGTGCATGATCGAGACGCAATATTTCAACGGCGAAGATGTCCGTCTCGACGGCGGCATCCGGATGGCACCGCGCTAGACAACGAAAATCAGGGGGCTGCGAGAAACTCGCGGCCCTTTTTGTATCTGATGGAGAAGTTCATGACCGACTACACGCAGATCCTCTATGACGTCGCCGACAATATCGCGACGATCACGATCAACCGGCCGGAAAAGATGAACGCCTTCACCGGTACGATGATCCGGGAAATGACCGACGCCTTTGATCGCATCGATGCCGATGACGATGTGCGGGCGGTGGTGGTTACCGGATCCGGCGACCGTGCTTTTTGCGCCGGGGCCGATCTGACTCCCGAAGACGGCAAGAAACCCTTCGCCAGCGACGATCCGGTGGAAGATTATTCCGATCCGCGCGTCCGCGATGGCGGTGGTCTGTTGATCCTGCGTATCTATCAGTGCCTGAAACCGGTGATCGGCGCCATCAATGGCGTTGCCGTCGGCGTTGGCGCAACCATGTTGCTGCCGATGGATATGCGGCTGGCCAGCGAGACCGCGCGCTTCGGCTTTGTCTTTGCCCGTCGCGGCATTGCCCCCGATGGCGCTGCCAGCTGGTTCCTGCCCAATCTGGTCGGACGAGCTCAGGCGCTGGAATGGTGTCTGACCGGCCGGGTCTTTGACGCGCAGGAAGCGCTCAAGGGCGGTCTTGTCCGTTCGCTGCACAAACCGGAAGAATTGCTGCCCGCCGCTTATGCTCTGGCGCGCGAGATTGTCGACAATACGGCGCCGGTATCGATCGCCGTGACGCGGCAGATGCTCTGGCAATTGCCCGCCGCGGCGCATCCGATGGAAGCGCATAAAGTCGATAGCCGGATCATCTATAATCGCGCCAAATCTGCCGATGCGAAAGAGGGTATCGCGAGCTTTCTGGAGAAGCGCAGTCCGGACTATCCGGATAAAGTGTCCCGTGACTTACCAGACAGCTTCCCATGGTGGGAAGAACCTGTTTATAAGTGACCGAAATGTGACATTGTGCGTTGAGGGGAAGATGAATGACCGTCGAAAAATTGGTGGCCAAGGCGAATGAAGCGGGCGCTCGGGACAAGCTGATCGAGACCGCAA
>TARA_R110000796_G_scaffold11198_5_pt1 | contig 23031 bp, 26 predicted proteins | sample TARA_R110000796 | Tara Oceans TARA_R110000796 (sample SAMEA4397815) | marine metagenome | biome: Polar Biome; feature: [SRF] surface water layer (ENVO:00010504); material: water (ENVO:00002006), including particulate matter (ENVO:01000060) such as... | depth 5 m
GTCATCAAGCCAAAGTAAGGTTTTCATATTATTTACTACCACCACTACCACCGCCGAAACCTAATCCTCCAATTCCTAATAAGAATCCGAAATCATACCAACCTCCGTTATTATTAACGGCATATACCGCAATATCACTAGAAAATAGACTACCTAACCAAGCAAGTGGTGCTACTATTCCGTGCCACAGGCCACCCCAAAACCCATAAGGGTTGTCAGGTAAGCATTCATCTACGATTGCAACATCAGCACATGCTACAACCATTAAGGTTAGTAACATCAAAATTATGATTTCTTTTTTCATTTATTATTTCTTATTTTATATTAGTTGTCTTTCTTGTTTTATGCTTACATCTTTCACATAAACATGTTTGGTCTATAAAATTCCTTTCAGAATTCTCACCTCTTATACCCACATCTTTCCATTTTATATTCTTATGTCCTAATAAATAACAATATATATTTCTCATTTTTATTTATTATTTACAAGCGCAATTACCACCACAAGCGCACTCTTCTTTTTTCTTTACAAATCCTTCAAATTGTTCTAAATAATCAATATCTAGTAAATGGTCACGTAAGGTTCTTTTACCTTTATGTTCACCATATGACCCAAAATTTAAAGAGCCTGATTCATGTTGTTGTATTTTATCTAAAAAATCGTCTAATGTTTCTAACCCTCCGTTTTGCCCTGTTAGATTAGTATAGGCGACGTACAAATCATCTAGATTATAGATGTAAGCAAAAAAAGCATTAGTATTTAAATAGAAACTAGTGAAATTATTAGATTCATAAAACTCATCAACAATACCGAATAAAAATTTCATTTCAACACCAGTAAGTTTATTTTTAAGTGTTGTCACCATTTCTTTATGGTTTTCCTTTAAATAATTTTTAAATTTCATTTGTTTCATATATTTTTATTAATAATTGTTTTTAAGACTTTTAAAGATTTCTCTTTATACCTATAACGTTGATATTCTTCCTCAGTTAAAGAATCTATGTACATATCTTCACCCCTATCATCTTCATATGAGGAATAACAAGATTCGCATACAGTTTCCTCTAGGTTATTAGTTGAAGTGTGTGGTGCGCAACAATCGTCACATAACGGTTCTTCACACCACTCACACAGATACTCTTCCTCATTAGACTGACATACAGCGCATAATACCATATTAACTAACTTTACTAGTTATACCATCTTTTTCAGAATAAGATATTCTAATAGTACCACCTTCTTTTAAGTCTTCTTCCATAACTGCATCAGCAATCGGGTCTTCAACATATTTTTGGATAGCTCTATTCAATGGTCTAGCACCATATTCTTTATCATAACCCTCTTTAACTAGATACTCGATAGCTGATTTATTAACAATTAATTTATACCCTAATTCTAAGATACGTTCTCTAACTTTAGTTAATTCTAGTTGTATAATAACTTTAATATCATCAACAGATAAAGTATCGAATATGATAGTTTCATCAATTCTATTTAAGAATTCTGGTCTGAATTTCTTTTTAAGTGCTTTTTTGATAATGTTTTTGGCTCTTACCTCTTCATTAACAATAGTACTAGTAGTTTCAAAACCAATTCCAGTTCCGAAATCAGACAATTCTTTAACACCGATATTAGATGTTAAGATTATAAGAGTATTCTTAAAGTCTACTTTTCTATCATTACTATCAGTTAAATGACCTTCATCTAATAATTGTAATAATAAATTAAATATATCGTCATGAGCCTTTTCGATTTCATCGAAAAGAACCACAGCATAAGGCTTTCTTCTAATGGCTTCAGTTAATTTACCACCCTCACCATATCCAACATATCCTGGAGGTGCACCAATTAATTTAGACATAGCATGTTTTTCCATGTATTCTGACATATCCACTCTAACAATAGCGTCACTATCACCAAACACTTGTTCGGCTAATTCTTTAGCTAAGTGAGTTTTACCAACACCTGTTGGGCCAAGGAAAATGAATGAACCGATTGGTTTATTTTCATTTTTAATGCCTAATCTACTTCTTTTAATGGCTCTAGCCACTTTTCCAACTGCGTTATCTTGTCCAATAACTTTATTTTTAAGTGAATCCCCTAATTTTTTAAGTGTTTTGGTTTCTTTAGAGCTTAATTTATTAACTGGAATACCAGTCATTCTAGTAACTACACCAGTAACCATATCATGAGTTATTTCGGTAATATTACCATCTAACTTATCTTCCCATTTAGCCAACTTAGTTTCTAATTTATCTTTAAGAATTACTTCTTGGTCTCTTAGTTTAGCAGCTTCCTCATATTTTTGTTTCTTAATGATGTCTAACTTAGAGTTTTGTAACTCTTTTATTTTAAGTTTCAACTCATTAATATCATTAGGGATATTAATCTCTATATTTCTTGAAGCTCCTACTTCATCTAAAACGTCAATTGCTTTATCTGGGTTAGCTCTATCGGTTACATATCTATCAGATAATTTAACGATATCTTCTATAATTTCATTACTATAACTTACTTTATGATACTCTTCATAATTAGACTTAATATTATTAAGAATATCTACAGTTTCCTCTCTTGAAGGCTCATCAACTAATACTCTTAAGAAACGTCTAGTGAAAGCGCCATCTTTTTCTACATTTTCTCTGAATTCATCTAATGTAGTTGCACCAATAACTTGCATCTTACCTCTAGCCAAAGCTGGTTTAATTATATTAGAAGCATCTAAAGAACCTGATGCGTTACCAGCACCAACAATGGTGTGTAATTCATCAATGAATAATATTACATCTGGGTTATTTTCTAATTCTTCAAGAATAATTTTCATTCTTTCTTCGAATTGCCCTCTATATTTAGTGCCAGCGACAATAGAAGTAATATCTAATGAATAGATTTTCTTATCTAATAGTGGTCTAGGGGCATCACCCTCATGTATTAATTGGGCCAATCCTTCAACAATTGCAGTTTTGCCTACTCCTGGTTCTCCAATAAGAAGTGGATTGTTTTTCTTTCTTCTTGATAGGATTGCACTAACACGTTTAATTTCTTTTGCTCTACCAACTATTGGGTCTAATTTACCTTCTTCAGCTAAAACAGTCATATTTGTACAGAAATTATCTAAGCCTGGCGTTTTAGAGTCAGATTCTTTTCTTATTTTCCTTTTTCTTGGTTGTTCATTATCGTGGTCGTGTTCTTCTAAATTGCCTTCTGATTTGCTCATAACTTTTGTTTTAAAATTTTTATAGTTTACGTTATTTTTATTTAATATTTCTTGTGCGGCGCATTTACCTTTAAGTATAGCTAGCATTAAATGACTCTCATTAATCATACCACCACCTAAATTAAGACATTCCTCATCCATTTGTTTTAGAATGTATTTTGTATTGGCTGATGGTCTTATGTTAAGATTGTTAAGATATGGTGCTCCGTACCTTATTTGATTATCTTGTAAGAAAGAAGAGACGTCATTAAAAATATCTGCGATATTCACGTCCATTATTTGCAATAGCTTAATTACTTTATTATCTTCGTTTAAAATTAAGGATAATAATAGGTATTCAGGTCTAAGCTTATTGTCATCACAATTTTTAGCTTCATCTATAGCACTCTTTATTATGTCTTTAAGACTTTGGTGTATTTCGTGTTTCATTAATTTATTTCACTTATTAATACAAATATACGAAATATTTTTTAATAAACAAGTTGATTTTGTTATTTTTTTTAAGTATCTTTGGTATGAATAAAAAACTTAAACAATTATGATAGTACAAAGAACTGAACAAGACGGTGTTATAAATACAATTTATGAATCGTCGAATATATTAGCATCTGCTTACGATACTAATAAAAAAGAATTAACAATTACTTTTAAGAATGGTGGTCAATATGCTTATTTAGATGTGCCACAAACCAACTTCACCAGATTTGAAACTGCCGATAGTCAAGGTAAAATATTTAATACTCATATTAAAGAACATAAGTTTGTTAAATTAGATAAAGTAGACACTAAACCTATTTTAGAAGAAGTTAATAAGGTTAAAGCGGCTGAATTGGCTTCATTTGAAGCGTTGATGATTGGGCAAATGAGTGAAATGGTTGATTATTATAATGATTCAACTAAATTTTCTAGTATTTTAATGGAAAGATTACTTGAGAGTAACAAACTATATGAGGATAAGAAAAAATAATGACTAATAGTAATGTTGGTAACATCGTAAACTTATTAATAGGTATTCATTATCGTGAAATTATAGTGTATAATTTGAAAAATGAAATAAGAGGAATTGTATCCAGACAGAAGTATTTTGCAGCTACTAAGTTAGTTGATGAAAGAAATGCTGAGAAAGCTAAGATAGTGGCTGATTATGTGAGGATAAATGAATTATTAATTAAATTAAAATGATAGATGATAAGAAATAATATAGAAGAACAATATTTAGATTTATTGCGTGATATTTTAGAAAATGGCGTAAATAAAGGAGATAGAACTGGAACTGGAACTATTTCAGTATTCGGTAGACAAATTAGACATGATATGTCTTTAGGGTTTCCATTATTAACTACCAAGAAAATGGGGTTTAAGAATATTAAAACTGAATTGGCTTGGTTTTTAGCTGGTAGAACGGATTTAAGATTTTTATTAGAAAATAACTGTCACATATGGGTTGGCGACGCTTATAAAAATTATCTTACCAAGATGGATGAACATTTTGTAGGTGGTGGTGATTTAGCCACTAAAGAACTATTTATAGAACTTATTAAAACTGATGATGAGTTCGCTAAAGAATGGGGAGATTTAGGTCCTATTTACGGTCATCAATGGAGACACTGGGGGCCTTCTAATGTAGTTGACGGTTACATCCCTGGTTACACTGGTCAAATTAAGGGTGTTCTAAAAACTTTAAGTGAAAATCCAGATTCTAGAAGAATTATGGTTAATGCTTGGAACGTAGAAGATATTGATAAAATGACTTTAGCTCCATGCCATTACGGATTCCAAGTTTATACAACGGAATTGAGTAAAGACGAAAGGTATAATTATTGGTTCAGGAATAATTATGAAACTGGAATGGAAAGGAATTATGATAACATACCTGATTATGATAATCATTATTATGAAAAGACCCCAACACGTAGAATATCTTTAATGTGGAATCAACGCTCTGTTGACACTCCATTAGGGTTACCTTATAATATTGCTAGTTATGCATTATTATTACATTTATTAGCGAGTGAGATGAATATGATACCAGATGAATTAATTGGTAATTTAGGTGATACACACATATATTCAAATCAAATAGAAGGTGTTAAAAAACAATTAGAAAGAGTACCAATGAAATTACCTAGTATTGAGATTATGGATGGGATGTATTCTTCTTTAAGTTACGATAGTGATGATGTTAGATTAGTTGGTTATGAATCACATCCGACAATAAAATTTCCTTTATCTAACTAATTATTAATAAAATGTTATGAGAAAAATAAAGGAAGGTGATTTAGAGATAGTTAGGAATAATAGATTTATTGTTAGATTTCCAGATGTATTAAAAGAAATTAAGGTATGGTCAGTGTCTGATTTTATTACTCCAAACTACGATTTTAAATCTATAGGTTGGTCAGATTCTGAGTTAATTATTAGACGCCATGTATCTCACAAAGAGTATTCTTCGAGTAATAAATTAATTGAGAGTGTTAAGGAATATAATAAACTAAAATATTCTGAAGGTAAGCGTTTAATACTAGAAATTGACTACCTTAGTGAGTATGGTGAAGTTATTGAAGTGTGTTGCTTAACTTGTATACTTAAAGAAATAAAATTTTCTAATATGCGTATGAATGATGATAGGTGTAGTACTATAAAATTAATTTTTACTACAATAGATTTTAATATTACACTCCCTAAGTAATTAATTAAGGTTTTTTATGTTTTTTCGCATATTTATTTAGAAACAACAATGAAATGATTAGTGATGTAATGCATTTATCGACTAATGCTAACTTAACGGGGTTTACATATACTCAAGTATATGCATCTTCCGCTGCAAGTCCAACAATAAATGGTGTAGTAGTAGCTTTAGCTGCTGGTAGCACTGTAAATATAGTAGTTAGGTCTATTAGTTCAACCGCAAACGTTTACGTATTAGGTAATACTAGATTTAACCCACCTCAATTCTTAAAATCATAAAAAATTAATATAAATGAAAAATTCTAATAATATAAGACCAGCAGATTTAAAAGGTGTAGATAAAGTAAATAGAATGAAAAGTTTAATGGGCATAGTACCATTAAGTGAAAACGTAAAACGTTCTGTTGTTGAGTTAACCAAATTAGGTCCTGACGGAAAAGTTTATGGTATCGTAAGAGAAAATCATAAATATTTTATTAAGGTTACTGATAAAACTGAAAACCCAATTACTGAAGATTTTCAATATATAGGTGGTTTACAAAATAAGCTTGAAAAAGCTTATGATAGCTATTCTAGTGCAACAAAACAACTTAACCTTAAATTCTTAAGCCTTAATGAGGCTATTGGTGGTTCTGAAACTATCAATGTATTAAAGAATGATAATTTATTAGATGAAGGTTTTGATTCTTACCCTGAAAATCCAAAATCTAGTCAACCAGATACTTTACTAGGAACTGTAAAGTCTCCAGGAAAAAATGATGGTCATGATGAGGAAATTATTGATGAAGAAAATGATGTTAATGAAGATGAGGATGCTATTACTGAAGATGAGGATGCTATAGAAGAAGAAGTTGAATTAACTGAAACTGAAAAAGCAATCGATAAAATGATTAATGAAGTTAAACGTAGTTTAGCTAAACAAGCTCATGATGCAATTGCTAATGATAAACTTAGTATTACAACTGCTATTCAAAAAATAAACGAAGGTAGCGTAAGCTCAAAAAAAAAAGTTTAGTTGAAATAGACAATGTGTCTGATACTGAATCTAGAGAATATTCTGATAGATTAAATTCCTTATATAATAAAAACTTACCTAAACTTAATGCTCTTTATTTTGGTAATAAAGACCCTAGAGAACTTGTAGGAGATGTTAACGTTGTAGTTAACAAAGGAGACTTCAAAGGCGGTTACGTATCTTGGAGTGTAACTTATAGGTCAAATGGCGAGGAAGTGTTAAGCAGTTCTGGTTATAAAGGTCAAAATGGGTTAGTAATCACTGTATGGTCTCAATATTTCACTTTAGATAAAGAAAATTCTATAACTTATTTAAGAGTATTAACTGGATTATTAGGTATGTGGGGAATGGGACAAAGTGAAATTAGCCCACACTATTCAGGTATCATTAAAACATTAATGGATGGGACAAAAAGTGGGGAATTTATAATCGAACCTAACGTAAAAGAAACTTCAATACACGAAACAAAATTCAAACTTAAAATGGATGACCCTAATCCTCCACAAGCTCCACAAGCGGCACCAGAATTAGAGATGCCACAAGATGGTGGTGGTGAAGATTTTGGTGGTTTCGATGAACCAGCAGAGGGTGGTGACGACAAACCATTTGATGACACTCCTTTTGATGCTGGAGTAGAAGCTGACGAAGAAAACAATCCTGAAAAATACATACAACAATTATCTGGAAAATTAGGGCAATCTCTTAGACAATATACTGACTCTAGAGGAGAACCTGATTTTGATTTAGAGAAATTCGCAATTAACTCTGTACTATCTGCTACAAATTCTAGTAAGATGTCACAAGAGGACGTATCTGATATTATATCGAAAGTTAAGTCTTCATCAACTGAAGATTCTGATAACCTTGCCATGCCACAAGATGGTGGTGGTGATGAAGGTGGTCAAGAAGGTGGTCAAGAAGGTGGTCAAGAAGGTGGTGGTGAAGAAGGTGGAATTGATTTATCTGATATAGATATGGAAGAAGGTCATAACCCAAATCCACATAGAAAAACAGTGTTTCAAAACGCCACTTTAGATGTTGAAAATAATGGGATGGAAGAGAATAAGTATTTAAATTTGGAAAATCAAAAAAAAAGTAGTATCTTTGTTGACAAGAAAGAAATAACTAAAAATATGATTAAGACTTATCTAAATGAATCGCCACTTGAGCCAACTACTAAACCTAGGGTAAAACCAGATGTTGCGCCAGCAACTAGACCAAGTAGAAGAGGTAAGCCGTGGAGAGTAACACCACAAGAAGACCCAAACCCTAAAGCTTTGGATGAAGATGGGGATAAGGTAGTAATACAATTTATAGATAGTGATAATTTCACAAACGATAGTGTGAATATCATTTTTGATGTTGATGGAGTAAGATTTTCTGAAGCATTTAATAATACTGGTGAGGTACTAACTAAACCAGAAGCATATGATGAATCATGGGTATACTCCTTTGAAAGTGATGTGTTATCCAATGGTAATAAATACGGTGTAGCTGTATCATTCTTCGGACATCCAAATACTAATTTGGACTTAGAAGGGTTTACTGATGGTGAAGTGCCTGAAATTGAAGAGATTTAATGAATGACGAATTATATTTAATTTATATTCATGAAATTGGACCTGACCACAGATATAAAAATATCTATGAGTTTATATTTTCAGATACTAAAGAAGAAATAGATGGTGAGGGATGGGATGCGTACCCAGCTTCTGGAAATCCAGAAGTACCAAAAGAAGAATTAAAGAAAGCTGTTGGTAAAATGTCAACAGATTTAAAATTAAACGTTGCGCAAAAAAATGAGCAATTCTCTATGTGGGATGCCATTGATGGTGTTTTACCTTTAGGTTGGGAAAATATTGATGGGATGGAAGAATATCCTGACAATAGATTAGTTTTTCCTTTTGGAATTACTAAAGAAGAAGTTGATAAAATCTTATATACTAGAGATTTAATAATAAAGTACGATAAACAATACGAGGATAATGACTAAAAAATTAAAAACTGAAACTAATATCCAAACAGATATGGATACGTATAAAAGAAATAAAACCGCTATAGATGCTGAAGTAGAAGATGGGGATAGTGGTTCTTTAACAATTAATCCTGACCCAATAGATGAAGGAAATGTTTCTGAAAGTATTAAGGTTAAAGCTTATGATATTTTAAAAGCGTTAGGTGTAAATATACTTAATAGGTCACCTGAAGAAAAATATGAGATACTTCAAATTGTTAGACGAGCTATAGAAGCTTTAAGCAATAAAGGTTATACACAAGTAGTGATGAGTGAAGATGAGGATGAACTTGGAGGTCTTTATTCTGGGGCTGACTCAAGAAGTGTAGAGTATGGTGTTGACTCTAATGGAGAGGATTATCAATCTTTAGTTAATAAATTAAACAAAAAGGATGTTAACGAATCAGTTAATCCTAGAATGAAAAAGAAAGATTTAATTAATTTTATAAAAAATAAAAAATAATGGCTAAGAAGAAATTTGACGATATCGCAAAAAAAGCTTTAACTAGAAAGATTGAAAACAGACTTAATGAGAGTAGGATGAAGTATGAAGATGGTCATTCTGAAAGAATGCATCCAGCCTTAGCTAAACAGTTAAGAGAGAAAAATCATTCATTAGGTACACATCCAATCTTTCCTGAAGGGGATGAAATGAATTTTGAGGAAAAATTAATGTCTGATAGATTTGCTGAAGTTTTAAAAACTTATAAAAGACATAGTGGTCAGGAAAATGTTGATATGTCAACTATTTACAGAGACCAAATGAGTTTATTAGGTGATACTATTAATTTAGAAATAGAGCACAAAGATGAATTAGAAGCCATAGCTATTAATTTAGTTAGAGAAGAATTCGATGTAACTGAAGCTGATGTTGAAATTATTGCTAATCTTACCACAGAATTAGATACCGCTGGAATTAGAGAACAACCAGACGATACTGTTGAACTTGATTTTGATAGTCATGCTGATATTGATATAGCTAAAGGTGAGGTATATAAGCGTAGATTTGTTAATGCTATGATACAAGGGTCTGCTAAGAAAGTAAACCATATGTTTCATTTAGCTGATGAGCAATTACAAGATTTAAACCCACATTTACCATCACATTACTCTAAACTAATGGCTAATGCTGATTATGTTTATATGGTTAATGATACTATAGGGCAAGATAAGAGAATGATTGGCGGTACTGTTAAAGTTGAGTTCCCTAAAGTAGATGGTAATAGACCTAAAATCATAGCTGAAGCTATGACATTACCAGTATTAATTCATGAAATCGTTAAAGGTGTTATGGAGATACTATCAGCTCATGGTTTACCTGAAGATGGTAGATTAGCTAAGTATGTTTTAGGTAAGGCTGATTTTATGGCGGCTGAAGCTTGGGATATGAGATTAGGCCCACCTATCTGGGAAAAAGTAATGGACTCAATTCCAGCTGAAGAATTTCATTTAAAACATCACGTTTATACTGAATTAGTTGGTCTACCTGTAGAGGAGTTTAATGATGTGATGAGAGAGATTATGTTAGGTAGTAGGTCTGGTAAAGCTAAGGTTGCTGAAATCATTGACGAGGTTAAAGATGATTTAAGAAATGATGAGTTTGATAATGCGATGGAGAAGCTTAGTGATGATGATGATTTCGGTCCAGAAGATTTAGATAATCTTGATAGTGACGATTGGTTCATGTAATAATTATAAGAAATATATATAACAAAAGGGGAGCGGTAAAACGCTCCCTTTTTTTGTTAAAAGTGTTTTATTAGGTGTTTTAGCATATTTATTAGTAAAAACTAATATGTTAACAGGTCAAGAAATACTAAAGGAATATTACCAATGTTTAAAAGACCCAACCTATGCTATTCAAAATTACTTAGAGACTTTTGATAAAACGCAAGAGGGTTTTGTACCATTTACATTATTTCCAAAACAGTTTGATATTATAAAAGACTATGAGAAACATAGATATAATTTAGTTACTAAACCTAGACAGGCTGGTATCTCTACTGTAACACAAGCGTATATGGCTACTAAGATAGCTTTCGCTGACAAGAAAAATCCAGAGACTATTCTGGTTATTGCTAACAAGTTAAAGTTAGCGCAAAAATTCCTTAAAGGTATTAAGTATTATTTAAACCAATATCCAAGATGGGTATGGGGTGCTGAATATTACGGTACTGAAGAGAATGAGAAAAAGGATATCTTCCTTGCTAGTAACCAAACTGAATTAATAATGGTTAACGGTTGTCAAGTAATTGCTGTGGCAACATCTGTAGATGCATTAAGAGGTTATACACCAACTTATTTAGTATTTGATGAGGCGGCTTTCATTGAGAAAGGTTCTGAATTATATGCGGCGGCTATTACATCGCTAGGTACGGGTGGTAAGTGTACGCTTATTTCCACACCTAATGGTCATGACCCATTATATTATAAAACATATAAAACGGCACTTGCTGGGTTAAACAAGTATAATATCATTGAAATGAAATGGTATCAAGATTTAAGATATAATAAAGATTTAAGTTGGATACATGATGAGACTGAGGAAGAAATTGTAGAAGTTGAATTTACTTTTGAATCCTACGAGAGGATGTATAAGGGTGGTTATAGCCCGACATCAACTTGGTATCGGGACACTTGTGAAAGTATGAATCATAATCCACGTACCATCGCTCAAGAGTTAGATGTATCATTCTTAGGTTCTGGTGGTAATGTTATTGATGATAAATATATAAATTATCATGAGAAACATAATTCTATGGAGCCTGTTTGGAAAAATGGTATAGAAGAAGATATATGGGTTTGGAAAGCGCCTGAAGAAGGGCACCAATACTTATTAGGGGCTGATGTTGCTAGAGGTGACGGGGCTGATTCATCTACCATTGTAATATTAGATTTCAATACTATGGAACAAGTTATGGAATATAAGGGGAAACTCCAACCTGATTTATTAGCATATATTATTGATGAGTATGCTAGGATATATGACGCATTAGTGGTTGTTGATATTACAGGTGGAATGGGTGTTGGTACTATTACCAAGTTAATGGAACTTAAGACGCCTAATCTATTCTATGGTCAAGTTAGTAGTAAAGCGTTGGATAAGTTAGAGAAGAAAACCCAAACATACACAAATTATGGTAAGATTCCTGGGTTTAATGTTAGCCCTGGAGTTAGAACACCTTTAATTAGTCATTTCGAGAAAATGGTTAGAACTAATAGTGTTAAAATACGTTCAGTTAGGTTAATCGATGAGATGAGAACCTTTATATATGTAAATGGGAGAGCTGACCATCAAGATGGTGCTCATGATGATTTAATCATGGCATTAGCTTATTGTTTATATATTGCTGAAACTGAATTTAAGAAATTAAAAGAATCTAAAGCTAAAGCTAAGGCTATGTTAGCTGGCTGGGTAATGGCTAATAGTAATGAAGATGGTACTAGGGCTTACCAAGGTACCGATTTTGTGTCTAAAGATGATAGACGTAAGAAACCTAAGAAAAAACCTAACTTCAGTCATGTAGTTAGTAAAAATATGCAAGACCCTACGGGGCAATATATGTGGTTATTTAGTGGGACGAAATAATAGTGGTTCACTATTGAATTTCCCTAATTATTAACTATACTTATAAAAAACGTTAAAATGGCAGATAGAAGAAAAAGACAATTAACAATATTCCAAAAATTAAATAATGTTTTTGGTAGAGAAGGGTTAAACCAACACGTTAAAAGAGCGAATAAATATTCTATGGGGAGTACTGAGATAATCAAGACTCAATCCAAAGAAGAATTTGAAACGGTTAAATTACAAGCGCAACAACAAAAGTATTTGTCGAATGCTTGGTCTAAAGTGGATGGTGAGTTATATCAACAAGCTATACATTATGAAACAACTAGAGTTGGTTCGTATTCAGATTTTGAAACGATGGATTTTTATCCAGAAATTGCGGCTGCATTAGATATCTTCATGGAAGAGTCTACTACGCCTAATGATAATGGAAAAATTATTAACGTTTACTCAGATAGTAAGCGTGTAAAAAGAATATTAGAAGATTTATTCATAAATAGATTAGATATTCACACATCATTACCTATGTGGACAAGAAATACTTGTAAATACGGTGATAACTTTGTGCAATTAAACATAAATGATAACTATGGTGTTATTGGGGCGAGACAATTACCTAACTTTGAGATAGAAAGAAGAGAGAATGATATTCACGGTATTATTTCACCAGCTCAATTAGCTGATGTAAATAAGGATGAGAGTAGAAACAAAACTACATTCTTCTGGAAAGGTAGGGATTTAACCTTTAACTCATGGCAAATTGCCCACTTTAGATTATTAGGTGATGATAGAAAATTACCTTATGGTACTTCTTTCTTAGAGAAGGCTAGACGTATTTGGAAGCAATTAATCCTATCTGAGGATGCTATGCTTGTTTATCGTGTAACTAGAGCGCCTGAAAGACGTGTATATAAGATATTTGTTGGTAACATTGATAATGAAGATGTACCAGCATACGTAGATGAGATTGCAAATAGGTTTAAAAGGGCCCCACTTGTTGACCCACAAACAGGTCAAATGGATTTAAGGTATAACCAATTAGGGTATGACCAAGATATATTCATTCCAGTTAGGGATGAGAATGCTCAAACCCCTATTGATACGTTACAGGGAGCACAAAACCTGGACCAAATTGCTGATATCGAATACTTACAAAGAAAATTAGTTACCGCATTAAGAGTTCCTAAGACTTTCTTAAACTTTGATGAGCCTACAGGTGAAGGTAAAAATCTTGCCTTACAAGATATTAGATTCTCAAGAACAATTAATAGAATACAACAAGCAATGCTTCATGAATTGAATAAGATTGCTATTATTCATTTATACTTGCTTGGATTCACAGATGATTTAGATAATTTCACAATAACGCTTAATAATCCATCTACACAAGCAGAAATGCTTAAAATCGAACATACAGCTGCTAAAATTTCTTTATATAAAGACGCTGTTGGTGATGCTGGTAATGGGTTTGGTGCTATGTCAATGACCAAAGCTAAAAGAGATATTCTTGGTTGGAGTGATGATGAAATCAAACAAGATTTACTTGAACAGAGAATGGAAAAAGCGGCTGCATTTGAATTAGAAAATACACATAATGTAATTAAGAACACTGGTATTTTTGATAGAGTTGATAAAATATATGGTGATATGGATGCTGCTAGAGAAGGTGGACAAATTGAAGAAGATGGTGAGGGAGGTCCTGATGGGGGCTCTGGAGGCGGCGGCGGTGGCGGCGGTTTTGCTGGAGGATTCGATGATGCTGACTTAGATTTAGGTGATGAAGATGGTGATGTTGATGGTGGTTTCGATGAAGCTGACTTAGATTTAGCTGACGAAGGTGATGATGCTGGTGCGGATACTACTGATGAAAGGCATAAACATTTAGGTAATATTATTTCTGAAGACAATTTCAATAGATTAGCCAATTCTTTGGTTACTGAACGTAAAAAAGAAATTAAAAGAGTTAAAATAACAGATAAAGGATTATTAATTAATGATAAGTTAAACGAAATGGTTAATGAAATTAATGAGAATTTGGGTGATAAGTAAACTTTACTTATAAGTGAGTATATTTATATAGAAACAGTGAAAAATGACAAATTTTGGTTTAATTAACGAAACATTTATAAATATTTTTTCCGATGCTATCGTAAATGAGAGTTTTAAGGGGAAAAATTTATTTAAAAAATACAAGAAAATCTTAAAAGAAAATAAGATTTTAAATACACAATACAAAGTATATAAATCTATCGAAGATAGGTGTGAAGAGGATTCAACAAAAGTTAACATATTTGTGAATGAATCTATAAATTTACTTAAGTCTGTTGGGTCTAAAACTATTAATGAGCATAATAATATATTGCTTAAAATGATAGAAGATGGTGGGTTTAAACTTATTGAAGAAGATTATGAAGAAAAAGAATTGCATGAAAATATCGGTAAACTAGTATCAACTAGAAGAAGCGCTAAAAATATCGATGTTTTAACTGAGTCTACATTTTATATAAATAATCACGTTAAAACTAATACTATAACAGAGGATACAACCACAGAGACTAAAGATTATTACAATAGTAAAATCTTTGGCCAGTTACTTACTGATAAATTCAACGAGAAATATGGTGATGTGTCGGAATCTGATAAAGTAATTTTTAAATCAATAATAAATGGTACAGAAGATGATAGAATAGAGTTGTTTAAGTCTTCTGTTAATGAGTGTATTGATGCTATTAACACAAACCTTAAAGAGTGTTCAATTGATGAAAAAGATAAGTTACTTCAGGCTAAGGATAAATTACTTAGAAGTGAGTATTTAAAAGAATCTTATGCGTCAGAAATAACTAAAATTGCTAATTTAAAAAATACTTTAATTTAATATGATGATTTCTGGATTATTATTAGAAGCCACTACCAGTGGGTTATTGACTTGGTTAGTGGAACAAGCACCAGTTGTCGTAGTTCTAGGGGTCGTAATATACTGGCTCCAAAAGAAATTAAATAAGGCTGAAATCGATAAGGATTCTCTAGCTAAGGATGTTATTAAATTAACCACTCTATGGGAAGAAAAAAGTGATAAAATGGAAAATCGTAATGAGAAAACTAATAATCAAATATTAGATTTATTACGGGACATTAAAGCTATTCTTAAAAATACTTAAACAAAAATGAGTTTTATTAACAATTTATTTAAAGAAAAAGATGACAATTATAGTAAAGCTAAGCTTAGCTTAAAAAACATTAAAAAGAAATTTGATGGTTTTTGTATATCGTTTCCAGACGTAACTCCAAATGAGATTATGTTCCTTAAAGATAGGTGGGAGAGCTTGCCTAGTAAACTTGGTAAGGGCGTTAAAATTATGGCCCTAAACTTTACAGATGGTTTAAGAACTTTTTTGACCGATTATTCTACCAATTCTTTTATTAAACCACACAGACATGTTCAATATGAATATGGTAAAGTAATTAAAGGTAGTGTAGTTAATAGATTAAACGGTGAAGTTTATAATGTTGGTGATGAATATAAATTCTACCCTAATGAAGTTCATTATCTAATGTCCAATAAACAAGGGTCTGTAGTATATTCCGTATTAACTGAGAAAGGTAATCACTCTATCGGTGAATTAAATGAAGGCGTTATTGAGTTAGTTACTCAGATGCGTTAGTTCTATTGACTTTCTAATCCTAAATAACTATATTAGGGTAAAAATATTAATATGGTAAAATCGCCTACTGGAACAGAAATAAAAATAACCTCTAATAAGAATTATAACATATCTTATGGGTCTATGGACAAAAAAAATCCAAAGGCTATATATATGAAATTCACTTCATGGGCAATACCTTTATTAGAAGACACAAAAGAATATTCAAGATTAATTAGAAAAATCAATAAACGATTAAGGGCTGTATTATTCGTCACTTTAAATGATAATTTATTTGAAGTTAAGAAAACGATGATTGATTTAGATATGCGAGATAGTGGGATTACTTATTTGAAACCAACATTCATGGATTGTGAAATTACTTTATTTCAGGTAGGTCATGAGAATTTACATTCTGAAGAACTTATAAGTGAAATTAAAAGAATGATTAAATTAATAGCTAATGACGTTTTTAATTCATCATCTGGATTTAAATTTTGCAAAAAAAAGAAAAATACTATAGATACATTAGCAAACCTATTCAAGTAGAATAGGTTTTTTTTGTTTTAAGGTATATTTATTTAAAAAGATTTATATGTCAGATTATAAAAAAATAGGTGCTGGTAAAACAGGTTATGGATTATTGATTGAAGGGGACGCTGGATTCATAGAACCTAACGACCTTAGAAATAAACCATTCGTTAATGAAGTGGGTAAAATAGGTAAGGGTCAAGTCATGACAGAACCATTAGTATTATTTGTTGTGTTACAGAAACATGGCGTTAAAAATAGAAATGGTAGAGTATATCCAGAAGATATATTAAAGCGTGAAGCAATTAATTACCAAAAACTTATCGATAATAGGTCGGCCATAGGCGAGAGTGACCACCCTGATACTTCAGTTATATCTAATAGTAGAGTTTCACACGAAATTAAAAAGATTTGGTGGGAAGGTAATACTTTAGTTGGTGAAATAGAGATACTAATGTCTCCAGGGTTTGTTAACCAAGGAATTATTTCTTGTGAAGGTGATAGAGTAGGTAATATGTTAAGAAAAGGTATTCGTGTAGGAGTTTCATCAAGAGGTGTTGGTTCGTTAGAACAAATGGGAGATGATTTAATGGTACAAGAGGATTTTGAATTAATATGTTGGGATATAGTTACTAGTCCTAGCACACCAGGCTCATATATATTTGCTAACCCTAATGATGCTAAGCCTTTTATGGAGTCAGAAAAGAAAAAAGGGAAGTTATTAATTGACGGGATAGATAAATTTTTACTATAAAATAAAATAAAAAATCCGTGTTTTAAGTATTTTTTTACCTAAAACACGGATTTTCACTTTTATCTGCATATTTATTAACAAATGTGCTAACTAAGCGCATAACTAAGCTAATACATTAATAAAAAATATTAAAATGGCAAAAAATAAAGAAGACTCAATTGTAGATGAGATTTTAGTGGATTATAAACTTATTCAAAAAGCATTGAATGAGAATACTAAAGAAATACTTCGTTCAATTTCGAAAGAAGAAATTAAAAGTACACTAAACGAATCGTTAAATGAAGACGATTATGATATCGAAGATATCGAAGACGAAGGTGGTGAAGATGCCGCTGGATTACCTAATGATGACGCTCCTGAAGCTTCAGATGAATTTGGTGGGGGTGATGAATCTCCAGAAGAATTCGGAGGAGATGAAGAAGGCGCATCAGACGAATTAGAATTTGATGACACATCAGTGGACTCTGTAGAAGGTAGCGATGACTACGGCGCAGAAGAAGGTAGCGATGACTACGAGATGGACATGACAGGAGCATCAGACGACGAAGTAATATCTGTTTATAAAAAATTAAGCGGAGAAGACGAAATCGAAGTTGTATCGTCTAGCGAGGTAATAATCAAAGACCCAGTATCTGGTTCTGAATACAATGTTAAATTGGGCGCTGGCAACGATAGTATGCTAGACCAAGGAGCAATGGACATGGAAGGTGAGTTTTCACCTGAAGGTGGTGAAGAAGAATTAGGTATAGACCCAGTAGGTGATGAATCATCATTAGATGCTGACCCAGTAGGTGCTGAAATAGGAGCTGAACCAGAAATTGGTGCGGAACCTGAAATAGGAGCTGAACCAGAAATTGGTGCGGAACCTGAAGCAGAAGCTGAGACAGAATTTGAAGATGAGGATGAACTAGGGGAAGGTGTAGTTTACGAAGTAGAAATATCAGAAGAGGATGAAATCACTGAAGATACTATAATTGGTAATACTGCAAATGGTAAACCAAGAACTGCAACAAGTGACGTAGTAGCAAAAGGAGGCACAATGCCAACTGGAGATATTGAAGGTCAAAATGCGGAAAAAGATTCTGACTCTGGAGACAACCTTGATGGTGGTTTCGATGAGGATGGTCAAAATGGAACTGGGGATAATCATGCACAACATATCATGGAAGATGGTGATGAAGCATGTGATGTAGAGGAATCTGTAAATGAAGATGATGAAACTGTAACTGAAACTGATGAAGTAGTAAGTGAAGATGATGAATTATCTGAAGAAGAAATTACGGAAGAGGATACTATTGATGAGCATATTCCAAAAGGAAATGCTGAAGCTCGTAGAGTGCCAGGAAAGGCAAATATCGGACAACCAGTAGCACCAGGTGCTAAGCACGTTAAAGGTGTTAAAGGTGGTAAGATTGCTGAAATGGCTGTAAAGTACAACGCTTTATTAGCAGAAGCTAAGTTAATTAAAGAAGAAAATGGGAAATTTAGAAACTCATTAAGAGGCTTTAGAAAAATGCTTGGTGAAACTGCTGTGTTTAACTCTAACTTAACGTATGTTACTAAATTATTCTTAGAACACTCAACAACGAGTGGTGAAAAGAAATCAATCTTAAATAGATTTGATGAAGAAGTAACAACAATAACTGAGTCTAAAAAATTATATAAATCAATTGTAAAAGAATTAGAGAATAAACAACCTATTTCTGAATCAGTTGAAAGTAAGATTGTTTCTGAACAAGCAACAAGCCAATCATCTCAATTAAATGAGACTACAGCTTATGCTGATTATGGAACAAAAAGAATACTTGATTTAATGAATAGAACTAAACGTTAATCATTTATTCAAAAAAATAACAAATAATAAAAAAAATATAAATTATGTCAAATTTTTTAACAGGTAAAGCGGGTGTAGGAACCATAGGTCTTAACCACATGAAACAAGTACGTGAGAACACAATCTCTAAATGGGATTCATTAGGATTCTTAGAAGGTCTTAAAGGTCACGTAAAAGAAAATATTGCACAATTATTCGAAAACGAAGCTTCTCATTTATTAAATGAGTCAACTGATGCGTCAAGCTCAGGTTCTTTCGAAACTGTAGTATTCCCAATAGTGAGAAGAGTATTCTCAAAATTATTGGCTAACGATATTGTATCTGTACAAGCGATGAATATGCCAATTGGTAAATTATTCTTCTTTGTACCGCAAACGTCTAATAGATATGACGGTGCTGGTGGATACGGTGACCCACATAAAGATGGACCGACATTCTCGGCTCATACTTCTATGGGTGCGGATGGTTTACCAATCGTACAAGGTGTTGACCCTTCTTATGCTCCAACGCAATATCACTCAAAAAATCTTTATGATATTTACTATAATGACGGTTTATTTGATGCTTCTAAAGGTGAAATTACAATTATAGTTGGTAACACAACTGTTGTAGCTTTAGGTGCAAACAGTGAATACACTGTAGTAACTGCTGGTGCGGCTTTAGCTTCATCTAATGATGGTACAGTAAGAAACGTAATAGTTGCTGTATCAGGATTTACAGCAATCAATAAAGGTAGATTAACTGGTCCAGATGGTAACCCAATGGACACTGAATCATTCTTAGCTTCTTTAAAAATAGTTGAAGATGGTACAGCTGCGTTAGTTGACCAAGATGGTTATGAAATCATCGCTTTAGGTGGTGAAGTACCATTTAGATTAGTTACACAAAAATACGGTAAAGGTATCGTATCATATGATGATATCTGTGATGCTGCTGGAGTTATATATCTTGATTTAGATGTATCTCACCCTGTAAATGCTGGTGGAACTAGTACTTATGACGGTTATACTGGTGTATCTGGTTTAACTGAATCAGGAATTACAGTTACAGTATCTTGGGCAGAATATGCTTCTTTAGAGCTTGAAACTGAAATGGGAGAGGTATCTTTCAAATTAGACGAAGTAGTAGTTTCCGTTGAAGAACGTAAATTAAGAGCTACATGGTCTCCTGAATTAGCACAAGATGTTAGTGCATTCCATAATATTGATGCAGAAGCTGAATTAACAGCTATGTTATCTGAGCAAGTAGCTGCTGAAATCGACAGAGAGATTCTTAGAGATTTAAGAAAAGCTGGAGCTTGGACATTAAGATGGGATTACAACGGATGGAGAAAAGCTTCATTAGCTGCTAATGCTTATACGCAAAAAGATTGGAATCAAACTTTAATTACTAAAGTTAACCAGATTTCAGCTCAAATTCACAAGTCAACTTTAAGAGGGGGTGCAAACTTCATCGTAGTTTCTTCTGAAATTTCAGCAATCTTTGATGACTTAGAGTACTTCCACGTAAGTGATGCAAGTCCTGAGCAAGACCAATACAATATGGGTATTGAAAAAATAGGTTCTTTAAGTGGACGTTACCAAGTGTACCGTGACCCTTATTCTCCTGAATATTCAATGATTATAGGTCATAAAGGTAAATCATTGTTAGACACTGGTTACATCTACGCACCATACGTGCCAATGCAACTTACGCCTACAATGTATAACCCATTCAACTTCGCACCAGTGAAGGGTATAATGACACGTTATGCTAAGAAAGTGGTGAACAACAGATTCTACGGAACTGTTAGAGTTGATGGATTACAAACATTCAACACAAACGAATTAAGATAATATCTGACTCGTTTTGGTATAAAAGTAAAAGACCTGGTTTTTCCAGGTCTTTTTTTTATGCTTTATATTTAAATCTATTTTATCCGCTATCTTGGTATGGCACCTTATCTTTAGTGGATTTAAAATGATTTTTAAATGCTTTTTCGAGATTCTTATACATTATATTAGCAAGGCGAATGTGGGCTGCCGTAAATGTTGCTTCATTCTCTTCTCTATAAGTCATAGTGATATCGTAGTCGTAGTCACAATGAAAAATATAAGTAAAATTATATGAAATAGATAATATATGCTCACCAAAATGACCACTTATATCACGAATAAAAAAACTTACTTGTGGTTGGTACCCTTTAACCTTATTTTTTTTAAATGCATTTTTTATCTTAGTGTATGGCATATTATATCCATAACTAGATTCCCATACATTACCATGATTATCTTCATATGATATCATTTCTTTTTCAATAAATGAAGATGTAATATCTAACTCATTAGTTACCAATTTGGTAATATTACCCCATATGTCAAATTCTATATATTTCATACTATTAAGTCATCTACGTTTATTGTACCGTAAAAATTTGGATTAATTGTTTTTTCACTATATCTAGTAAGCATCGCCTGACCCATTGCGGTTATTCTATCACTTGTACGTGTGTCAGCTCGTAAATAAAATAAATTTCCTATAGGTACTCCCATAGGTTGTACAGTTACTAACTCACTAGCTATTGTTCTAGCCGCAACGTTACGAAAAGTAGTGCCTGTATATAACCAAGCATAACCATACCTTATTTTTATATTTATAATATTATGAGCGGCGTCCCGTTCTAACTCAAAATGTAAATTATAGGAAGATAAACCGATGTCATTATATTCGTATTCTATTGAAGGGTTGGTATTTTTAATTCCTAATTCATTATCCCAATAATTACCGTATGAATCAGAATAAGACGTTGGGGTATCACCAATAAAGGTTTGTGTATAAGTATCCTTATCCTTAATTATCTTTGTAACGTTGTTCCATATGTCAAATTCTACGTATATCATCCGTCTACTATTGAACCGTCATATAAATAACCCCCTGTATCGGCACCGATATTATAGTTACCTAATAATGTAATTATTTGGTCAGTTGGTACTGGACTAGGATGTTCATTTGAACCCCAACCAGTTACAGCGTCTGATTCATTTAAAACTGTTCTATTATCCGTAGTTACTAAAGTCTCACTACTATCAGTTGCAACCCTCACCTCATCTCGTATATAATTATAGAGTTGAGATATGGTTACACCAGTGGTATCAGGATAATCAATCGTGGGTGTACCCATATTACCAACAGTTATAGTACTACTCATAGTATACCATTCAGTACCGCCGTATATAATCCCAATACGTGTTTTTGATACTACATTAATAGCCTTTATATTGCGAGTTTGTTTTTTAACTACTTCTATTTCAAATTCATCCTGATGATGAGAATTAAAGTCATGTTTAAATTTAACCTTTCTATAAGGAAATTTAAATTCATCATTAGAATCCCAATAATTACCTAAATTATCTTCATATGAAAATATTTTTTTACCTATAAATTTTTGCTCATAAGAATCATTATTATATACACATTTTGTAACGTTATTCCATATATCAAACTCTATATAAATCATTTTTCCATATAATATTTAATTGTTTTAGTTATACCTCTTACAAAACTAGTCGTTGGTGACCACTCTAATTGATTTTTAAGTTTTTCACAATTAATAGCATATCTTAAATCATGCCCAGCCCTATCTTTAACATATTCAACTGATTTATTAAAAATATCTAGGCCTGAATTAAGTTTTTTATCCTTTTCATAACCATTACTCATGTAAACATCACATATCATGTGAATTAATTCTAAGTTAGTTAATTCCATATCACCACCAATATTATA
>TARA_R110000796_G_scaffold252645_1_pt1 | contig 22900 bp, 22 predicted proteins | sample TARA_R110000796 | Tara Oceans TARA_R110000796 (sample SAMEA4397815) | marine metagenome | biome: Polar Biome; feature: [SRF] surface water layer (ENVO:00010504); material: water (ENVO:00002006), including particulate matter (ENVO:01000060) such as... | depth 5 m
CAAATTTCAACGCAAAGTCACCAACTATTTTTGGCCACATTACCAACAAAAAAAAGCACCTCTCGGTGCCTTTCAATTCTTAACTAAGTTCGTTTTACCACTTAATAGGCATTTCGGCAATGGTGTTTTCCCAGCCTACCATTAGGTGCGTTCCGCCTTCCACTTCTTTAAACACCATAGACAGGTATTCAATTGGTTCATCTGATTTACGTACTGGGCCATCCACTCTAGCAATCTCTTTACTGTCCTTTAAAGTGTAATTTCCCCAAGTGTTGAGTTTGCTGTGTAATACAAACGTCCATTTGTCGGTATTGGGAATGGCAAATAGGGTATAAGTACCTGCTTTTACTTTTGTAGTGCCAACTGTAACATCTTGGTAGAAAGTGATTTCATTGGCTTCGTTAGCGCCTAAGCGCCACATTTCGCCAAACGGAGCAGCTTTTTCTCCTAGCATCACTCTGCCTTTTAATTGAGGACGGCTATAGTAAATTTTGATTTTAAGGTCTTTCACAGGTCTGCCCATCACTTCGTCCAACGGCTGTTGGTCAGGAAAGTGAGCGGCATCCATAGGGCTTGCGTCTGGGCCTGGGAATTTCTGTGCTTGCGTGTTAAAAGTGACCAATAAGGTCGCAATAGCAAAAAGCGTAGTGATTGTTTTTTTCATGGTTATGTTGTTTTGTTTGTTTAATGAATGCTTTGAACTCTAAATTAAGACAATAGGTTGTCGCTGATTCAATAGAAAAACAGATAAGCGATAAAAATAGCCGCAATTACCCCCACAAGGTCGGCTATAAGACCAGCGGTAACCGCATACCTGGAGTTTTTAATATTCACCGAACCGAAATACACGGCCAGTACATAGAAGGTGGTTTCGGTAGAGCCTTGGAACACGCTCGACAGGCGGCCTACAAAAGAATCGGCTCCATAGGTACGCATTGATTCTACCATCATTCCTCTGGCACCACCACCACTTAGTGGTTTCATCAGGGCGGTAGGGAGGGCATCCACAAAATCTGTGTTCATTCCAGTAAGGGCAAACACTTCGCGAAGCCCATTCACAAGAATATCTAAAGTACCCGATTGACGGAAAACGCCAATGGCTACCAAAATAGCCACTAAATAAGGGATAATCTTAATGGCGACATTAAAGCCATCTTTCGCACCTTCAATAAATGCCTCATATACGTTGATCTTATTTTTGAGTGCGAGCCCAATAAAAGAGGCAATTACCGTAAATAAAATAAGACTACTGGCCACCGAAGAAATGACCTGAACTTGCTCTTGCGGAATGCTTTGAAAATAATAAATCGCTAAAATGATAAAGGCGGTAAGCGAGCCTAAATAAAGCAGAATGGTTTTGTTCAGCAGATTAATCCTTTGGTAAAGTGCAACTGTAACTAACCCCGCCAAAGTAGAAAAGAAGGTAGCCAATAAAATAGGGATGAAGATATCTGCAGGATTGGCTGCACCTTCTGTGGCCCTATAGGCCATAATGGAAACAGGAATTAGCGTTAAGCCCGAAGTGTTCAATACCAAGAACATAATCTGAGCATTGGAGGCTGTGTCTTTGTTGGTGTTAAGTTCTTGCAAACCACTCATGGCCTTTAAACCGAGGGGAGTGGCGGCATTATCGAGTCCTAAAAAGTTCATCGAGAAATTCATGACCATAGGGCCAAAAACTGGATGGTCTTTCGGAATGTCGGGGAAAATTTTGGTGAACAGCGGACTGATAAATCGGGCAATAATGGCTACAACTCCACCTTTTTCACCCACGCGCATAATGCCCATCCACAAGGTTAAAACTCCAGTTAAGGCCAATGAAAGCTCAAAACCCGTTTTCGCCATGTCGAAAGTACTTTGGATCATGGCCGGAAAAACCTCGGTATCACCAAAGAAGATCAGTTTGATGAGCGCGACCACAAAGGCGATTAGGAAAAAGGCAACCCAGATGTAATTTAAAGCCATGGGTGAATTTAGAATTAAGATTGACGATTTACAATTTTGTTGGTCGGGATGCTATTTCTAATGAGGTGTTTCAAACCAAATTCATGAGATGTACTGCAGCCAGGCCAGCCGTTTCGGTACGTAGACGATTGGCACCTAAACTCACTTTTACAAAACCCGCTGCCAAGGCCATTTCCACTTCGCGTTCGCTGAAATCTCCTTCAGGGCCAATCATCACTAAGTTTGAAGCCGAACTGACCAGCTTGTCTTTCAACAAAGCCTCGTTTTCGAAGTCTACATAAGCGATAAATTTATGGTCGGCTTGAACTTCTTTGATGAAGTTTTTGATGGAAGTCAGTTCATCGAGTTGCGGCATAAAAGCCTGTCCCGATTGCTTCATGGCACCAATGGCTTTTTTTAGAATTCTATCCAGTTTCAATACTTTTCGTTCAGAATGATCGCCCAAAAGGAATGAGATTCTGTCTACACCCAACTCCACTGCTTTTTCCACGAACCACTCGGTGCGGTCTAGGTTTTTGGTAGGGGCAATGGCCAAATGTCTGAAAGTGGAATGTGGCTTGACATCTTCTTTGCTTGTAATTTCGAAAGCGCACTTTTTATGGTTTGCTTCGGTAATGTTGGCCGTATAAAAGCTGCCTTTGCCATCGGTAAGTTGAATGCTATCGCCTGATTTTAAGCGCATAACTTTAACGGCATGTCTCGACTCTTCGTCATCTAAATGCAAAGTGCCTGCGGGAATGTCGGGTTGATAGAATAAGTGCATAACGGGTTTGGTCACTAAAATAGGAATAGATGCCTTGATTTCAATTATATTCGTTGCGAATGAAGGCAGAGAGAATTTTTTCACCCCAACAATACCGCTGGATTCAGCTGGTCATTAACCTGCTTTTTATTGCGGTTTGGTTCTTCGCCAACGAAGGGCTTTCGTTTTGGGACGATTACACCTACCTCAATTTTGCCAATGAAATCAATCAAGGCAGATTTGAAGTAACCAACAACCATTTTACAAGTAGGTTGGCCTTGATTTACCCCACCGCTTGGTTTATTGACCTCTTTGGGATTAACGAATACAGCATGGTGGTTTTCCCCATGCTTTGTGGTTTGGGTCTTATCAACCTCTTTTTCTTTTTGGGGAATAGGGTGAATTACTGGATCGGACTTTTGGGTGGAATGCTCATTCTCTGTGATTACCACATGATCAATTTTGCCATTCACCTTTTTCCAGAACTGCCATTAACACTCTGCATTTTTATATTTCTGGTCGGCTATTATTTGGTGCTGAAAAATGAAGCAGATTATCGGTTGACTGGATTTATTACGGCCACGGCCTTATTGGGCGCATTTCTGATCAAAACCACGGTATTTCTGTTGTTGCCGCTGCTGGCCTATCTCTTTATTACTGACAGAATTAATAGAAGGAATAAAGGCTTTTGGCGCATCTTCATCAGTTTAGGTGTTTTCTATTTTCTGCTCCACGGTTTTTGGTATTTAGAAACCAAAGGCAGCTTTATGTATCGTTTCGAAAATATTGCCAACAACCATGTGGCCACCGTTAAAACTTTCTTCGATAAGGAGTCTCTGCTTTGGAAGCGCCTGACGTATTTACCGCTGATTACCTTCACCAAGGGTGGTTATTTTATTCCACTGCTGCTGGCTTTACCTGCCATGATTGGCTTAAAGCGAAAGGATTTCAACCTAAAACAAGCCGATAAATTTTGGCCGATTGCCAGCCTGATCTTAATGCTGAGTTATTGGTTCTTTTCCACCAACTGGCGGTATTATAGTCCGCTGCCGTTAGAAACGCGACATATTGCTTTTTTCATTCCCGCTTTTATTATGACAGCCGTTACTTTCTGGCCTCAGCACAAATGGTTCGAATTATTGAAAAACAAAGCAGTACTGATTGCAGCTGTGCTTGGCTTTTTGATGATTCCCGCTTACACCATTTATAAATCTGGCAATCGAGGTTTTAAGGCAGAGCAAGGCATTATACAGCAGTATTTGGTGGAAGATAAAGCAGCCCAAACCGTGATTACTGATGGACTCAATTCGTATGGCTATCCTTACTTTTACAACTTCAACCAAGTAGAGGATGAGTATTTTTGGTTCTCAGAAATGGATTTTTCTCAAATCGAAATTGGTGATTATGTGTTGCTCAATGAAGCCTACTTCAATGAAGAGTATAACGACACCGCCAACTTTGCTGCATTTAAAAAATCAGTTGCTGAAAAACAATGGCGCCTCGATTTAATTGAGGAAAAGGGCAGGGTTAAGTTTTATAGAATTAAGAAATCTCTTTAAAACCTGACAGGTTTCAAGAACCTGTCAGGTCTGCTTCGAAAAACTCTAGTTCACCCTCTAATCTCCAGCGCTTTATTCTTTAGTTCGGTTTTTGCGCTGGCTTCTGCTGAACTTAGTGTTCTATTCAATAGATTTTTCGTTTCATAAGGATCGTTTTTCAAGTCATAGAGTTCTTCATTTCCATTGGCATAAACGATCAATTTGAATTTGCTATTTCTAATGGCATAGCCAGCCGAGTTAGTCTCAATAGATTCAGTATAAATCACATCTCTGCCTTCTTGATTGGCTTGGGAGAACATAGTAACGAAACTTTGACTGTCGTTGATTACTGTGTTTTCAATGCCCGTTAGGTTAGCGATGGTAGCAAACAAATCAGTAGAGTTGACCAATACCGTTTCGGTTGCTCCAGACCTGGTTACGCCTTTACCAGACACGACCATAGGTACATTTACACCGCCCTGGTATAAGGTTCCTTTGGCTTTTTTACGGCTATAAGGCGATTGAGCAACACGGTTGGGAGTTCCGTTATCGCCAATGAAAATTACGATCGTATTACTTCTTTCGTCTTCTGGTATTGAAGCCAGCAAGCGACCGATCTCGGTGTCCATGGCCTCTACGGCTGCTATATAATAGGGAAGGGGATTTCTCGCAATAGACCTGGTATCAGAGGATAAATCTCCTTGATGATGTAAATCAGCGGGCGGTAAATGGAAGGGCGTATGCGGGGCATTGTAGGCTATCCACAAAAACCAAGGCTGGGTTTGCGCTTCCAGCCAGTCAATGGCCAAATCGGTGAGTTTGGTTGTGGTGTATTCCGTGTTGGTGGAAGTTTTACCATTCTCAGTTAACGGCCAACTGTTGTAAGATTGAACCGTTCCGCTTAGAATTCCAGCATAGTAGCCTACGCCCATGTCCGTAGGGTTTGACGCAATATTGGACAAATGCCATTTGCCAATTACCGCGTGTGCATAATCGGTGGGAGCTTTTTCGTTAATGTATTTTTGCAAAGAGGTTTCTTTGGTGGTGATTCTATTGCCCACACTTAAAATCCCAGTATTCACGCCATATTTTCCCGTTAAGATGGTCGCTCGGGTAGGGGTGCAAAGGGGGGCTGACCAAAAATTCAAGAAAGAAACGCCTGAGTTCATCAATGCCTCTAGGTTGGGCATATAAGGTTTTACACTTCCTACAGGAAAACCAGGCATAGCATCTAAACCCATATCATCGGCAATAATCAGCAGAATATTAGGAGGGGAGTCCTGCTGCTTCACCTGAGCATAAGTATCCGCCTTGCTAATGGTGAATACCAGCCCCACAACCAGAATACGAAATGCCTTTGTTATTGTCATGCACATTCAGACCGCAGTGGGTGAATAAGGTTTAATACGGGGTTATGATACCAAGACTGCCACGAAAGGAGGTGTATGCTTAGCTTTCTAGGTAATATAAATGTAGTAATCCGTAGTTTGAAAAATGGAAGCCCTTTCAGTTGAGGCTATACTTTTACTCAAATAATTCGTTAATTTGAAGTATGGACATTCAAGCAGAGAAGCGAGATTTAATTCAGTGGTTGTCAGGACTTAATGATCTTCGAATGATCAAACTTGTCGGGGCACTAAGAAAGGCATCTGAAGCAGATTCAGGTTCAAAACTCACCAAAGCTGAAATAGCCGCAATTGATCAAGGTTTGCGATCCATAAAAGAAGGGAAAGTTAAATCTCATGATGATGTTATGGAACTCACAAAGAAAGAATTCCCAAACCTTTTTGAGTAGTTACCATGGAAATCATTTGGTCAGATGATGCATTTGAAGACTATTTAGAGAATATCAAATTTCTAATCAGACGGTGGTCTGAACAATCAGCTACTAATTTCATTGGCGAGGTAGATACAATAGTCGATCTTTTAAAACTAAACCCTGAAGCTTTTCCATTAAGTAATTATAAGAATATTAGAAGGGCAGTGATCAGAAAGCAAATCACACTTTTCTATCAAGTGGAAGAAGAAACAATCACCTTGGTTCGCTTCTGGAATACCTACAAAAACCCAGACGATATCAACCTTTAGCTCTCTGGTACTCACTTGCCCACTACGGTAACTGGTGCTTCCTCTGGCGAGTACCTATTTTGTTATGCAATTTGACTACACGAATTTAGAATATAACAGAAAGACCAGCTTTAGAAACAAGGCTGGTTTTTTATATATTAAGCGTTGATAAGGGGGAAACTACAAGTGCTAATTAGTGAGCTTTAATAATTCGTGATTACTGCATACAAAATCAGGTAAACTTGAAAATAACTTTAAATTTTAGTGCCATTATTTATTGTACATATGGATAATACCTACATAGTACCTAGAATAATTTTTAATTGATAGTCCAATGAAAAAATCAGTATTAATAATTCTACTAATAGGTGGGGCAATTTACAGTTGTGGAAACTTATCGAATAGTGATAGTCGCACGACTTTGAGTGAAGAAAAGTCAAGTATGCCTTCTTTACTAGATACTAAATGGCAGCTCAAAATTGCTGACGAGTGTATAAACTATTACATCTTTAAAGCGGACAGTAATAGTATTTACTACAGTTGTGAATCTGACGATAAATATTACAGCAAATATTACATAAAAGAGGATACTCTATACATCCACAATTTTATTACAAATACAGACAGTCTACTATCTTCAATGGAGAGTGAGCATCGATCACAACAAGCCAAATACAAACTAGTACTTGAAGATAATAGGCTCAAACATGTGGAAAGGTGGTCTTACTCTATTCCTAAGGATTTATGGGTAAGAGATAATTTTAATTTTGGAAACGATTTTCTTTTTGAGCAGGTGAAATAAGAGAAATAGCCCTAGCGCTCACTTGCCCACTACGGTAACTAGTGGTTCCCTCTGGCGAGTACCAATTTTGTTATTCAATTTGAGCGCATAATTTAGAACATAACAAAAGGGTCAGCTTTATTCATGTAGTCAAAATCAGATAAAAAATGAAGAGTTGATTTTGCTTGAGACTGCTTTAAAAGATGTTGTTTTAGAGGCTTCTTTAGGATTTCATTATCTAATTAAGAGATATTATGAGTAGAGCTACTATTAATAGAATTGCAGTTTTTAGTATACTACTAGTGATTGTATTTGTGTCTGCCAGAAGAATATACCTAAATAGCCAGGATCAGTTATATACAGTTGGGCAGATTAATAGGATAATCAGCCCTTCAAAAGGTGGGCTTTCGGCAATCTTTAGTTATGAAATAGATAACCAAGAATATTCAGGTACGGTGAAGATTTACAAATATGAAGATGTAGCGGTAAGTGGTGCGAAGTTTATTGTCAGTGTACCGAAAGGATATAGTGCCGCAGGTATAATGCTATTGGACTTACCTGTTCCCGATGGAATTGAGGCTCCTCAAGATGGATGGAAAAAGAAACCAGCATTTGATTAGTTTAAATTGCTAGCCAATAACTTAGGTAGGGAACAAGATAATTATATTTATGAATAGAGATGCTCACTTACCCACTTTGGTAACTGGTGCTTGCCTGCCTAGCGGAAAGCAGTACTTTTAAAACCAAAAAAAGAGTGCCTTTTCAGACACTCTTAATTTCTAATGCTGGAAAGTGATTTTCTTACTTCTTAAACTGCTTTGAAACAATCAACTCTTTGGTGCCGTGGTTCCAAGAATAGAAACCTTCGCCAGATTTCACACCTAAATAACCAGCGGTTACCATGTTCACCAATAGCGGACAAGGAGCGTATTTCGGGTTCCCGAAGCCCTCGTAAAGCACATTCATAATAGAAAGGCAAACATCTAGCCCAATAAAGTCGGCCAGTTGCAAAGGCCCCATCGGGTGCGCCATGCCTAGTTTCATTACCGTGTCAATTTCTTCAACACCCGCCACGCCTTCAAACAAAGAAATGATGGCTTCGTTGATCATTGGCATCAAAATACGGTTGGCCACAAAGCCGGGGTAATCATTTACTTCCACAGGCACTTTGCCCAATTTCTTTGAAGTTTCCATCACCAAAGCCGTTACTTCAGCCGAAGTAGCATAGCCGTTGATCACCTCTACCAATTTCATGACTGGAACAGGATTCATAAAGTGCATCCCAATCACCTTGTCAGGTCTGTTGGTGGCTGCACCAATTTTAGTAATTGGAATAGAAGAGGTATTGGAAGCCAAAATACATTCAGGCTTGGTGAAGGCATCTAAATCACGGAAGATTTTAAGTTTGATGTCTACGTTTTCGGTAGCCGCTTCAATCACCAAGTCGGCATTGGTCACGCCAGTTTTAAGGTCGGTGTGGGTGGTAATATTCGCTAAAGTCGAATTTTTAGTGGCTTCGTCAATTCTTTCTTTGGCCACCATTCGATCCAAATTCTTTTCAATGGTCTTTACGGCCCTTGCCAAAGCGTCAGCAGAAATGTCTACCAAATTTACCGCAAAGCCGCTTTGCGCATAAACATGAGCGATTCCGTTGCCCATTGTACCCGAACCAATTACTGATATATTTTTCATAACCTATGTTTGATTTTTCTATCCTAAGCACAAATATAAAAGGGTGATTAAGAAAATTGTTTCATCAGCGGGTTTATTGCCAAAGCTATTTCCATATTTGCTTTATGCTACTTGAAATTTGTGCCAACTCCATAGAATCTGCCCTCAACGCCCAAAACGGTGGAGCCGATAGAATCGAACTCTGTTCGCACCTAGAGGCCGATGGACTTACCCCTAGCCACGGTTTGATAAAACTCGCCAGAGAACTGCTTCAAATTCCTGTATTTGTATTGATCAGACCACGTGCAGGTAACTTTGTGTATTCCAAAATGGAAATGGAGCTCATGAAAGAAGACATTCGGCATTGTGCCGAAATGCGTTGCGATGGCGTGGTGATTGGTTGCCTTAATGAGGACAGAACCATTAACGAATATCAAACGGCAGAACTGCTGGAATGCGCCAGTTTTCTAGACGTTACTTTCCACAAGGCTTTCGACCAAGTGCCCAATCCATTCGAGGCACTGGAAACATTAAAGGAAATCGGGATTCAGCGTATACTGACTTCGGGTACCGCCCCAAATGCTTTAGAGGGGTTGGATATGATAGGAGAGTTGATTGAAGAAGCCGAAGGCGAAATGATTATTATGCCGGGCGGAGGCGTAAGACCTAACAATTTAGAACGCTTATTTGAGACGGGCGCTACGGAATATCACAGTGCGGCCATTCCGAAAAACGAAAGCACCACCAGCATAGAAATGGTGAGGGAATTAAAGCGGATTCTACAACTTGCTCAAAAGTAGTAAGAGGATTTCTATGTATTGATCATTGTGCATCAAATGAGCCTCCTTATCTTATGCATAATTTTTAAAAATGAAGGAAGTTAAAAAAGTTGAAGTAAAATTTTATCATGCCGTATTGCCTGTTGCCTTTCTATCCATCATGATTGGCTATGGCTTGATTCTTCGGCCACAATTCCTAAATCAAGAAGCTTTTCCGCTTGAAATCGTTTTTCTACTGGCTTCGGTGTTTTCTATTTCACAGCTGCTTATTATGGGTTTTGCTTGGGACGATATTCTCAAGGCCATTGTCAAGAAATTGGCCAAAGGCTTACCCGCCATCCTCATTCTTTTTGCCATTGGTGTGATTATCGGTTCGTGGATTATTAGCGGCACCATTCCAATGCTGATTTATTACGGCATTAAAATGATCAATACCGATTACATTTATGTGCTGTCCTTTCTAATCCCTATTATTTTCTCCACCCTTACGGGAACCTCTTGGGGCTCGGTCGGTACAATTGGCGTGGTGCTGATTGGAATGGCAGGGGCTGTCAATGCCGATTTAGCCATTACGGCTGGCGCGATAGTAGGGGGCGCTTATTTTGGCGATAAAATCTCTCCGCTTTCCGATACCACTAATTTGGCGGCCATGGCAGCAGAAACGGATTTGTACGATCACATCCGATCCATGATGTACACCACACTGCCCTCAGCACTTATTGCCGCGATCATCTACTTTGTTATGGGTTTTGTGAAGCCTGTGGGCGATGGTCAAATAGATACAGAGCAAATTACAACAACGCTTACTGCGATTGAATCCATGTTCAATTTTAATGTGTTCTTGTTTATTCCTCCGTTGATCGTGCTTTACGGTTCTATCACCAAAAAGGGCACATTGCCAACGTTATTGGCTTCTTCTATGGTGGCCGCAATTTTGGCGCTCATCTTCCAACAATATACCATGGACGATGTGATCAATACGCTCAACAAAGGTTTTGATACTTCGATGGCGACTTGGATGACCACAGTGCCCGAAAATATTGTGACACTCTTTACTCGTGGCGGACTGTATGAATTGAGTTTTGCCATTATGCTCTCTTTTGTAATTTTTACTTATGTGGGCTCTATCGATATGATTGATGCCATGCCACGATTGGTCAACCGTATTTTCTCCTTTGCTAAAACTAGGTCTTCGGTCATTATTTCGTCCTTATTTGCGGCAGGGTTTACGAACGCGACCACCTCTAACCAAAGCGCTACCAGCTTTATTATTGGTGATGCTTTTGGCAAGAAATACGATCAGTACAAAATCCCTCGAAAGGTGCTTTCTCGTTCGATTGAAGATTATGGCACCATGATCGAAAATATTATTCCATGGACGACTACGGGCGTGTTTTTAGCCGCTACCTTAGGTGTGGCTGTGGGCGATTATTGGCATTGGCAACTCATTACACTGATCAATTTAATCATAGCGCCATTGCTCGCCATTACAGGAAAAGGATGCTTTTATAATGAAGTGAAAGAAGGTAAATCAGATGAAAAATAAACAACCCATTCAACCGGAAACATTATTGGTGCACGATGCGGAAAGGCATCCCAATGGAGCTGTTGTGCCTCCAATTTTTCAAAACTCGCTTTTTACTTTCGAAAGTTGGGACGATATCGATCATGCCTTCGATCATCGGTTAGACAGTTTTATCTATACGCGTGGTAAAAACCCAACGGTGAAAATCGTGGAGGAGAAACTGGCTGCATTGGCAGGAGGGGAGAAGGCGCAACTATTTCCTTCGGGAATGGGTGCCATATCGGCTGCGGTAATGCACTGCATTAAAGCGGGTGATCATGTGGTTGCGGTGAAGAACTTGTACGGCCCAGCCAATAACTTCCTCACGGCTTATTTGAAACCCAAGTTTAACCTTGAAATCACTTTTGTTGAAGGCAAGGAAGTGGCTGAGTTTGAAAACGCAATTCAAAGCAATACCAGTCTCATTTTTCTTGAAAGCCCTTCCTCTGCTGTTTTTTCATTGCAGAATATTTCAGCAGTCGCAGCATTGGCCAAGTCGAAAGGCATTAAAACTATTATCGATAATACTTGGGCCACACCATTGTTCCAGAAGCCTTTGTCCATGGGCATCGACCTAGAAATGCACTCTTGCTCTAAATATATTGGCGGCCATAGCGATGTAGTGGCTGGTGTATTAATAGGCAAGGCCGAGTTGATTGATTCCATTTCACTGCGAGAATACGAATGGATTGGGGCTAAAATGGCGCCTTTCGAAGCATGGTTGCTTTTGCGCAGTTTACGCACGTTCACAGTTAGAGTAAAGCAGCACCAAGCAAATGCCAAAGTGGTAGCTGAATTTTTAGACCAACATCCAAAAATCGAATTGGTGCGCTACCCTGGGCTCGATCATTTCGATCAGAAGGAATTGGCGCATCAGCAAATGACGGGTTTTACAGGATTAATGGGCTTTCAGTTGAAAACTACCAATCTGCCGAGCATTAAAAAGTTCGTGAATTCACTTCAGCTGTTTCAGATAGGGGTAAGCTGGGGCGGACATGAGAGCTTGATTTACGCACCCGCCATCAGCTATTTAAAAGAACTCAGCCCCGACCAATTTGATGCCCTTGGGATCTCTTTGGGCGATATGCGCATTTCCGTTGGCCTCGAAAACGCTCAAGACCTCATTGATGATTTGAATCAGGCTTTGGATGGGATTTAGTAACAGTGATTAAACCGCAAGGAACGCTAATTAGTGTAGAGTTGAATTTATAGGACAGAGTCCTAGGGTATAATTGTCACAGGTTCGGAGAACCTGCGACAGTAGTGGTAGATTTGTTCCAAGCCATAAGACACATAAGCTACTCGTTGTGTGAACTACCGTCCAGTAGAGTCATCCTGTAAGGATCCTTTTCAGAAATACAGATGCGCTTGACTTGTTAAGCGTGAAATTCCGAAGCCTCGGAACCTACGGAATGACTCCAGATTTCATAAGACACACAATGCTCTCATGACTTATTTAAAAAGAACACATGCCCTAAATTCAAATAATACCCATATCATTGTTTAATATATAAACCGTATTGCATGAAAAAATTGTTGATTTTAATCTTGTTTCCTACCCAGATGATGGCGCAAGATCTTCCGGGCTCCGTAACGTTTTGGAATACATTACAAACGCATTGTGGAAAGTCTTATGAAGGTGAAATCACTGCTGGAGGAGTAGAGGGAGATGGTTTTATGGGAAAGAAACTGGTAATGCATGTGCGTTCTTGCGAAGACAATACGATCAGAATTCCATTTTTTGTGGGAGAAGATAAGTCTCGTACTTGGGTTTTTACAATGACAGAAGATAAGCTAATTCGTTTAAAACACGACCATCGACATGAGGATGGTACCGAAGATGAAGTCACACAATATGGTGGTCTAAGCTCCAATACAGGATTGGCCAATATTCAGTTTTTCCCTGCAGATCAAGAAACTTCTGACCTGATTCCTTATGCCTCTAACAATGTTTGGTGGGTTACTTTAGATAACAAAAGCTTTACCTACAACTTAAAAAGAATTGGAAGTGATCGCCTGTTCTCAGTAAAATTTGACCTTACCAAAGAGGTGAGTACTCCAAGTGCCCCTTGGGGTTATTAACGGCTTATGTTTTTTAACTGCAAAGAAAGCAGAGGATAATTTTGGGAAATGCCATAATCGCCTGCGCTAAGTCACCCTGCTCCGAGACTTCGGAGTCTTTTTGAGAAACGCAGATGGGGTTAACTTGTGAGATTGCTTCACGTAGGCTCATTCACTTCATTATACATTCTCAGGTTCGCAATGACGGTGGAGCAGGCCTTTGAGGTATAAATGTTTGGGTTTTGTGGTGAGCCATCGGTCACCGTCATTGCGATGAATTAGCAGCCGCTAGGCAAGAATTCAGAAGCAATCTCACATGAAAACAGGCAGCAGCTATCGATATAGTTTTGTAAACCATTGCTATGTTATACCTCATCAATTCTTACAAGCCTTAACCCTAATCATTCAGAAACGCAGGCTGATTCATACTAATACAATGTATTCCACCACCGCCTAAATTCACAGCAAGGGCATCAATCATTACTACTTTTCGGTTAGGGAAAACAGACTGCAAAACTTGAGCTGCCTTTTCATCTTTTATCTTCAACTCATCAGGCATTCCTGTTCTCCAGCAAGATTGACCCACAATTACCTTGTCGGTAATAATGAAATTGAGGTAACTGAGTGCAGCCATCACTTTTACGGTTTCCCCTTCAGGAAAAGTACTTCCATCTTGATATTCGAGTGTTTTGATGTATTCATACACATAATCTCCAGGGCTCATGGTCGAGAAAATAGTACCCGGAAGCGGCAGACGTACAATCGTAAACGCCTTGCCATCTTGGTCAGTGGCAGAAGACAGTATCTGGTAATTTTCCTCAATGCGTTTGTGGTTTTCAAAAGCGATTGGATCGTCAAACTCAGCGCTGTCTATTTCGGCCAAAAGAATGGTGGAGTCATTTACAAAACGCGCGAATTCATCGATATGACCATTGGTGGTCACTACGGTATAAGCTTTTGTGCCGTCCGAGGTGGTTACAGGCCCAAGGAATGTGTGATTGTCTTCCACCAAACCTTGATTGAGCCAGATGATTTTTTTAACGCCCAAAAGCCTTTTGTATTCAGCTTCCATTTCCTGCTTGGTCATGCCTGGGTTTCTGCCTTCTTCAACTGAGGCTGTGGTGATCATTGTTCCGTTTCCATTCACTTCTCTATTTCCGCCTTCACTAATCATTGTGCTGGAAATGACGGGTAAATTAAAGTGCTCAGCGACCTTTACATCATACATCTCTTCGGTTTTCGTATCAAGGTCTAAAGTGTCCGAATAGCCCCAAGCATTGAAGTTAAAGTCGGCAATGGCCATGGTGTTTTGGTTCGTTTCTACGAAGATTGGCCCCATGTCTCTTGCCCAAATCTCAAACGAAGGAATTTCTATAAGAGTGATGTTTTTCAGTGAGCCAAAATGGTTTTTCAAAACTTCGCTGGCGTGGTTCAGAAGTACTTTGTCCTTACAAGTCACCACAATGTTTACGTCTCCAATAAGCGCATCAATAATTGAAAGAGTAACCTTTTCAACAGATTCCCCTTCTTTATGATCGGTGGCTGGCCATATCAACCAAATGGCTTCCTGACTCTCAAACTCTGCCGGTTGATTGACAACAAGCATCCCATCCTCTTGTTTTGGCGAGGCACATGAGATCATCAAGACAATAAGGAGGCTGGTAAAAAGTGATTTCATAGGATTTGGGTTTGGGAGTGCAGCGCTAAGTAAGGGCTAGTTTATGGAGGTCATATTCAACGTAATTTATTAAAAAGTCCTTATAGTCAGTACACAAATAATATTGGCCTTGAGGAAGTTGTTATAAACTATAAATTACATATGCCTCTCGTTGTGTGAGCCATTGCCCAGAACAGTCACCTTGTAAAGGTCTTTTTCAGAAACACAGATGGGTTTGTTTTGCAAAGTGGATAATGTTAACCGCAAAGAACGCTAAGTAACGCAGAGGTGATTTGAGAGAAGGAGATCACCCTTACCGAACTAATTTGTTCTGTTACCTATTGCTAGAACACTTGCCCGATAGAGGTTTGCTCTGTATTCGTAGTTGTTTTTTATTTTTTCCTTATTCCGATAATACTTAGTAATATTGCTGTGATTGATAGCACATAAAGCACTAATGTATTTAGTCCATTTATTGTAGTCGTGTTTATTATTTCCAATAACCGAGAAAAATAGGCTAAAAAATCTAAGCCAGATTTAGATACAAAATATATCAAAATAACAAAGGCATAAATTGAAACAACTACAATAGCTCTTTTGAAATATTCTTGAGCCATAGTCATACTGTCAACTTTACTATTAATTGTTGATGCATTCTTTCTTATTTTATTTGTGATTTCGGCTATTAATTTTTTAAAGTAATCATCATTCGAATCATTTATCAAGAAATCGGAAACCGATATTGAATAGTAGTTCTTTCGTTCTAATGCTTGTACAGAAAACCAAACTGTTCGCGACATATAAAGAGTCAGTATAAATAATAAGAACACCAAAAGTGTGATTGTAATATTAAAGTCACTGATCTTAACTAAGACTGATGTTACACCGATCACAACTGAGGTAATGACACTTATTGTCCCAATGAATAGTGAAGATTTGCTTTCTACAGTTTTTTTCCTTTCTGACTCGGCTTCGTAACAGCTAATTGTATATTCTAGTGTGTCTTTTAGACGTGAGCTATCAACGTTTATGCTCTTTTTATTGAGCATTTTTGGTGCGGGTATATTCCCTTTTTCAAGTAACGGCCAGAAAAATTCTCTAACGTTTTTAAAAAGTTTCATTTGCTAATAGATTTACGATTTCTTTTGAGATTTTATGGCCTGTTTGTTTCTCTATCCATGCCCATTGCCCATTAGGGTTAACTTCAAGAAAGGTATATTCATTAGTATCATCCAAAACAAAATCTATTGCACCAAAACGCAGGCTCAATGCCTTAAGCAAGGTGATACATTTATTCTTTATGCTATCAGGTAACTCTACTCTTGTGTGTCTTAATGAATTTTCCCCACGTCTCCAATCTGTTTTAGTTTCAAAGTCATCTTGTGAATGAATATGTGTTGTAAATGTTGTATTTCCAACCATTGTCACTCTAACATCGCATTTCTTCTTAATAAGGTTTTGAAAGAAATTTGGTGAAAATTCAATTTGTGTTTTTGATGTTGGTCGAGTAGGTAAAACATTGGTGAATATTACCTTTGAGCTTCCTTTGTCTTCGATTAGCCCAGATTTTATAGGCTTAATTATGCATTCACCATTTGTTTTATCATAGAACTCTGTTGAGTCTGAAAATGAATTAGTGACTATGCTATTAGGGATTTTGAAACCAATTGATTTCGCTATTTCTAACTGATATATCTTATTTTCAGCTTCTCGAATTGAAAATAAGGGGCTTACCCAATAAGCATTTCTTAATACTTTATAAATTCCTTCTAGTGTATAAATAAATTCATTTTTCAAAAATTGAATTTCACCAATATTTAGATCTGTTGAATCAAATACAGGGATTTCTGGTCTTCTAAAATAGACAGATGAAAAAAGTTTTAGGTTATATTGTTTATTTAGAATTTTATCAAATAGAACATACTTATCATTTTCAATATCTAGAGTAACTGAGCAAGTTTTGCTCAATTCTTCAGTATTGAAGCGATAAAAATCAATTTCTCTTTCCTTTAACTCTTTTACAATGAAGTCAGAGGTTAGGTCTTGCTTGTTAGTTATTACTAAAACTTTCGTCATCTCTTTCTCTCTGAGTGAAAGTTTTAGTTTTTAATTCAAGTATATCAATATCATTATCATCGCTTTCACTTTTGATTTTGGTTTTTGTTAAGAGAGTAATGTCTTCCAAACGTGAGTCAATGAACGGCTTTTTTTCATCATTAAGAGTAATCACATTGAGCGATTCATGAAAATCATATTCGTAAACCGTTTTAGTTTCTCCTTTTCGCTCTATTACAAACTCTAGAATTATTGGCTTCATACATCTCTTTTTTGAGGTTTCCTTAAAATTGTCTTTGCTCGATGTTCAAGGTATTCATATTCCATGTAATTTATAAAATATTCCTTACAGCATACAAGTAATGGTAGTATGAGGAAAGTTTTACTTTTTTAGTCTTTTGGTGACCATTCAGGATGAAAAAGAGCGTAATCAACTTACTTAAGTTCAATGCTTCTCAATACTAAGTCTTTGCGAATCTCCGCGCCCTTTGCGGTTAAGTAAACTGTGAGATTGCTTCACGCATACTCTTTCACTTCGATAAGCATTGGCAGGTTCGCAATGACGGTTGAGTAGTCATTTGTTCTGATTTGGGTTGAGTTTTGCAGTAAACCATCGGTCACCGTCATTGCGATGAATTAGCAGCCGCTAGGTAATAATTCAGAAGCAATCTCTGTAGTAAGATACATCTACGCAGCTCAATTCGCAGTGTATACCTTCGCGAAGCTTTGTGCCCTTTGCGGTTAAATAATCTGTGAGATTGCTTCACGTGTGAATCATCACTCCGAAGAACAGAAGCAGGTTCGCAATCACGCTGCGAATAGCCCTTTGCGGTTAAAGCAGTCATTCCATTTAATTACCTCATTTGTATTTTAATCTATTACTTATAACTTTGTATAACATACAATGTATAACTAATGAAAAACAAAGGGCTAGGTGAGTTCGAAGAGTTAGTGCTTTTGGCTGTCTGTATTCTAAAAGGGGAGGCCTATGGCATTAATGTAAAACAGGAAGTAGAAAAGCACAGCGGTCGCTCCATACTTTTGGGCGCGGTGCACATTACGCTTTACCGTTTGCAAGACAAAGGTTTGCTCAAATCTGAAATGGGCGGCAACACCGAAAAACGAGGCGACAGACGCAAACGCCTGTTTGAAGTCACTCCTTCGGGCATGCGCCAATTAGAGGCCGCTCAAGATGTTCGCCAAAAAATGTGGCAATTGATTCCGCAACTTAATGCAGGTCACTAATGCCTAAGAAGAAATTCAATACGCCTAAACTCGCCAATTGGTTGGCGGCTAAGTGCATCAATAAAATGTACTTAGAAGAGTTTTTAGGGGACTTACAAGAAATTTACGAAGACAGAATGCTGGTCAAAGGCAAGCGGTATGCGCGGTTCATGTATTGGATCGATGCCCTCCATTTGCTTATAGGATTCTCTTCTTTTTCACTTTTCAAAACTCAAAGTAATAACACCATGATGATCAAAAACATGTTTAAAATTGCCTGGCGGAATGCCATCAGGCAAAAGCAATTTACCGTGCTCAATCTGCTCGGTTTAATGATCGGAATTAGCATTTCGCTTACGATTGGTCTTTTCATTCACCATGAAACTACCTACGATACGTTTCTACCCGAGGTAGATCGGGTGTACCGTGTTAACCAACCCAACATATGGTCTGATTGGACCACCCAAATGTCGAACACTGGGCCAAATGTGGCCGTGGCTTTGCGAGAAGAAGTGCCGGAATTCGAGGAAGTCACTCGAATCATGTCCTTGGGCTCACAAATCACCAATTACAAAGCCGAGGCTAAAAAGGACAAGTCCTTTGAAGAAAGTGCCTTCTATGCTGTGGAAAACAACTTCTTCGAAGTTTTTCCTTTTGAGTTTTCAGAAGGAAACCCAAAAACGGCCATTGAAGCACCTAATAGTATGGTGATAACTCAAAGCACTGCCGAGCGCTATTTTGGTTATGAAAGCGCTATAGGAAAAACGCTTGAAGTAAAACAATGGGACAATACTTGGCAAAGTTTTGTGGTGACGGGTGTTTTGGTGGATGTACCAAGTAAATCTCATCTACAGTTTGATGTTTTAGTGTCGCTGAACAGCTATCAGGCCCAAATGGACCGTGATGGTTGGAAATGGATTTGGACGGCTTTTGGTACTTATGCAAAGGTAAATGACGGTACGGATATGGCTGCCTTGAGCGATAAGATTCAGGCCATTCCCCCTAAATATGCCCCTGCAACCACGGAACGAATTTTCAACCAGAGCTTTGAAGAGTTCACCGCTGGTAATCCTTGGAAACTTACTTTACAGCCTGTAAAAGAGATTTATTTGTCGGAAGAACCTCCATATAATGCTTTTGGTCCTGTGGGTAATCCGCAAATAGTAAAGGTGTTTATGGCCATTGGTATTCTGGTCTTGGTGCTTTCCTGCATCAACTTTATGAACCTTTCCACGGCCCGTTCTTCCAATCGCGCCAAGGAGGTAGGCATCAGAAAAGTGCTTGGTTCCGAAAGGGGTACTTTGATCAAACAATTCATCTTTGAGTCTACCTTGTTTGTAGCGGTAAGCACCGTGGCAGCACTCTTTATTGTCAATTCATCTTTGAGCTGGTTCAATGCCATTTCGGGGAAAGAGTTATTGCTTAAGCCTTATTTAAACCAACCCGCTTTTATTGCGGTGTTACTGGTTTTCGTTTTACTCTTAGGTTTTATTGCAGGAAGTTATCCAGCTTTCTACCTGTCTTCTTTCAAACCCATTCAGGTATTAAAAGGTAAAATGAGCGCAGGTTTTAAGGGGAATGGCATTCGAAATGGCTTGGTGGTTTTTCAATTCACCATTTCCATGACGCTGATTATTTGTACTTTCTTCGTCCAGAAACAGCTGAACTATACTTCGAACCTAGATTTGGGCTTTGCTAAAGAAAACGTGTTGCAAATAGGTAATATTGAGCAAATGGGCTTCGATACTGAGCGCCTAAAGACTGAGTTGGCCACTATGCCAGCCTTTACCAAAGTAGGGAAATCCTTTGGTGTACCGCCTTATGTTGATTCGGGTGATCGGTATAGATCTACGGAGCCAGAGGCGCCTGTGGTGGCTTTGAGCAACTTACGTGTAGAGGCGGATTATCTTGATGTGCTAGGTTTGGAGTTTTTGGCAGGCCGTAACTTTGATCAATCACTGACTACCGATCAATACAAAGTGATTCTGAATGAAGAAGCTGTGAAAGTATTGGGTTGGGGAGGAGATGATCCGACTAGTGCCGTAGGTCAATTTGTGGCTTTGGCATCGGGCAGCGAAGATAAATTCGAAGTCATTGGCGTGGTGAAGGATTTTAATTTTGCCAGTGTACGTCAAGAAATTGCACCCCTAATTTTCATCAACATTGATAACAACAAGGTGTGGGATTATGGCGCTGGCCTGTCTTTCTATTCCATGCGTTTGAATCCTCAAGTTGTCGCCAGTCCTGAAGATTTACAGGCTGTACTCGATCGAGTTGAAGCAAGTATTAAGGCGGTGGATGCTACCATTCCTTTCGAATACAGTTTTCTGGATGAAGACTTTGAAAACACATTTCAAGAAGAAAACCGAATGAGTTTAGTACTCAATATTTTTACTGTAATGGCCTTAATCATTGCCTGCTTGGGACTATTCGGTTTGGCTGCTTTCTCTGCCGAACAAAGGCTGAAAGAATTGGGTATTCGTAAAGTTTTGGGTGCGAAAATTTCAGAATTAGTGCTGCTGTTCTCTTCTGAATTCACCAAGCTATTTTTAATTGCCATGTTATTGGCATCACCTATTGCTTACTTCTTAGTCGATCAATGGCTGAGTGATTTTGCTAACCGTACGCCTATTCATATTTGGGTATTTGCTGTATCTACAGTTGGTACCTTAGCCATCGCCATTGCAACCATCAGTTATCAGTCGCTTAGGGCAGCCCATAAAAATCCAGTAGACACACTGAGGAGTGAGTAACATTGGTTTAATAACTCAGGTCTTAAAAAATGACTAAGACCTGAGTTATTAATTTGGGGTATTTACGCTTGGTTCTTTCTGCGGGAAGAAGGCGTTAAAAGGCGGTTAGTTCAAGCTTTCTATTCAAAGAGATCATCTGTTACATAAAAATAAAACTCTCGAGTACGAGCTGACCGATTGTCATCCCAAGGTCTAAATTTGTTCCAAGCCTTGTAGGCAGATAAATCGATTTTGGCTTTGAGAGTATCCCCATCTACTATCTTATAAATTCTCAAATAGTGAATTTTTGAGTTGAGTTCATCAGGCGTCATTGCAGTTTGGCTACCAAGAGAAATATGCTCTAGAATCTTATGTTTAGACCCACCACCATACTCATTATCATATTGCTTTTCTAGTAAAACAGAGTCGGTCTTTACAGTACTTAGAATCTTTAAGTCACTATTGTCTTCGTTTTCAAAAAATTGATTTTCAGTACTATATGAGATGTAAATAGTGTTTGGACTCTCATTTTGAATATATGCGGTTTGATCGGTATAAAGTATGTCAGGGGACGTTTCTGTACAGGCGCTAAAGAGAAACAGTGGAAGGCCAAATGAGATTATCTTTTTCATTGAATATAGTTATTTCAGTGGTAAATGTAATTATTGTATTTCTATTTATGGTAGTTTGAATAGATTGGTTTTGATTTTTTCTAAGTAGGCTTTAGTAGGTTAAGTGTGATTGATAGGTTGAAAAATTTTTTAGGTCATAGTTGCCAATATATAGGGCTGTGCACTTCTCTTTTTATCAGCACTTTTATTTTCATTACGGAGGTCTTATCTTGTAAGGTGAGAGAGTTCATTTTTTGACTCATACTAGCTTTTCATAACCTTATAGAATGAGATTTTTTTTACGCATAAGCCTAAGCCTAGTTTGTTGCTTCTCTGTTCAGTGGACTGACGCTGAACAATTGGAACAAAATCAATTTTCTAAGTACAGTCAAAAAATTGCGGGCTCAGATTTAGTTATTCACATGGTACCGATTACCGGAGGCCAATTTAAGGCAGGAAGTCCATTAAGTGAAAAGGGAAGAAAGGAAGATGAAGGGCCTGTTCATCAAGTTTCGGTAGATGATTTTTGGATGGGAAGCTACGAGGTAACCTGGGACCTGTTCGAACTCTTTTTGTACCGTGAAACCGACCATGAACTTTCTGAAGGTGCAAGAGAAGTTGATATTCAGATTGATGGGGTTTCTGGAGCCACCATGCCCTATGTAAATTTTAATAAGCCGGGTTATCCATTAATAAATGTGACCCAATACGCTGCAGCCACTTTTTGTAAATGGCTCAGTGCCAAAACTGGGCATTTTTACAGACTACCTACTGAAGCAGAATGGGAATTTGCAGCTAGAACGAATAGTGAAAAGGCATTTCCCTTTGAAGCAAATGCCATTGATGATTACGCTTGGCACAAAGGGAATAGCGGAGAAAATCTCCAAAAAGGAGGCCTGAAATCTCCAAATACATGGGGTTTGTATGATATGTATGGAAATGCATCCGAATGGGTTTTGGATAGTTACGACCCCAACTATTATAAAGAAATTGAAGGAGCTAAAAACCCAGTTCTATTTACTGATGAATTATACCCAAGGGTAGTGAAAGGAGGCTCTTTTAAAGATGATATCGATAAACTAAGACCAGCAGCACGTGATTTTTCTGACAAAAGCTGGAAAAAAAGAGATCCGCAAATCCCTAAAAGCCTTTGGTGGTTAACTGATGCCACCCACGTTGGATTTCGCATTGTAAGACCAAAAGTAGCCCCTCCTAAAGCTGAGTGGGAAAAATATTGGGGTAAACCTATTAAAGAATATTAATCGAAATGTTATGAAAGACTTTACTGAAACAAACTTTACTACTAGAAGAAAATTTCTTGAAACTACCGCACGAGTGGCTGGAACGGGTGCCTTGTTAAGCGCACTGCCCATTTCAATGAGTGCCTTTGTAGGTGGAGCAGCAGAAATTAAAGTAGCACTTGTAGGTTGTGGCGGACGTGGAACGGGTGCTG
>TARA_R110000796_G_scaffold235650_2_pt1 | contig 22872 bp, 25 predicted proteins | sample TARA_R110000796 | Tara Oceans TARA_R110000796 (sample SAMEA4397815) | marine metagenome | biome: Polar Biome; feature: [SRF] surface water layer (ENVO:00010504); material: water (ENVO:00002006), including particulate matter (ENVO:01000060) such as... | depth 5 m
ATAGAAAAGTGTAAAAAAAGATTTGAGCAAGTAGGAATAGGTATTACAGAAATTGATTATCCATTTATTAGGGGAGTTTTAGGTGATATTAAATTTTTATATTATGTAGATTTTGTAGAGAACCATACATTATGGAATGATAGGGGAGGGGCACTTGAAGAATTATCTTTGGAAGAAAGAAGAACTGAACCTTGTCTTGAACCAGATAGATTTATAGGAGTTGATTATAATGGTAATGTGATGCCGTGTTGTGTAACACGAAGTGATATAGATTCACATCAAGATTTTATATTAGGAAATATAAAAGAACAAAGTGTTATGGATATTTTTAATTCAGAACGGGCAACAACAATTAGGGAGAAGGCCAAGAAAGGTGATTTTGATGATAATATGAAACCTTGTCATTATTGTCCTTACGAACTTGGTAGGTATAGACGAGATGATGTTTCATTAGATTACGAAAAAGGATTAGATTATAAATGAAAAATATAAATGATGTTTGTGTTATAATACAGGCAAGATTAACTTCTGAAAGAGTTCCGAATAAAATGGCAAAACCATTTGGAGACACTTCTTTATTTGAAATAGGATGTAAAAAACTTTTAGAATCAAATGTGATTCCTAATGAGAATATATATGTTTCTGTTTATGAACAAGAATTAATTGATATTGCCAATAAATGTGGTATAAATATTTTTAAGAGAAGCAAAGAATCTGCCTTATTCGATGGTGAAGGTTCGGTATCTATGATGTACGATTGGTGGGATAAACTTCCGTTTAAATATGTAGTATTGGTTAGTGCGTGTTTACCTTTTTTACAATTAAAAACTATTGAAAATTTTTATAAAGAGTATTTGAGTGTAGACAAAAACGGAATGCTAGCAGTAATGAGAAAAAAAACTTATTATTGGGATGAAAATAAAGAATTAATTACAAGGCAATTTGAAAAATCTGGAAATATGAACACTAAGGTAGTCGAAACAACATATGAGGCAGCACATTGTTTGTATGCTGGTCAAATGGAACTTATAGGAAAGGGAATTTGGATGGGTGATTTTACTAAAAATGAAATAGAGTTGTTTCCTGTTGATGAAAAGGAGTGTTTTGATATTGATTATGAATGGCAATTTGAGTATGGACAAAAGTTATATAAATAATTCAAAACACCGAATTAAAATACCAAGTGTGGTTGATGAGCATTTTAGTGCAAATAATAATTTAAAATTAGACTATTATAAAGAGTTTGATTATATGAGACTTATTGAACCACAACATGATATGGAACATGAATCAAAACAGGCCATAAAACTACTTTTTGAATTTGTAAATAATGATTATAAGGAGCCAGTTACAGATGCAAAATTAAGATTTTTTGAAAATAGTCATAGGTCATTTTTATATGCAAAAAGTATGGTTCAAAGTTTAAGTAAAGGTGGTGTACATCATCCAATTGGAGTAGTTGCCATACGACCATCAAGTGTAGGTTCTACTACAAAAAAGTTTGAAGAGTTTGGATGGAAAATACTTTCTGATGATTTAGTAATTTACTTGTATAGTGGGGTTGCAAGATTAAGGTATTTTCATATGCTAAGATGGGATACCACACCAGTATTTATACAAAGCGTAGATGAACACAACATAGATTGGAATCACTCAAAAGTTCGTATTGATAGTATTGATAAATTAAAGAATGAATATTCAAATAATGTGATGTGGGATACTCAATTCTATCAAGAGGATAAGTTTTTTTATTTTATGAAACATCAATTGGATGAAAAAAATCAATCCTTTAATAAACTAACTGACAAAACCTTTGGGGTAGATTTAGAAAAAGAATGTCTTTCCCATTTAGTTTGTACCGATATGGAAAATAATCATAAGGAAGTGGGCTGGAACGATGAAAATTATATAGATTACATAAGAATTATAAAACACACTTTTCAAAAACCATTAAAAGTTTATATAGGGGAATGTGAGTCTGAAAATTCCGAGGAATTTATTAATTGTAAAAATAGAATTTTAAATTCTTTATATACTAATGGAAAAAAAGTTGATATAGATTTTAAACATATAAATTCAGTAGGTAAAATACCCAAAGAAAGTGAATATCAAGGATTTTCATTTTATACAAATTGTGATGTTGAGTGGGATTTTAATCTTTTAGAATTATTTTATTTTACACACTCACGAAAAGATATAGTAGATTATAGTCCAGTTGACGGCGTAAAAATAATAAATCATGAAAGGTATATAAGGTTATGAAAAAATTACTTGACCAAACAATTAGCAATAAAGAATCTTTTCATGTATATGGGTTTTCAGATAAACTACAAATACCACATTGTCTCAAGTTAGGTAGTGTCACCATGTCCGACTTGACTGAAAATTATGATAATCTGAATTATTTTGAAACTCTTTATTCTGAAGAAACGATTTATATAATTAGGTTGAGAGATGTATATGAAAAATGGGAAAGTGGGTATTTGACGGAGTTAATGAATTACGAACCATTTAGAGAAAATGAGTCAATGCCAGTTATGGCTTACGATGGTAAAGTGGATGTAAATCAGGCAAAAAATTATATTGAAGAGTATGAAGTAAAATCTTTTAGTAATAATGATGATAAAACAAATCTTATAAAGAATTTTTTGACAGAAATTCATAAAATTAAAGAAGGTAAAAGTTTTCAATGGATGTTTTCATCACATGCAAATCCCAATGATTTTGGAATGAATAATGTGTTACTATATCATGAGGACGAAAGATGTTTACATGACGAAGAAAATGTTTTCTTTATAGAACTTAAAGATTTGAGCAATCCTAAATTTTTAGATTGGATTAAAGAAAGGGATAGTAGTTGGAAAGATGTTAAGTCAATTCCTCATAAAAACAAAACATCAAATTTACTTAAGAAAAATGTAAGATTGTTTTGGGATGAACATAAGACAGATGAAAATTTAATGAATCCATATCTTTTAGAATCATTGAACACATCTATTCCCAAAAAACAAAAAGAAGTGGATTATATAAGAAAAAATCATGAAAGGTATATAAGGTTATGAAAAAATTACTTGAATCTACTGTTAATCTTAAATATTTTGACCAATATTTGTTTCACAATACACCACCAGAAGAGTTTCTCGGACACCCTATTGGTATTCATTACTTTTATAAGAATTTAAATTTTTATCAACCGAGTTTTTATGATAATGATAATGTTGAATTTAATTTTCCAGAAGATAAAATTAATATATGGTATGTTAGGAATGATAAATGTAGTGATTATATTTATGGTGATAATGAGGAATCCATAAAAAAGAATATTCCAAAAGAAATAGTTGATTATATTAATAATGGCAAGCTTATTTTTATTTTATCCACTGGTACTGAATTTGAATGTGATAATTTTTGGGAAAGAGTAATTGACTATTGTAAGTTAATAGGAATTCGTAAAGAAAAAATCCATTTTATTACATCAAATTATTTGACAAAACTACCAAATTCATATAGTCTTAATTTTAGTGGTCATTGTTTTGGTAGGTATGATTCTGGAATAAGTTGGTTAGATAAATATCCTAATAGATTTCCTTATGATGATGAGTACATTAATTTTTTACAGAATAATGATAAGAGTAAACGATTTTTTTGTTTGAATGCACATTATAGAGAACATAGACATTATATTTTTTATAAATTATATAAAAATAATTTACAAGATTTAGGATATTATAGTTTTACTTTAGGACAGGGAATTAATCATATAGAACATTCAAGAGAACGAATGATTACGGAATGGAGTAGTTGGGCTGATGAATTAGATATAGAAGATTACGATTATTCTATACAGATTTTAAATAAATTACCTATAAATCTTGAACAGGATAATTTTTGGGATACTCCTATTGTAATTAAAAATAAATATTTAAGAGAATTTCAAGGTGAATATCGGCCTTGGATACTGAAGGACTTGGACATGATAGAAGATAGTTATTTTAGTATATCTACCGAGAGTAATAATGATTCAGATCACGGAAAATTTAGTTATTTTTCAGAGAAAGTTATGATTGGGTGGATTACACAGCCAACAATTATAATAGGTACTCCATTTACAATTGAACATTTAAAGAATTTGGGATTTGAATCTTTTGGTGAATTATTTGATGAATCTTATGATACTATAATTTCAAATGATGAACGATTAATGAAAACTTATAGTGAGATAGAACGAGTTTGTAAAATACCAGAAAAAGAACTGAAGGCAATTTACAATGATTTGTTATTTAAGGTTAGACATAATCAAGATACTTTATTTAAACATGATTTTTTGAGAGAATTTAAAAATATTTTAGAGTTTATTAAAGTGGAGAGTAAATTTGAGAGATAAGTTAAAGGAAATGGGATACGTTATTATAAAAGATTGGGTGAAATCCATTGAACCAAATTTCATATTTGATTATAAAAAAACTTATTCTATTACACCTGAAAAATCTATTGGTGATTCTTGGTTTGAGATTGTACGTGATATACATACAGGGAAACCACCCTACCGAAATTTTTCAGATGGTGTGATTGATATAGTATCAGAAATATATGATATAAAAGATTTGTTTGCATCAGTAAGAATACAATTTTATGAAAATGGTGCTTTTATTGAACCACACACGGATGACAATGATGGTAATATTGTAGCATTTCAGATATATCTTAATGATAAAACTTCAAATGGTGGAGAATTGGTAATTGAAGGTCGTAATGGTAATAAAAAGGTTACATATGAGCCATCATTTGGAGATTTAGTTATATTAGATGAAAAATTTGGTAAGGCAAATGTGCATTCTGTTACACCAACCTATTGGAAGAGGTTTGTAATGGCTGGTTATATTAAAGAGAGGAAAGCAGATAATGAAATTAGCTAATTCAGTATTTAATGATTTAGACAAATTACTTGGTCAAAAGTATATTCATCTAATAGAACCAATTGGTGGTATGCACCATTTTGAACAAACTTTTTTAGATGGTATAAATAGTACGATTATAGATGATATTAAAAATGATAAATGTTTATTAATTATATTTTCTGTTGCAGAAGGAAACATAACGAATGAAATATTAAGAGATATACATTTATTATTAGATACTCATAAAATATTGCCTAAGAATGTCTTATTGATTCAGAGTAATTATAATTTACAAAAACAATATGATGAAGTGTGTGATTTATATGAGATAGAAGAAAAAATTGATATATTAATTATTCAACATAAACTTGAATCTTCTATTGAGTCTTATGTTCAAATGATGGACGGAGAATGGTCAGGATGGGAAAGTTCGTTTCCAAAAGAACCTACGATAAATTCGTGGGGGGATGTTGAAAATATTTTAGATAACCCAAGAGATTATTATTATCTATCTTACAATAAAACATTACGACCAGATAGAGTTGCACTCTTATCATTGTTGTTAAAAGATAATTTAATTGAAAAGGGATTGGTTAGTGTTGGTTCGGAGAAGTATGGTTCTACCGGTAAACAAAACTGGCCAAGTGCATTTGATTTTATTAAAGATAATTTAGACGAAGTTCAAAGATGGTCAAGGGAATTAAAAAAATTACAACCGATGAGTCCTGATGGAGAACCAACGGTTGAAGAATTTGGAAAGTTGATGACTTCTAAAGAATTAAATACTTGTGGATATACATATGGAGATCAATTTCGTAGAGTTTATTTTATGGTTGTAACTGAAGATATTTTTGAGGCAGAATCAATGTTTTTTAGTCAAACAACTTATAAACCAATAGTATCATTAACACCTTTTATTATGTTTGGTAGTCCATATATGATGAAGAATTTGAGAGAAGTTCAAGGATTTAAGACATTTTCACCTTGGATTGATGAATCTTATGATGAAGAAGAAAATAATGAAAAGAGATTGTATATGATTTCTGAAGAAGTTAAACGATTGTGTAATATACCAAAAGAAAAAATGAATGAGTGGTATTATGAAATGAAAGATATTTTAATTTATAATCAAAACCATTTATTAAGTTTTCCATTGACCGATTATGATAAAATTTATGATTTAGTTTATAATAAGATATTTATTAAATAATGTGGGACATTGAATGCTAGAATTTATAAAAAATATAGAACCTGATTTCAACATTGCTGAAATTTCTTTAAAAACGGAAAAATTAAAACTTGACAATAAAAGTCACTATGAGAATACCGCAATTAAAGGACTCGATAGGGTTGCTAGCACTCAAAATAAAGTTTGGAATGAAAACTTGCCACGAGATATAGTAGATTATATTAAAGAAGTTGGATTTGATAAAAATCAATACTCTGCAAATATAAATGTTCAATATCCTGGTCAAATGGCACCATTACATATAGATAATCATAGTTATGCATGCAAAAAATTAAACAAGAATCCTGAAGATTTTGATAGGGTATTGATATTTTTAACGGATTGGTCAATTGGTCAAGTATTTGGATGTGGTGAAGAAAGTATTACTGGATGGAAAAGTGGTGATTGTTATACATTTGATTCCAAAGACCAGCATTTTTCAGCAAATACAGGAATGGAAACAAAATACACTATAGTACTTTCAGGATTAAAAGGATGTTTAAAAAAATAAACAAAAGGATAAAGTTATATGAATTTGAATCAAGCCCGGCCAGTTCCCGATAGAGAGGCATATCAATTTATAGTAGATAATATAAATGGAAATTCTTTATATAAAAAGGATTTACCAGTAAAATTTTGTAGTGAATATTTAGAGTGGATAAAATCTTCTAAATTAAATAATTTAATAAATCTTGATAAATATAAATCGTTACAATTTGTACACGGTACATCACAATCATTTGATTTTTTTTATTTAATGAATCATACCAAACGATTTAGAGGATTTAAGGGTGATTTTATGTATCACAAAATTATGTGGAAACGAGGTTACGAATGGAAACATATTGAAGATGGAGAACTTGAACGTGGTGATGCTGTAATTTTTTCACTACCCTTTTCTGATTTTGGTGATATTCATCCACGAACAGATGAGATATTAGATAAATGTGATAAACTTGGAGTTCCAGTTTTTTTAGATTGTGCTTATATGATAATGGCCCGTGATATTGAATTTGATTTTAACAGGAAATGTATTCAGGGTATTTCTTTTAGTTTAAGTAAAGGATTTTATGGGGCAGAACACTTACGAATTGGTCTGAGATTAACAAAAGAATTTACAGATGATCCCGTAGAAGTATTTAATGATTTTCAAATGATTAATTGGATAGGACCAGATATAGGATTAAAGTTAATAAATAACTTTGAACATGATTTTACTCAAAATAAATATTATAATAAACAGATAGAAATTTGTAAAGAATTAAATATAAAACCATCTAAATGTGTGATTTTTGGAGTTACGGATGAGAATCATTCTGATTTTGGAAATAATAATAGAGGAACGGAATGGAGAAGGGTTTGTATTTCTTCATTGATGGGCGATATGGAAGATATTCATAGTAAAGTGTGTTGATTTTTTAAAATTTATATATTTATAATCGAAGATAAATTATTAGGAGAGTAAAATGAATTTACCAGCCACGGGAAGTTACCAAATAGCAAGACCATCAGAAATTCCCGCGGTTAATTGGAATAAAGCAGACGCACCTAATGGATTTTCAAGTTCGTCTATAAAGGCGGCCTGGGAGTCAGGTGATTATCACGAAATTCATGGATATATTATAATTGCCGATCCCTCTATAACAGGATCAGAAGCTACGCGTTCTGCACTTGATATACAAAACACACTTGATGACTTTTGCAAAATAGCTTCACATAGTGGATATAATATGAGTGGTAGTCTTTTATGGAAAGATAACGAGGCACACCACCCATTTTCATAATATAAATTAAAAGTCTATTGGTATAGACAAGGAAAGGAGAAATCCTCGAAACATTAGTTTCAAATTCCTTACGGTAGCGAATACGAGATACTCGGAACGCCCAAAGACCTAACCGACCAAATAAGACTATAAAAACGGAGGCACTAATATAGCAATAGTGTCCTCATAAAAATGAGGATTATGTTTTATGCAAGTTTTAATAACAGGTATAACAGGTTTTGTTGGCAGTCACATGGTTGACTATCTAATCAAAAATATTCCGAATGTAGAAATCTTTGCCACTCGTAGGTGGAGAAGTAAAGAAGATAATATTAAACATTTTTTTGGTAATGAGAGAATTACTTTTTATGAATGTGATTTAATAGACAGAGGAAGTCTTGCACGAATTATTCATATATCAAAACCAGATTTAGTTTATCATTTTGCATCACAGAGTTTTCCAGGATCAAGTTTTCTTACTCCCATTAGTACTCTTACTACAAATATACTTGGAACTACAAATCTTTTAGAAGAATTAAGACTTTCAAAGGAACGAAATTATTGTAATCCTATAATAATAAGTGTTTCATCATCAGAGGTATATGGTGATACTTTAAAGGAAGAAACACCAATCACCGAAACCAATCCAATTAGGGCAGCTAATCCATATTCTATATCAAAAGTTGGACATGATTTAATTTCACAATATTACCATAAAGCATATGATATGAAAGTTATTATTACACGGATGTTTTCACATGAAGGTGCAAGACGAGATAAGAGATTTGCACTATCATCATTTGCATATCAAATAGTTATGGCAGAAAAGGAAACGACTTTCCCAGCAAATCCACCAAGTTTTCCAACACATCCAATACGACACGGAAATCTTGATTCAATTAGAACTTATAATCATATAGATGATGCTGTTCATGCCTATTGGTTAGCAGTAGATAATTGTGATTATGGAGAAACATATAATATTGCCGGAGATCATACTTGTTCAGTAGGTGAGGCATTAGATATGTTAATATCTAAATCTATAAATCCAAAGGCGTTTATAAAAGAACTTGATACGGATAGAGTTAGACCAACAGATATTACATTACAGATTCCGAGTAGTGATAAGTTCAGAGAAAAAACTGGTTGGAAACCAATAAAAGGATTAGAAGAAATCTGTGAAGATTTATTGAACTATTGGAGAAGTATTTTATAATGAAAAATAGATTTGATGCAGTACATGAAGTTTATCATCCATATGTTAAAAAACATTTGGGAAATAATTCACTACAAAATATTTTAACTTGTGGTGGCACAATGGGTGCAGTAAGTGAAGAACTTGGACGGCATAAAGAATTTACTTATGAAAATATTTTTCATTATGAATTATTTGACAATAATATTGATTATGATGAAGTAATTAAAGATAATATTTTATGTCCTGAAGTTCCTATAGAATCTGTAAATTTGATTTATGCAGATGTGGGTGGAAGTTCTGAATGTGCCATAAAAATAAAAGAGAATAATATAAGTGAGGGAATTATCAAACTATTAGATAGTGGATTTGTTAATAATAATTTGGGAATATTAGTTTTTTTATTTTTTGATGGTATAAAAATAGAACCATTTTTAAACAGACAATATAATAACTATAAATCTAAAGATTCTTTTAGTAAAAATATAGAATGGTATGATGACTATAATAAGGCAACATTTACTCAAAGATTAGATGGAGTGGTATTTTATGAGTAATTTTAAAATAGAAATAAAAACTTCAGAAGTATTTCCAGAAGTAAAAATATTAAAACCCGATTCTTTTTTTGATTACAGAGGTGAAATGTGGACTTTTTGGGAAAAAGAAAACGAAGTATTACCAAAAAATTACGAGTGGAAAATATCAAAATTTACTCGTTCAAGAAAAAATGTTTTGAGAGGTTTACATGGGGATAACCAAACTTGGAAAAACATTACTTGTGTTTGGGGAGAAATTTATTTAGTAGTGGTGGATAATAGACCTGAATCAGTAAATTACTTAAAATGGGATAGTTTTATTATATCAGAAAGAAATCATTTGAGTGTTTTAGTTCCACCAGGATTCGCGAATGGACATTTATGTTTGAGTGAAGAATGTTTATTTCATTATACACAATCTTATCCAAAGGATTATGTTGATTGGATGGATCAAGACAAGTGTTTAAAGTGGAATGATGAAAATATAGGTATCCACTGGCCTATAAAAAATCCTATATTAAATTGGAGAGATAAATGAATATACCAAAATATTTAGAAAAAGTAAAAGAAGTTAATTGGACAGTAGAACAACTTGAAAAATTTGAGTTAGATGCAAAAGAAGAATGGGAAACCGGTTCTGTATTGGGACCCGTCCATTTATCAAAAGGAAATGAAGAACAACTTATTGAAATTTTTCAATATGTTCATCCAGAAGATTGGGTGTTCTCTACTTGGAGAAACCATTATCATGCACTACTTCATGGTGTTCCTGAAAAATGGTTAATGAATGAAATTAAACGTGGTCGTAGTATGAAAATCACGAATAAAGAACACAACTTTGTTATATCTGCTATTGTTGGTGGAATTATCCCACAGGCACTTGGAGTAGCGATGGCATTAAAAAGAAAAGGTTCGAAGAGGAGAGTTTGGTGTTTTGTAGGTGATATGGGATTTGAAACTGGTGAATTTCATCTATGTCATAAATATGCAAAAAACTTTGATTTACCACTACAACTCGTAGTAGAGGATAATAATCTAAGTACAAATACACCTACTGATGAAACTTGGGGTGTAAAACAGAAAGTACCAGATGATGTAATTTTTTATGAATATGAACGTGAATATCCACACCACGGATCCGGAGCTTGGGTATTATTTTAGGAGATAATTATGGTTGATTCATTAACAAAACAAAAAGAAGAAATGGCAAAATTTCAAGAAACTGAAATGTTAAAACATTTAGACTTGAAATATAAAAATGAAATAATTCGTTCAATGGAATGGTTGGGCGAAAAAGATGATACAATTTTTATGGGACAGGCAGTTAAGTATAGTGGTAATGCAATGTATAATACTACAAAAACAATTGATGATAATAAGAAAATAGAATTACCAGTATTTGAAGATGTTCAGATGGGTATGTCTTTAGGTATGGCATATGAAGGATTCGTTCCAATTACTTGTTATCCAAGATTTGATTTTTTAATATGTGCTACAAATCAATTAGTAAATCATTTAGATAAGATTAGTATTATATCGGAAGGTCAATTTCAACCAAGAGTTATAATTAGAACTTCAATAGGAAGTAGAATTCCATTAGATGCCGGTGAACAACATACCCAAGACCATACTCAGGCATATAGAAACTTATTAAAACGAGTTGACGTGGTAGTTTTAGATGAATGGCATGATATATTTCCAGCATTTAAACATGCATATGAAAGGCATCCGAAATCAAAGTATGACTCATTAGTAACTTTGTTAATTGAATGGGGAGATCACTATAATGCCAAATAAGTTCCAACATACAGATATACCAATTAAATATCCGTTAGCAAAAGAAACTATAAATGAGGATGATATAAATGCATTAATTGAATGGTTAAAAACATATCCAAAGTTGACAAAGGGAAAATATACTGTTGAGTTTGAAAAAAAATGGGCAGAATGGATTGGAACTAAGTATGCAGTAAGTGTTAATTCAGGATCATCAGCTAATTTATTGATGTTTTATTCATTAATAGTTTTGGATAAATTAAAGAGTAAAAAAGTTATTGTTCCGTCTATTGGTTGGGCAACAACAATTTCTCCTGTAATACAGTTTGGACTTGAACCTATTATGGTTGATGTGGATCCAACTACATTTGGAATTGATTTAGATGAAACGGAGAATTTATTAAAGACAAATGACATAGGTGCTATAATTTTTGTTCAACAATTAGGAATTCCACATCAAAAAGATAGATTATTAGAATTATGTAAAACTTATGATGTTCCATTATTAGAAGATGGTTGTGCTGCACTTGGTTCAAGTTATGAAGATGGAACTAAAGTTGGTCAAGTAGGTGATATGTCATCATTTTCTTTTTATTTTGGTCATCAATTATCTACGATAGAAGGTGGAATGATAAATACTGATGATGAGGAATTATATCATATGTTGTTAATGTTGAGGAGTCATGGTTGGGGTAAGGATTTACCAAAAGAACTTTATAAACAGAAAATGATTGAGAATAATATAGATACGTTTCATGAACCATTTACTTTTTTAGTTCCTGGTTTCAACGTCCGCTCAACTGATTTACAGGCCTTTCTCGGCTGTCGACAAGTAGATAAAGTAGATTGGGTGGTACAGAGGAGATATGAAAATCATTTGTTATATATTAAGTTATTGGGAGATTCATTTGAACATCAAATGTATGGTAATGATAAACCAGCATCTATTTCGTTTGCGTTATTGGCAGAAAGTGGTGAGCATAGGAAAGAAATTATTAATAGGTTAGTTGAAAATGGAATAGAAACTCGTATATTTAGTGCAGGAAATATTGGATTACATCCATTTTGGAAAGAACGGTATGGGGAGTTTCATTGTAAGGTAGCAGATAAAATTCATTCACGTGGATTTTATTTACCAAATTATCCAGAGTTAACCGAGGAAGATATTGATTTTATATCTGGAGTTTGTTTAGATGTATGATTATAAAGAAAATGGATTTGAAGTAATTGATGATTTTTTACCTAAAGATGTTGCCCGTAAAATAGAATTAATGTTTTTGAAAGAAAATAATAAATGGGAACATACAACTCAAGTTCATGATGAAGCATATGGAGAAGGTGAATATGGTAAACACTACTACTTGACAACCAAAAGTGATAAATCTCAATTTCCGAGAGAAGATGAAGAATATATTGCCAAATTTTGGAGATCAAATAAATTAGAGTTAGAAGTTAATGATATATTTAATGAATATTTTTTCCCAAAGATAAAAGAATTTTCTCTGTTGAGTGAATTAGAAAGTGATATAAGATGTAATAAACTTGAAAGTGGAGATCATTATCGGTCACATATGGATAATTACGCTGGTGATGTTGCTTGTGTTTATTATATTAATAAAAAATGGTGTTGGGATTGGGGTGGAATATTACATATTGGAATTGGTGATGAATTAAAATCAATTTTTCCTAAATATAATAGATTGGTTGTTCAGGATACCAAAAACTTTAGGTATCCCCATTTTATAACACCTGTAAATGAATGGGCACAACAATCGAGATTTTCTTTGATTTCGTTTAACAAAGATAAAAATAGGAGTTAAAATGTTTGAAAATAAAAAAATATTAGTAACTGGTGGAACTGGAATGGTTGGACGAGAACTTGTTCAATTATTACTTGATAGAGGAGCAAAAATAAGAGTTGCCTCACTTGATGAACCAGTTGATTTTTTTGAAGAAGTAGAATTTATTAAAAAAGATTTAACAATTTATAAGAACTGTGAAATGGTATGTGAAGGCATGGATTATGTATTTCATGTTGCGGGAGTAAAAGGTTCAACTAAAATGTCTCAAACTCGACCATTAGATTATTTTTTACCAATGATAAGATTTAATACTAATATGATGGAGGCAGCATTTAGAGCAAATGTTAAATGGTATCTTTTTACAAGTTCAAATGGGGTTTATGCACACAAAGATATTTCCCGTGAAGATGATGTATGGAAAACATTTCCATCAGAAACCGATAAATTACCTGGATGGGCAAAAAGGATTGGTGAATTACAGGCAGATGGTTATAGGATACAACATGGTTGGGATAAAATTTCTATTGTTCGTCCCGCCAATGTTTATGGAAAATGGGATAACTTTGATTTAGAAAATTCAATGGTGATTCCATCTCTCATTAGAAAGGGAGAAGAAACTGGTCTCGGAGGAACAATGAATGTTTGGGGAGATGGTTCACCCATAAGAGATTTTATTCACGCCCGTGATGTTGCAAGAGGAATGATTTTTACAGTAGAAAATAAAATAACTGAACCATTGAATCTTGGATGTGGTAGGGGAGTTACTATTGAAAAAATAGCCTTGACAATAGCAGATCACTTTGGTTGTGAAATAGAATTTGACAAGTCAAAACCAAACGGTGATCCAATTAGATTGTTGGATATGACGAAAATGTTTTCTGAGGGATTCGAATTATCAGTAAATATTAACGATGGAGTTAGGGAAACTATTGATTGGTATCTTGACAATCAAGATAATTTAGATTATAGACATAATTCTTTTAAGGAGGTAAAAAATGTTTAAAGATAAAAGAGTAGTTGTAACTGGTGGAAGTGGGTTTGTTGGAACACATTATATAACAGAGTTGTTATCAAGAGGTGCAAATGTAGTAACACATACTCACGAAAGACCATTGCAAATACAAGACGATAGGATAGAAGTATTAGAAAATATTAATTTAGAAAAAATTGATGATGCAATGAAACTCATTGATGGAGCAGATTATGTCATTCATAGTGCAGGTAAAATAGGACATCCTGCAAGTATTTCGACAGATTTCCAAATCACATTAAATCAGATTGTAGTTATTACAAATACGTTAGAAGCAAGTTATAAGTGTGATGTAAAGGGATTTGTTGATATCAATAGTTCTACTGGATATACGGATAAAAAATATCCCGTAACAGAAGATGAATATTGGGATGAAGAACCATTTATTTCGTATTATGGCTATGGTTGGATGAGAAGATATAGAGAAAAAGTTATGGAACACACTTCACATTTAACTGATATGAAGATTGGAAATGCAAGAGGAACTGCCATGTTTGGTCCTCACGACAATTTTGATTTAGAAACTTGTCATGTTATTCCGGCACTTATCAAACGAGTATTGAGTGATGAAAATCCATTTGTAGCATGGGGAAGTCCTGATGTGGTTAGAGATTTTCTTTATGTAAAAGATGTTGTAAATGGTGCATTGTTAATATTAGAAAGTGGAGAATCTATGAGGCCATATAATCTTGGATATGGAACTACCATAACTATTGGTGATATTGTTGATACAATATTAAAGGTTACTGGTAAGACACCTAAAGTTGAGTGGGATAATACTAAACCAACCACGATTCCTTTTAGGTCGTGTAGTACAGAAAGAATACAAAAAGAACTTGGGTTCAAACCTAACTATACCTTTGAAGAAGGAATAAAAGAAACGGTAGAATGGTATTTGGAGAATAATAAATGAAAATTTTAATCACGGGTGGTGCTGGGTATCTTGGATCGGTATTAGTTCCAAAATTATTAAATAGGGGACACGATGTTACAGTATATGATAATTTACTTTATAATCAATTATCATTATTAAATGTATGCAGCAATAAAAATTTTAATTTTATTCATGGGGATGTTAGAGAATATAAATCATTAATGAAAGAAGTCAATAAAAATGATGTTATAATTCCACTTGCAGCAATAGTAGGATTTCCCGCCTGTGACAGAGATAAAAAATTAGCTACATCGGTAAATTACCAACATATACATGATATAGTGGATAATCTTTCTAAACATCAAATGTTATTATATCCAAATTCTAATAGTGGTTATGGTGTAAAGGAAAATGGAGTTTGTACAGAAGAAGATAAACTTACTCCAATTTCACATTACGGACATACTAAGTGTGATGCAGAAAATTATATTAAATCATTTAGTAATGGTATAGTATTTAGACTTGCAACGGTATTTGGGATGTCACCGAGAATGAGATTGGATTTACTTGTTAATGAATTTGTTTATAAAGCATTAACGGATAGATATTTAGTTTTGTTTGAAAGAAAAGCAGTTCGTAATTATATTCATATTCAAGATATTGCAAGTGTATTTTCTTTTATGATAGACAATTATGATAAATGTAAGAGTGAAATTTATAATGTAGGATTGAGTGATGCAAATTTGAGTAAAGAAGAATTAGTTGATAAGATTCAAGAACATATTGGTAAATTTGCAATTTCTCATTCTGAATACTACGAAGATCCAGACAAGAGAAATTATATAGTTTCGAATAAAAAAGTAGAATCTACGGGATGGAAACCAGAGTATACTTTAGACAATGGTATAGAAGAATTAATTAAAGGTTATAAAATTATTATTAATAATGATTCGAGTCATTTTAGAAATGCATTTCCACTTGGATATGGTTTAAGTGGTTATTAATGGTCAAGTTAATTTTTGGGTATGAAAAATTTAAGGATGACGGTGATTCGATTGACAATTGTATAGATTATGTTTTTAATGATTGGAAAATTTGTGATTGTGGAAATGTATTTTTGGGGATGTTTCAAAAAGTTAGACATAATTATCTCCTGACGTCCAATCGAGAGTGGGAAAATTTATTAGTTGATACAAAAAAAATTGATGATATAAAAGGTCATTATTATTATGTAATTAATGTAAGAGAATTTTCTGCAGCTCTTGGGATAGATAGACTAACAGGAAAGTTATATGACGATAAACATATTTTTAAATATATAAGTCCAAGAGTTATAGATGAGGTTAGAGATAATAAATGTAAAATTATTATAAATTATGGATATGAGGGTTTTGGTAAAAAAACTAATGGTGGAGATACTATTTTATATAAACCTTTATTAGATAGATTACATGAATTGTTAGATGAATATAAAATACCACATAATAATGTTGTTTATCTTGACGCCAACTTGATGTTGGATGATATTGTATTGGATACAAAGATAAATTATTTTTCTTATGAATATACGGCACTTGATTGGGAAAGATTCACAGTTATGCATCCTAATATGTCTTTTCATGGAAATAGTGTATCTCAGAAAAATTTGAAACGATGGAAAGATTCACAATCAAAAATTAGAAAAAAGTTTTTTTTGTCATTTAACAGACTACCTAAGCAACACAGAGTTGATTTAGTTTTAAGTTTAGAAAAATACAATTTTTTAAGTAAAGGGTATGTTTCTTTTCCTGAAGAAAAAGATTTTTGGAAGTTTGAAACATATAATGGAGAATTAAAACCATACGAAGATAGTTTATTTTCTAAATTACCACTTAAAATTGATAATATACAACTTGATAAAAAGAAATGGTCGTATGAGAAATTTGATAATAGATTTTATTTGAATTCATATTTCCAAATAGTTGCAGAAAATCAATTTACTGATTATGAAGATCAATTACAGTTTACAGAAAAAACTTGGAAGCCAATTACTAACTTTCAGCCATTTATTCTTTTGGGTGAGAGATATCAATTAAAAAAATTAAGAGAATGGGGGTTTAAAACATTTTCACCGTTTATTGATGAAAGTTATGATGAAGTTTTAGATACAAAAGAACGATTTAGTATGATAGAAATTGAAATTAACAAATTATGTAATAGACCAATAGAAGAAATACATGATTGGTATTGGTCGATAGAACAAGATTTAAGACACAATTATTATCATTTTTATGGTAAATGGGTTAGAGAACAGAGAAATAGTCTATTAAATAAGTTGAGGATATTTTAAATGTATGATATTTTAAATGAGATATTTAACACGGCAGAGCGGACGACTCTAATAATTAAACTTGAACCCGTGCTTGATGAGTCATTTATGGGACAGGATTGGGAAGATGGGGATAATCATACGATTAGAGTATCTGATGGTAAGTGGAACGATGAAGAAAAAATTTTCAATGCCTGTAAAGAATTAATAAATGAGCACCCTCTGAAAAAGGCTGAAGTAATAGTATTAACCATGTGTTCTGATCGTGCCCCAAAATTTAATTTATTTGAACCTATTTTGCATGATTTAGTTGCTGAGTTTGGGAAAAAAATTATTATTTTTTATAATGATGCTAAGAAATATGATACTCAAATTAAACATATTTTTTCTCCAAAGATGTGGAGCGCATCTATTAAAGGACATTATTCCAAATTACTTGAAGATAGAGAACACCACGAAGCTACATTTAATCCAATGGAAGTTGATAATGTAAAAATAATTAAAAATGATAAACGAAAGAAACTTTTTTTATCTCAAAATTTTCAAGACCGTCCACATAAAAGGCAGTGGATAAATTTTATGAAAAAACATAACTTACAACAAAGTGGATATGTGAGTATTGGGTGGGAAAAAATATTTATTGAAGATTATTTCAAAGAATTTTCATGGTCAAAGGTTTATTCAGATGTTTTATGTGAGGTTACTCCCGAAACGATGATGGGTTATCATAATAACTCGGAACGGGCGTGGGCACTTTCTGAAAAAATTTGGAAACCATTTAAATATAAAGTTATACCAATGATGATTGTATATGAAAATACGGATGAAGTTTTAAGAGATTTGGGATTTGATTTATTTGATGATGTATTAGATACATCTTTTTATAAAGAACCCATTTCTGATAAAAAGTTTGAAATTATTAGAAAAAATCTTGAAATTATATCAAATGAATTGAGTTTTAATGGTAGATTTAATGATGATATATGGCTAAGATTGGAAAAAAATCAAGAACATTTTTTTGATAAAGAAAATATAAAAAGATATTTATTAGGGAAGATATGAGTGAACAAATGTTAATCATAGGTTCTAATGGTGGAGTTGGAAAAGAATGTGTAAAATATTTTTCAACAATGTATGAAGTTATTCCAATTTCAAGAGAACAAGGTGATTTAAGAGATAGAGATTTTTTACGAACATTAGTAGATAAATATAATCCAGATGTTGTATTGAATTGTGCTGGAGTCTATGAAAAAGAGTTTTATGAAACTTTTGAAATCAATTTCATATCTGTTTCTTTTTTAACAATGGAGTTTTATAAAAAAATGGAAAGTGGACATATTATTAATATATGTAGTTCATCTGCAAATTCAAGTGGTTGGCCAGGTATAGATTATGATAGACTAACTTATAATGTTTCTAAGTCATCTCTTAAAAAGTTTAGTAATATGTTACAATCTTCTAAAAATAATTCTGTAAAGGTTACAACTTTAGAACCAGCACAAATAAATACAAAAATGTTAAAACATAAATCTGATAAAGTTATACCTTTAGAACCATCATATGTTGTAGGGGTTATTCATTGGATATTAAATCAACCAAAGAGTGTAGTTATTAGTAGTATGGAAATTCAAAATGATAGTAGATTATAACGACTTAGAAGTTTGTCAAATAGAATTGACTACTGAGTGTGGGGCAGGATGTCCACAATGTCCAAGAAATGTGCACGGTGGTAAAACAGTTGAAGATTTACCAATATGTGAATTATCACTAGATGATATTAAGAATATATTTCCAATAGAATTAGTTCAGAGATTAAGATTGGTTTTCTTTTGTGGAACTTATGGTGATCCTATTTGGGCCAGCGATATATTACCAGTAATAAAATGGTTAAGAGAAGTAAACCCAAAATTAGAAATAGGTTTAAATACTAATGGTTCTGCCAGAACTGAAAAATGGTGGGGTGAAATGGCAGATGTTCTTGGTGATAATGGTTACGTGGTTTTCAGTATTGATGGTGATGAAGAGACAAATCACATTTATAGAAGGTACACAGATTACAAAAAAATTATTAGAAATGCAACGGCCTTTATAAAAAATGGTGGAGAGGCAATATGGGAATTTCTTGTTTTTAGACACAACGAACACCAAGTAGAAGATGTAGAAAAGTTTTCTAAAGAACTTGGATTTAAAAGATTTACCTCTAAAAAAACTGGAAGATTTTTAACAAAAGACCACACTATTATTCAAAAACAAGAAGTTTTAAGTAAAAAGGGTGAAATTGAATATTATTTAGAAAAACCTAAAAATTCAGAATATAGAAATATTTCATTAGAAAAGATAGATAAGCTTATAGAAGAACACACCACATTTGATGATTATTTAAATCAAGTTCCGATAAAATGTCTTGTTAAACAGAAGAAAGAAATATATCTTTCTGCAGAAGGACTTTTAGTTCCATGTGGATGGTTACATGATAGGATGTATGGAGAATATGTTAAAGATAGTAAATCATCAAAACAGTTTTGGAATTTGATTCGTGAAATTGGTGGGAAAGATGGGTTAGATGCAAGAATACATCCTATAAAGGAAATAGTAGAGGGAAAGTTATTTAAAAAGGTTAGTGAGTCTTGGACTAAAAAAACTATTAGTGAGGGTAAAATGGAAAGATGTGCAGTAGTATGTGGTCAAGATTTGGATATACTCAAAAATCAAGCTGTAAAAATATATAGATATGAGAGTTATGATAAAAAATGAATTTATTAGAAAAATTTAACAAAATACCTAAAAGGTATAAAACAGAAATAATTAATCTCATTAATAATGAAGAAAACATTTTATTAAGTCCATCCGAAGAGAAATTAATATTTAATCATTCTGCAGAATCAATGGAACGATTTGAGTACAATTCCCTTTCAGAATTATTGGAACATGGAAATTTTACAAAAGATGAATGGGTATTAATTGATAGTAATTTTAAGTTAGATTGTGAAAATGTTTTACATACCGATGCACAATTTTATAGAACTAAAAATCATTTATTTAATAGTGAAAATATTGATTTTTTTCCATTTGGTGATGAACAAATATCAGAATTGAAATCACATAAAAGAAATAAATTATTTTTATCGTATAATGGATATCCAAACCAATCGAGAATTATGTTATTACATGAATTAGATAAGAGAAATTTATTACAATATGGGTTAGTTTCATTATTGAGAAAACCAACTGATGTTGATTTTGAAAATTTACGAGATAAAATTGATTCTACAGACATTTGGGGTAAAGGTGGTGAATATTTTGAATCTGCACCACATTTATTGGATGTTTATGAGGACCTTTCAGACGGACATAGTTTTAAATCATTGAATAAAAATTATTACTCAAATAATGTAGTTCATCATTCACTTGATTTTCCATATGAACATATACTTGATACATTTTTTACTGTTGTTCCAGAAACAAAGTATTTTACGATAGAAGATAGTGCAAACTTAATATTTACAACTGAAAAAACTTATAAGGCGGTTGCAACTCAACCATTTATTATTCTTGGACGACCAGGAATATTATCACATTTACATGATATTGGATTTAAAACATTTCCAAATATGTTTGATGAAAGTTATGATGAAATAGAAGATAATGTAGAAAGATTTAATCATATAATTAATCAAGTAGAAGAAATGTGTAATAAAGGATATGATTATGTTCGTGAATTGTATTTAGAATCATTTAATAATGTATTATATAATCAACAAATATTTATTGATAGAAAAAATGATAGTTATGAAGATAAATTTAATAATTTAATTAAGGATATTTAGTAAGGTTGATGAATATATTTTATATAAATGGTTGTAGTTTTGTTTTAGGAGCGGGATTACCAGATTGTCACTTGGGCCCAACAGAAATAAAATCTTCATTAGGGAATTTGTTAAACGATTCTTTTAATTTTAAAGAGTATTATAATGATTCACGAGGTGGTTGTAGTAATGATAGAATACGAAGAAAGACAATTGAATATCTATTAAAAAATAAAAATAAATGGGATGATATGTTAGTTGTGATTGGTTGGACACAATTCACTCGTTTTGAAATGATTGATGAGTGGGAGATAAACAACAAAAGGACATATTCCAATTCCGGTCCCCGGGGTGAAGATGACAATTACATACAATTAAGCTCGGGAATAGAAAGAACAGTACGATTTGGACTTGGCCAAGACGGCCGGGCAGATGATTTAGGTGTCAATACAAAAGAACATTGGAAGAATTTTTATACAAGACACTATAATATTGACGACAGATATGATAAATATTTAGATAATATATTATATCTTCAATCGTTTTTAAAAGTAAATAATATTAAATATGTGATGTTCGATAGTTTATGGAGTATAAATGATTCGAAGTTGGCAAATAAATTCACATCAAAATATGATTGTATAGATTTTGATAAATGGGTTTGGGGTGAAGGTAGAAAAAGTTGGACAGAATACTTACGTCACTTAGATCCAACAAATAAAAAGACAAGAGTTGCATGGAATGATGACCATCCAAATGAATATGGAGTTAATATTTGGTTTGATCTTGTTATTGGTAAAATAAAAGAATTATATGGGTAAATTAATGGAGAGAGAAATAAAATGAATATAGGCTTTATAGGATTAGGAAAACTTGGTTTACCTTGTGCATTAGCAGTGGAATCGAGAGGTCATACGGTAGTGGGTTATGATCCTTCACAACAAGTTAAAGATATTATTGATACTAAGAAACTTCAATATCAAGAAATATGGGCCCAAGAACATTTAGATAAGAGTAAGATAGAAATTAAATCTGTAGAAGAAGTTGTAGGTGAATCAGAAATTATTTTTGTTCCAATACAAACGCCACATGGTGAACAATTTGAAGGAATAACAAGAATACCCGATGAAAGAAAGGATTTTGATTATACTTACTTGAAGGAAGGCATTAAAGATTTATCTGATGAGATAGAAAAACAGGATGAAGATAAAATTGTTATTGTTATTTCTACAGTTTTACCAGGTACGATACGTAAAGAAATTAAACCACTCTTGGGAGAACATACTAAATTATGTTACAATCCATTTTTTATTGCAATGGGAACTACTATGAGAGATTTTTTAACTCCTGAAATTGTTTTATTTGGTGTAGACGATGATTGGGCAGCAAAGAAGGCAAAGAAGTTCTATAGAACTTTACATCATTCACCGTTTTATGAAACAACTATTGAAAATGCAGAGTTGACTAAGGTGGTTTATAATACCTTTATATCTACAAAAATATCATTTGTAAATACAGTAATGGAAATGTGTAATAAATTACCTAATACAAATGTAGATGATGTAATGAATGCATTAAAAATGTGCGACCAGAGAATAATTTCAGATAAATATTTGAGTGGTGGAATGGGAGATGGTGGTGGTTGTCATCCACGAG
>TARA_R110000796_G_scaffold78613_3_pt1 | contig 22792 bp, 34 predicted proteins | sample TARA_R110000796 | Tara Oceans TARA_R110000796 (sample SAMEA4397815) | marine metagenome | biome: Polar Biome; feature: [SRF] surface water layer (ENVO:00010504); material: water (ENVO:00002006), including particulate matter (ENVO:01000060) such as... | depth 5 m
TTAAAAGATTATCTGCTGGAAAATATGCTGGCGAACGGTATAGTGAAAATAGAATGCCCAGACTTTGAGGTGGTGATTAGCAAATGCCCGCCGAAGGTTGAATTGATTCCAGACGTGGAAATGCTATTGCATGACCAGCATGGCGAAAGATTCATGCGAACGAAAACAGTTGTGAGCATTGACAAGAAGGCTCTCAAAGAAGCTCTGCAAAGCGGAGAAGAAATATCGGGTGCAAGATTGGTTCAAGGCGATAGGCTGAGGTTCAAGTAATGATTAAATTATTCTTTGGAGTTGATGCTGGAGTGTCTGGCGCGATTGCAGTGGTGGACGAGTTCGGCGAGCTTGTTGCTTATCGGACACTTCCGCATCGCAAGCGTGGCAAGCGAAGCGAATTGGACGGGGATAAATTATCCTCCTGGATTACCGCAGAGGTGCTGATGCCGACAAACACTAAAGAGCATGAGTGCCTGGTTACGGTGGAGGAGAGTCCTCCGTTCAATCAAGGTGTCGTTTCTGCTTATACCAGCGGATACAATAACGGGCGGCTGCACGAAAGACTGTTGGTCGTTTTTAATAAAAGAGCAGCGCGAGTCAATGCACGGAAATGGCAGAGCGCTGTTTATGATTTTAAGATGAAGCGCGAGGACGACAAGAAGGCAATCAGCATAGAGCAAGCCAAAAAAAGACACGGCGATATGGCGGGAGTGTTTAATGTTAAGCGATACGCCGATGGCATTTCCGACGCTTTGCATATAGCCGAGTACTGCCGCCTGGGCTGGCAAGAGGAGGCTAATTTAGAGCCGAGCAAGTAAAAAGTTAAAAATATTTTTAGGGGCGTATGGCTGCTGCACGGGCCTTATGCCCCTTTTTTTTGCCGCATACGGCGCTGACCCAGAATAAAAGGTAAGGTATTGCTGGCGAATGCCCCTGGGGGCTGTTAATCTGAAGGCCTAGCAATACGGCACTCCGCCATGCTTAACCCAAAAAAAAGGAAAGACCGATGACTAAAATTAGTTTCAAATCATTTACTCGCAAGAGTAAGGTTACCACGCTCAAAATCGATAACGCCGAAAGCTATGTTGAGTTCGCTGCTGGCGGCGGTGGCAAGTTTATCCAGGACGAGCTTAGCACGACCCTGGAGGTTGAGGCCTTGGCAGTATTGCTCGGAGGCTATAATGCCGCTCGACACGCTACTGAGGGATTTCGCTTTAAGTCGTCAATGACAGTTGTGGAGCTTGATGCGCTGAAGGGCCGCTTCGACGCTTTAATCAAGGACACGATTAGCGCAATGGAGGGCAACTAAAGATGACCTCTTACACCAAAGCAGACAGGCTCACAATTAGAGCAGTCAAGGCAGTAGTTGTGAATTACGACGGCTGCCAATACGCAATCGACCAGGGCGGCTATGGCTCGTTAGAGTTCTCGACGTTGAAAGTTCAGAGGGCAGCATTTGCGGAAGTTATTATGGAAATGATTTACGCCGTTGAAGAAATCTTGGACGTAACTATTTCGCGCCGCGAGTTCTATGTTGATACCATTGCAAATATTAAAAGCGCAATCAACAAGAGTGGCCTCTTGGGGGACGAGTAATGAATTAACAAACACCCCAGCAAGACCCATGCCCCAGGCTATTAGATTAGCTGGGGCTGAGTCCGTGAAAGGCAATGCTGCAATTCGCAGCGCCAAAACAAAAAAGGAGAAAACCCATGGGAATGGACGTGTACGGAAAGAATGAAACCAATGACTACCGCGAGGAGGGGGGGAGAAACTACTTCCGCTCGAACGTATGGTGGTGGCGACCTTTAGTAGACCAGATGGAGGCAGCAGCCCCCGCATTGTTTGCCAAGGTTGAACACTGGGGCAGCAACGACTGCGACGGCTTAGACAACGCAGAGGACTGCATTGCGATGGCCGATGCTTTGGAGGCAATGAAGCCATTCGTTAATAAAACTCAGAAGGCTCTCGATGCCATGCCCGACGAGGAATGCCAATACTGCAAAGGCAGAGGCTCTAGATTTCTTAACGTGGAATATGTAGCGTGCAATGCGTGCCAAGGGACTGCGGTGCAGCGCCCCAGGGAATGCAGTTACCCGCATGACTGGGAGTTTACGCAAGAGTGGATTTCGTTCTTGAGAGGCTGCGGAGGTTTCGAGATATGTTAATTAGCAACGCAGCAAAATGGCTCACCTTTCTGGCCCTGGCGGCCCTGGCCTTTACAGGTGGATACAGGCACGCCAAAGCCAGCGGGGCAAATGTACAGGCGGAAACAGTTAGCGCTCCGCAGACGGCCCTAAAAACAGCCCCAGCGGGTTACACGTTTACAGCGGTAGCCACCGTTTATAACATGGAGGCCAGCCAGTGCGACAGCACGCCAGGCATCTGCGCAGACGGCACGCGAGCAAGCTACAGCAAGCGCATCGTGGCAGTCAGCCGCGACCAGCTAGAGCGCTGGGGCGGCGCGGTATCTTACGGCGATAAGCTGCGGGTTACTGGCGCGGGCAAACACGACGGCATCTGGAACGTTCACGACACAATGAACAAGCGGTACGGCGCGACGGCCCCAGCATTTGACGCTGGAGTTGCTGGGGTGGTTAAGCCCCACGCGCTAGAGCCAGTCGATGTTGACGGCGTGGCGCATATTGATTTTCTGACCACCGATAGGCTGGGCAAATGGCACGGCGTGAAGTGCGAGGTGGTGCGATGAACGAGCCAGTTTTTAATTCTAGGAATTCAATCATGCAGTTAGATTGGCTAACACTCGGGCCGATGCCCGTAAGAAGGTGGTGGAGTAAGGTGTCTAAGCACGAACACGCTTCACTGGTTAATAATGGTTATATCGTTACGCGCCCATACGATGACATGTGGCACGTTAAAATCACACAAAAAGGAAAAGCGAGGTTAGAAAAAAAATGAGTACAGTTACAATGACAATAGAAATTGATGGTGGCCAGGGGGAGCTGGAGCATAATGGCGAATACTATTCTGCAACGGGTTCTGTCGGGTGCATCAATATAGATGGCTGGGTTGAAGTTGAGGAAACGGATTTGCTTATATGCAAAGAATGCGGAGAAGGCTCAACCATAGTAAGAAGAAAAAGCGAAGTCTATTGCGTGATTGAAGATATGGTAAATGAAAAAGCCAAGGAAGCGGTCGAGCGTGGAGAAAATCGTATCTTTAGTTAATTCGAACTAGCACCGCGCTGGCGCGTCAGATACGATAAGTTGATGGCACGCCAGCGCAATCAGATAGTTTCCCTTCACATGACACCCGAGGAGGCCTATTGCATTCAAGAGGTGTTGAATGTCAAGTCGGCCATGCTCAGCGAGAGCCTCAAAGATTTTGCGAGAGGCGGCGATGCCGACAAGCTAGACAAAGCTATGGTTCTAATGACCGACTTGAATCAGTGCGAGGCACTAACTGCGAGGCTGCACGGGCAAACAAACGCCGCACTCCAGCGCGAGGCCGACGGTGAAGATGCCGACTGGATAGAACAATATTTTAACGATAGACTGAATTAGCGCCTTCAAACAATAATTTTAGACAAGGAGGCGGTAGAATGGCAAACTTAGGAACGGCTGGTAATCCCTCGGGACTCAGTTTGAGCGCGTTTTATCTTTTTCTTTTTTCGTGTTCGCCCCAGCCGTTTCTATTTTATTTTCGTGTCGAAGCAATTGCTATCAGTAAGCAGTGAATGGCCCTTTCGAGCGGGTCGAGGTTCTTGGTATCGGTCGGCTGGCCTGGGTCTATAAAGCCCGCATTCGTGAACTCCTCAATAAGCCAGTCTGCGGCTTCGAGGACGCAATGCAGCCTATCGCACTCGCCGAGCAGCCGAGCCAGTAGCAAAGTATCCACCTCGCTCTTTCCCCTGGATAGATTAAGGGGGGCAAACTTCTGCATCTCGCCTGGAGTTAATGGCGACCAGTCATCGCATCGCATATCATCTAGTCGGAGGGGTCGATTGCGATTTAAGTTATCTCTCATACTTTCATAAAAGTAGGCAACGAGCAAGAGTCGGTCTTGCTATCAAAGAGGGCAATATATTTCACCCAGTTGGTATTCGGGTAAGCGTATCGCATACCAGCACGGTTCTTGTCTGCGACCAGGCCAAGCTCACAGGCGTAATAATCTTGAGCGCCTTTGGGCAGAGTAAATCCCATCACCCCGAATCTGTGAGTGTGTCCGATGATGAGGTTCTCGCCTAGAAGCGTAGCCATTTTAAGCGCGTGTCTTGCTGGGAAAGCAGAACCGCCCTTAATTTCATGGCCGTGCATTAGACGCACCTTAGAACCAGCCCCCGCGAGTATGCGAACAGGCTTCTGCCCAGCGTCATATATCCACTCCACGTCAATATCCTTCAAGCGAAGCTGCTGCGGTAGCGACCAGCCTATCTGACGCATTGCTGGCAGTCTGCTCTGCACCATTCTGTCCCAGCGGTCTTCGTGATTGCCCTTGATATATATAATCTTGCACTTCTTGCCCGCCTTCGCACGAACTCTTGCCAGGTAGTTATGCGTTTCCTCTAGCTCTACCTCTAGTCTATCTTGCCATCGTGGGTTCTGGCGATGAACGGTTAAAGCGTGCAAGTCTGCAACGTCCCCAAGAAACACTATCTTGTCGGGCTTGAACTTTTTAATAGTAGAATGGATTTTCGATTCCGCTTCTCGGCAATGAAACGGAACATGAACGTCGGGTATTACTAAAGTTTTCAACTTGAACGTAAAGAGTAGAGGAGGTATAACGGTTAGGCCTCCAATCACCTTAACCGCTGAACAGTAAAAATGAAAGAGCCAATGATGAACATTAAAACCATCTCGATAGATAGTTTAGAGTACGACCCTTTTAACGTGCGCGAGCATGATGAGAGAAACGTGGACGCAATCAAGGCCAGCCTGGCCCGCTTTGGACAGCAGAAGCCAATCGTTGTAAAGAAAGACGGCACTGTAATTGCTGGCAACGGAACGCTCGGAGCAATGAGAATGCTCGGGTACAAGGAAGTCGTGGTCGCAGAAACTGAATTGGAAGGAGAGGAGGCAGTTGCGTTCGCCATAGCAGATAACAGAACGGCAGAGCTTGCCGACTGGGATAATCAAGCATTGGCCCAAGCTCTAGACCAGCTCGGCGACGAACTATTACCAGCATCGGGCTTCGACGAGAACGAATTGAGTCTGCTAATGAAAGAGCTGGGAGCGGATTGGGAGGGGGCAGAGGTCGGCGACGAGGCTGTTGGCCTAGACAATGTGAAGACCACAATTTCTATTGAGTGCAAAGAGTCCGAGAGGAACAGCTTGATGGCTTTGCTGGAGAAAACCCTCTCCACCTACGATGTCGAGATTAGCTAATAACCGAATTCTTGTTTCGTATGCTTATATGAATCACAGCAATACGCTAGACGTATTAAAGAAATATTCTGGCAAGTGCGATTTGATAATAGACTCTGGCGCGTTTACCGCTTACAAGACTGGGCGGGTTATAAAGCTTTCGGAATACATTGATTTCATAAACTCGTGTCCGTTCAAAATGAAGCATTATGCTAATCTCGATGTCATTGGCGACGCTGATGCCAGTATGGAGAACTATGAAATAATGCTGCGCGAGGGGTTGAGCCCAGTTCCCGTATTTACAAGGGGCGCTCCTGTTAAACATCTTGAGAAGTATTTCGAGTCTTCTGAGGTGGTCGCTGTTGGCGGAATAAAATCAATGAAGAACACGGAAGGCTTCTTGCACGAGGTAATGAAGCAAGCCGACGGTCGCAAGATACATTGGCTCGGATATGGAAAGGGGGAGATGCTGGCAAAGTATAAGCCATACTCTTGCGATACGAGTTCCTGGCTCTCTGGTCTGCGATACGGAAGCATGAGTGTTTATCTAGGGAAGGGGGTCTTCAAGTCTTTCTCAAGTAGGAACGCCAAGATGATTAGAAAGTATTCGGGCCGCATTAGAAAGCTGAATGCTAATCCATCTTTGCTGGCAGACCCCGAAAAGTGCAAGGGCGATATTAACAAAAACGTCGCTGGTCAGATAACGCTGAAGTCTTATGTTGCATACAGCGATGAGGTCAAAGAAGCATTTGGAGTTAATTATCATCTCGCGTGCGCTCAGTGGCGACAACTGGAGGAGGCCATCAAGTGCAGAATAAAAAAATAGTAATCTTTAGTGGAGGCCTGGACAGCGCGGTGCTGCTGCACGATACCGTTCGGGAGGTCGGAGCCGAGAATACGACTGCAATAACTTTCGACTATGACCAAAAACACTCCGTCGAGTTAAAATATGCCTCAGCGATGGCGGGGCGCTTAGGAGTGGCCCACGAGGTGGTGAGCCTCAAGAGCTTGTCGCATTTGTTTGGCAGCTCTGCGCTGGTCGATAAAGACAAGGCCGTGCCGACTGGATTAGCTTCGAGCCAAAGTCTTGCGCAGACAATCGTGCCGAACCGAAATATGATTATGCTGGCCCTCACAGCGGGCTGGGCAATCAATAACGGCATACGCGAAATCTGCTACGGAGGAATAGATGGCGAGCGAATTGCTTACCCCGATAGCTCTAGGGAGTTTGCCGACGCAATGGCCCAGGCTCTAAGGCTATGCCATACTGAAGAAATTATCTTATCAGCCCCATACTCTGATAAATCCAAATCCGATGTGATTATAATTGGCGCGTGCATTGGCGTTCGCTTTGAAGATACCTGGAGTTGCTACAATGGAGGAAGGCATCACTGCGGCGAATGCCCTACTTGCCTCGATAGAAAAAGCGCCTTCAGTCTTGCTGGTGTTCCAGACCCTACAAAATACGAAAAATGTTTACATTAAGAAAGAAGTTTAAGTTCGAGAGCGCTCACAAGCTAGAGCATCACGATGGTAAGTGCGCAATGCTGCACGGTCATTCCTGGATTGGCTGGGCCGAAATAAAGTCTCCAGAGTTGCAGACCACTGGCGCGAAGGCTGGCATGGTTATGGACTACGGGGATATTAAGAAGGCCATTGCGCCCATGGTGGAAAAATATCTAGACCACCATTATCTTAACTCTACGCTTGAAATGGATATGCCTACATCTGAGCGCGTGGCCGAATGGGTGTTTAATTATTTAGAGAGTAAGATTATGGGTCTGGTCGCAATTGAGATAGAGGAGACTTGCACCTCAAGCTGTAGGTATGAGCGATGAGTAGTAAAGGCTATGCAGTAAACGAAGTGTTCTATTCGCTTCAAGGCGAGGGCAGAAGAACGGGTGAGCCGTCGGTCTTTGTTAGGTTCAGCGGGTGCAACCTCAGATGCGACATCGAGGCTGGAGAGAAAAGCCCTGGCGGGTTTCGGTGCGATACAGAGTTTGCCAGCGGAATCGTTATGAGCGACGATGCCATATTAGAGCAGATAGCAAAGGCTCATGGGAGTGCGCCAGCGAAATGGATTGTTCTTACTGGCGGCGAGCCATTGCTTCAAGTGGACGACGAGCTAATTAGGAAACTGAAAAAGGCTGGTTATTTAATAGCTGTCGAGACTAACGGAACGCAAATTGTTCCAGAGGGACTGGATTGGGTCTGCGTATCTCCAAAGGTCGCAGAGCATTGCTTGAAGGTTAAAGTGGCCGACGAGGTTAAATATGTTAGAAATGTTGGCCAGGGAATCCCAAGGCCATCGGTCAAGGCGACCCATCAATATATCTCGCCAGCCTTCAACGAGCGCGAACTAGATGGCGAGGTGCTTGCCTGGTGCATCAAGCTGGTAAAAAATAACCCCGCATGGAATCTATCCGTGCAAGACCATAACCTCTGGAGCGTAAGATGAACCCCAGCGAAGAAGCAGTAAAAACATTGTTAGATTACATCGGCGAGGACTCGGCCCGCGAGGGGCTGCTAGAAACTCCAAAGAGGGTGGCGAAGGCCTTGAAGGAATTAACCATCGGCTACAGCCAAGACCCTCACGCAATTTTGAACAAGACGTTTGACGTGGCTTGCGACGAAATGGTAATTGTCAAGGGCATAGAGTATTGGAGTTTATGCGAACATCATATGCTGCCCTTCCACGGGACGGCGACCGTTGCATATATTCCAAACGGCAGAGTCGTTGGCCTATCTAAAATCCCAAGGGTCGTTGAGGCTTATGCTAGACGATTGCAAGTGCAAGAAAGATTGACCAATCAGATAGCGACCGCCGTTAATGAAGTTCTTGAACCCAAAGGGGTGGCGGTGGTTCTTACTGGAAGACATTTATGTTGCGCCATGCGAGGGGCAAAGAAAGCCGTAACAATGAAGACGAGTGCGCTGAGGGGCGCGTTCAAGGAACACCAAGAAGTTCGGGCAGAGTTTTTATCGTTGGCTCATGCCGAGTGAAATCTATATCCAGTTGAGGGAGGCTAATCCCCAGGCGCTAACATTGCCGTTCCTGGAAAGCGCATACGTTGGATTTTCTTTACAGGCTGGCGAGCGAGCGCTGGCGACTTATGATTACGATTTGTGCATTGAGTCAATAATGCAGCGCAGAGGCCTGGGCCGCAGCGGGGCGGTGGAGTACTTTGTTACAGAGGTAGCGGAGATATATGAGGGGGCTAATACGCCCCTGGTGCTGGTTAGGTATTAAAGTAAGATATATTTTCTACAAAAAAATGGCGTTTAGCTAGGCTAAAGCCCCCACAATAGGCCCGTGGGGAAATAAATAGTAAGCAAACGATTGCGGACACCCTTTGTAGTGCTACAATTCGCACATGGCAAAACACCAAAACGGTGTGCCTCAAAAAAGGACTCTCAAAAATGGCTACTCTCTCCAGCATACTTACTTCAACTCGTGCTACTCAAATCACCACGAAGCTTCAAACAATCCTAGACCGCTACAATGCCAAGCAAAGCTCAGAGCGCTGGTTCATTAAAATTGGTGGCGCTGATGACCACGGCTGCGACGTTCAGATTTACGCTAACGAGGACGGAAGCGTTTCAGTTAGCCTTGACGAGTACGGCATAGTCGGATGCCTCATAGCTGAAAGCGTTGCAATTTACAACGACGGTGATGTTGTTGAGTGCGAAGGTGTTGGCGACGCTCTTGTCAAAATGCTTTCCAAGGCTAACCAAAAGAAAGCTGATGCCCAGCCGTGGAGTTCTACTAGCTGGAACATTTGCTTTAACTAACCCCTCACCCAAGACCACGACCCTCGGCTATTAGATTAGCGAGGGTTGAGGCAATGAGAAAAGCAATTCCGCTTTCCTTAATTTACATAGACCCAAAAAAAAGATAGAACGATGAGAAACCAAAACACTAACGAAGCCCTTAACAGAAACACCCTGGTTCGCGCAGCTCTCGAGAGCGCATTGACAAGCTGGTTACAAATGCCAGTCAGATTACACTTCGAGGTTCGCTATAACGGTATCCCCCACTTTGTGAGCCAAGACATTGCAGCCAGCATGAGCCCGCAAATCTTTAGCGAGTGCGAAGTTGTTTGCCGTGTGTGGCAGCGAGAGGACGGCACTTATGGCACTCGCGCCAATCTTTCCCACACCCACTTCAACGGTGGCAGCAACGGATTTGAAATAGGCCGAATCGAAATCGCCGAAGATGGCGAGGTGGTAAATTCGGAGCATGCTTCAGTGGCCCACGCAAGGCGCGAGGCCAGGGTAGCAGCAGAGGAGCTAGAATGGGCAGCCGACGAAGATTAACCCTTAACCAAGACCGCGACCCGCTGGCTATTAGATTAGCAGCGGGTTACGGCATCGGGGGCGACCTTGCCTCTACTCAATAAAAAAAAGATGACTGCAACTCAAAATAGAATTTCATTGCGCACCGAAGCGGACGCGCTGGCTTACCTCGACTCAAAGAACATTATGCGCAATTGGATTGACGCATACGGCGACGCTGAGCATGGCTACTACATTAACAATCTGGACGGAATGCCATGTCTGCCAGAAACGAAAGTAGAGGCTGGGCTTTATACCGTTACTAGCTGCGGCTCTTGCAGCGGAACAGGAGAATACAAAGGCCACTCGGGCTACCACAGAAGGGGCTTCAAGTATTGCTTCAGCTGCGATGGCACTGGCGACCATAAGTTTGTTGCGCTTAAAGATTTTGCCAAGAAGATTCGTAACCAGGAATTACGCCAGGCTCGCAACGTTAAGAAGGCCACTAAGAAGCAAGAAAAAATGCTTGAGGGTCAGCGTAACTGGTGCGAGGACAACACAGAGTTCGGCCGCGTTACCTTTGCAGAAAGGGAAGCGCTAGTTGCAGCGGAGAAAGAAGCCGCGCTTGAAAAGCAAAGAGCGGAGAACGCGCACTTGCAACACGTCGGAGCGCTCAAGCAGCGCCAGTGGTTTGAGGACATGGTGTTTTGCAAAAAGAGCGAAAAGACTTATGGCGAATATAACGAGACGCGACTGTTTACTTTTTCAACGGAGGAGGGACACCTGGTTTACTTTTATGGAAAAACTAATTTTATTGAATCGTTTGATTTGACGAAAAGGTTTTCATTCAAGGCCACTCCCGTAGACCATACAGAATGGCACGGAATCTGTCAGACGAGAATTAACCGCCTCACCAACTTCGAAAACAGCTAGAGCGGCGGCAGAGGGGAGGCGTGGGCTTAACGGCCCGCGCTTTTTCCATGAGGTGGCCCAGGGCGGCCCGCAGCGTGGCCAGCAGCAAGGGCAAGGGGGCAGCGCCACCATAGAGCGATTCTAAGCGCGTTTATTAAAAATGTGCCTATTGTGTCGGGTTTCTAGTAAAAGCGCATTAGACGGCATTTGTGAGGCTCTAGCGGAGGGCATAGCCAGGGCGAGGCTGCTGGGGTTACCACTGGGGGGCTTTTAACGGCTCTAGGGCGCAATATGGGCGAAAAGGCGGTAGCAATGGCGGGGGGCTGCTGCGTGCGGCTATGGGCGTGGCTGCGGTTATGGCGGGGCGTGGCGAAGTGGTAAGCGTTTGCAGCAGCGGCGGGAATGCCGTGTGATATACTGACCTCATGGAACAGAAGGATGGAAAATATAACAGAGGCGACCTCCTCTTTATGGTTCGCGTTTTGGGATTGCCGATAGAGGTTAAGAAAGTAAAGTTTGGAGATGATGCCGACGAGCAAGTGTTCGGCCAATACGATAGCTACCTATCACTCATTGAGCTAGACCACGGTTCTTCTCATTTGCACCAGCGAGTAACATTACTGCATGAGCTGCTTCATGTTTTCCAGGACTACCTGGGGCTAGACAATGTAAAGCACAAAGACGTGTATTCTATAAGCCAGGCTCTATTCTGTTTACTGACTGAAAATAGGCATCTAGTGGAATGGCTCATGGAGCCGCCATCAAAAGATAATACAGAGGATTGACCTCTTGCACTGCATTTTCGCTATACTGTCCGAATGGCTGATAAACAAGAAGAAAAACAGGCAAAGCGTGATGACCCAGAACGTGCCGACCATTTAGAACCGTACAGATGGAAGAAAGGGCAGAGTGGTAATCTGAAGGGCAGACCGAAAGGGACGGTCGGCTTAACGAAGCGCATAGAAGAACGGCTGCTAGAAGAAATGAAGGGCGGAGATTCTAAGCAGTTGGCTGACCTACTTGCTGGTGCAATTGTCAAGGCAATGCTGCAAGACCCCGTGAAGGCCGAGCGGCTTATTTCCAAGTTCATGGACAGAGATGAAGGCCCAGTGGAAAAAGGCTCTGTATTGCAAATCGGTATAGATGCCCGAAGCGTTGTTCCCCAAGCACCACCACTCGTAGAGGCTGGCAGCAATGGCTCGCCAACTTTCATTGAGCATCTTAAGCGTCTTGTTGCAATAGCAGACGAGCGCGGCCTCACCATTGACGCTCTAGATGTTGAGCCGAGCGACGGCGACACAGAGCCGCAATAATATATGACTGAGCGCTACGAGGAGGAAGCGGAGGCACAGGAAGCAATTCTGGAGGCATACGATAGAATATGCCCTGGCATCATAGACAATCCATATCTGGACGGGCATTTTCCGCTGCCCATGCAATGGATGTTCTTGAGGGGCCATTTAGATTACCCTCCAGAAGACGGCGGTGTATTCCAGGGTCTATATGGCGGTGCTGCTGGTGGAGGCAAGAGCGACGCGCTTCTAATGGCCGCGGCTCAATACGTTAATTACCCCGAGTTCGCTGGCTGTATTTTCCGACGAACATTCTCAGACCTCTCGTTACCTGGCGCGATTATGGACAGAGCTTTGGGCTGGTGGAGAAATAAGCCAGGCGTTCATTGGGACGGGACTAACAAGACTTTCCGCTTTGAGAGTGGCGCTAAGATTTCCTTCGCGTACCTTGCTCACCCTGGCGACGAGCTTCGATACCAGGGCGCTGAGTTCCAATCTGTTAGCTGGGACGAGCTTACTCAGTTTCCCGATAGACGGCAGTATCGCTATCTGCTTTCCCGCATTCGCCGCCCGCATGATTCTAAGATTCCATTGCGCTCGCTGGGGGCTACCAATCCAGGAGGCCCTGGACATTCTTGGGTCGCCGAGGACTTTGATGTTATGCAGAGCGGTAACGGCTTCCCCTTCTACCCCGCCCGCGTTGTAGATAATCCGTACATTGACCGCGAATCATATATTGCTGGCCTCATGCACTTGCACCCGACAACGCGAGCTCAGTTACTTGCTGGAGACTGGAGGGCGCGTGAGCCAGGCGATTACTTCCGTCGCGAGTGGTTCGGCCCGCTTCTAGACGCGGAAACAGATACATGGCCATCGCGAGACTGCGCACGGGTTCGGTGGTGGGACTTGGCAGCCAGCGAGAAAGAAGGCTCTGCGCATACTGCTGGAGTCAAGATGGCGAGACACCGCTCTGGCGTTTACGCGATTGAACATTGCGTGAGCTTCAAGGCTACCCCTGGGCGACGCGATGCACGAATTATAGATATAGCCAAGAGTGATGGCCCTTCCGTTACCGTGGGGCTTGAGGTGGAGCCAGGGTCGGGAGGCATTGCCCAGGTTGAATCTATTGCGGAGAAGTTAAAGCTCAGCGGCATTCGTTGCGTCTATGCGCGCCCGTCAAGGCCAAAGGGAATGATAGACGAGAGGGAAAAGATATATGTTGTTCGCGCCTCAAGCTCTAATAACGGGAAGGCTGCACGTTGCGACCCAGTCGCCGCTTGCTTAGAGCGTGGCTACTCGCGGCGAGGGGAGGGCGATGAGTGGGATTCTGTAACGCAAGACCGCGTTCCCTGGTGGGGCGAAGATGCAGATAAGCCGCCGCACTTACAGCGGGACGGCATTCGCCTCTTTGCTGGTTCATGGACTCAAGCATATCTCGACGTGGTGGAGGGCTTCCCAGGAGATGGCGGCAGTCGCGTAGATGAGGCAGATGCAACGAGTGGCGCTTGGTCTTGGCTCAAGTCGCACCCAATGGGAATGTCTAAGGCGTTCGAGTCTAAGAAACAGACCATTGTTGCTGGCTCTGATGAGTTTCGTAATACCAATCCGTCCGAGCGCCCTAATCAAGACGGGGTAAATGTTGGCAAAGATAAGGGTGGCAGATGGCGACCATAGCTGATAGAGTAAGTTGGTGCGTGAACCTATAGCACAGAGCAGTCTTCCGTGCTACAGTATAAGCCGAATCAATAAAACAGTACCGACAAAAAAATAGGTAGTCAATTATGAGCCAAGCAATACGAGTTCGAAACCAAGCACAACAGGTCTACACACGAGCGCTTTCTAGCGCGTGGCGTAACGGTGTTCAACTTCACGACCCTAGCCTCTGGCTGTTCCGCGACCCAGAGGTTGAGGAGAAGATGCTGCGCGATGCCGACATACGGCACGCAGTCGGATACCGCCGCCACTTAATTGCTGGCAAAGATTGGGCCTTAGTTCCTCGGGACGAGACTAGCCCACTCGCAGACCTCTCTGTTCATGTAGGGACAAATCTGCTTAAAGAAATCGAGGGCTTTACTCAAGCGCGAATGAACCTGGCGCGAGCATTCTTTTCTGGCGCACGCTTTGCCCGAATTCATGGAGAGCCTAGAGTGCTTGACCTTGGTGATGGCAAGGAAAGAACCTGGTGGGTTCCCACTCGCATAGAGGACTTAGACAAGCGCATGTATAGAATAGTCCCAAGTAATGTAGAGGGCGATTTGTCTGCGCACTGGGAGCGCTGGAATGTAGGTACTTCAGAGTACGATGTTGAAACGCGCTTCGACGCCGTTCATACGATTAAGCACGTTTATCAAGATGATGAGGCAAGCCTCGGCCACGGCTCTGCGCTTCGCGAAGCTCTCGGCTGGTGGTGGTATGCCAAAGAACACGTCTTCCAGGAATCGCTTGCAGCCGTCGAGAAGTTTGCCCAGGGCGTGCTAATAGCGAAAGTAGATGGCGCTAGAGACGCGGAGACTGGATTACCTAACTCTGAGCTGATTGAGGAGTGGACGGCAGTCCTTGAAGATTTACGCGCTCGACACGTTCTTGTGTTTGACAAGAGCGATGATGTTAGCGTTCTTCCAGGCGGAAGCGATGGCTGGCAGTTAATGGCTGGCATTCGTGCTGAGTTACGAAATACAATCTACACGCTAATCATGGGGGCGAACCTTACTACCGCAGCAGCAGAGGGCGGCAGCTATGCACTGGCAGAGGTTCAAGAGAATAGCACGGAAGCGCTAATTCAATTCGATAGAGAAACCCTTCAAGAGACGCTGACGAAAAGCTTGCTCGGGTGTATATGGTTTCGCAATCACGCAAATCTTGTTGAGCTAGGAATAGCCGACGAGAAGCCTCGGTTTAATATTGCTCAAGAGAAACGCCAAGACCCCAAAGAGCGGGCCGAAGTTGCAAATCTGCTGTCGGGCATGGGCGTTGATTTATCTCGGGCAGATGTTTTGGAGCAGACGGGATTCGCTGCACCAGAGCCAGGCGAGGTCGTAATACCTGGCGGAACTTTAGCCACGCCCGACGCTGGAGGCGGTTTCCCTTTTAAGGCTACAAAGTGAAAGACTTCGATATTGGCATGGTCTTGGAAGACACCAATACCAATCTGGCCCAGGTCTACGTCGAAGCTTTTAGGGATTACTTGCTGGCAGTGGTGTTAAAAAATGCGCCCCAAACGAGGGCTGCGAGATTAAAGCTGGAAGGCGTTGTTAGTGAATCAATGGCGCGTGCCGAGGTCTTGGGAGCTTTCTCAACTCTACGGGAAGCCTCAGAAGTATTAGCGCCAGAAACAAACTTCAAGGCCGAGCGGCAGAGCCTTATGTCATTCGCCCGCTCTGAGGCCAAATCAATACTAGCAAAAATTCCATTTGAAGAATCATTGGAAGACCTGGTTAATCGTGTCCCCGTAACGCTGCGCGAGTCGGCCGCTCGAACAGCCAGCAAAATATCTAGTCTGTATTCTGATAATGGCGGGGTGATAGCATTTGCAAGGTCTGCGGAAAATGCAGTAACGCAACGGGCGCACGAGCTTATTACTCAAGGCGCTAGAGAGGGCATCGCCGAGCGCGAGATGGGCAAGACGATGGCCTTCGATATAAACAGAATTCGCAAGGAGACCGAGGCATGGACGGAGGGATACGCCCGAATGGCTTTCCGTACCAATCTTAACGAGGCAGCGTCGAGAGGCAGACTAAGGCAAGCGCAAGACCCAGAAGTAAAGGAAGTCATTCCAGCAATGCGCTTCACTTCTGTTGGCGACGCGGACACGCGGTCAAATCACGATGCCGCCGATGGCGTTGTATTGTCTGTAGATAATCCCTCGTGGCGCTTTCTAAGACCCCCTCTAGGATTCAACTGTCGCTGCCAGTTAGACTTCATATCTCGGCCAGAGCTGAGGAGAATGGGATTAATAGACAAGGCTGGGAAGGTTATTGAAACACGTATTCCGTCTTCCGCCAGACCAGACCAAGGCTTTACTAGCCAGGCGACCACATGAGCAAGCGATGGGACGATGTTCGCCGAGACTTTGAATCGCTGGCCTTCAAGGCTGGAGTTACGCAGACGGCCAAAGCCATTCACGTTCACCGCGCTACCGTCTACAGACTAATCAACCAGGAGACTCGCAAGCCAAGCGGGCCACTTCGTGCAGCGGTTGAAAACTTTGTCGCAACTGCAACAACGGAAAACTGTAAGGTAAACAAGCCATGACCTCCAACACCAACATTCTTACCACGCGCACCTCGGCTAACCCCGAAAGCGTGCGCTCACTATCTGGTTTCACGCGACCCGCGAACACTGCGGCATACGCAGACGGAGATGTTATCTTTGACACGGTAGCGACTGGCGTTATTCAGTTTGATAACGCTGGAGCTTCTGGCTCAATTACAAACGCTTCAGTCTTTATGCTTCAAGCCGCAACAGCTAACTTAGAGCTATTCGTTTTCGATGCCGAGCCCACTAACTTTGGCGACAATACCGCTCTGACTCTAGTCTCTGGCGACTTTAATAAACTCGTTGGAGTCTTTACCCTTGCAGATAGCACCAAGAAATTAGGCGCTGCCGCAGTCGCTATATATGAATCAACAACCCAAGGAGCTATCGCATACACTTCAACCAGTGGCAAGCTCTATGGAGTTCTCGTAACGCGCTCGGCCTTTACGCCAACTTCGGGTACAGCTTATGGCGCGGCTCTTCACCTTCAAGTGGACTGCCACATATAATCGTGAACCAATCAACCACACATTCAGCCGCGGGCTTTAAGGTAACGAAGACAGACGGGAAGACAATATTCCACCATGTGCCAATCTTTGCAGAGTGCGCACGCGGAGACTTGACGTTTGGCGCTGACTGGATAGCGAACGCGGTGGCCCAGGCAAAGCAGCAAGAGCGTGATGGCTACCTTCCGCCGTTGCATACGCGCCACCACGAACCAGCCACCGAGCAAACAGACTCCGTAAAAGCTGTCGGCGTTTTCCGTATCGTTGAAGCCCGCCCGCTGAGTTTTAAGGGAACGAGAATCACCGCCATCTTTGCTGACCTCATTATTACAGATGACTACATGGCTGGCGAGATTGAGAAGATGCGTTACCCTTATAGGTCTGTAGAAATCTTCGACCCAGAAGGAACGCCGAAGATAAATGGGCTCGCCTTGCTTGACCACGAAGCGCCTTATCTAGAACTCCCGATGCTGTTCGCTGGCGAGATTGAAGACAAGCGCAACAATGTTGAGGGCGAATCGCAGAATGTCGCAAGTGCGATTTCTTCTAGCTTCTCCCTAAACTACGCAAGCAATCCAGCAGACCCTATGCTATGGTCTACACGATGCGGTAAACGAGCCGCTCTCCTTTTCAAGTTTCCATACGAGGAACACATGACAAACACAACAAACAACAATCCATCCGTGCCGACTAATTTTGCTGATGACAATGGCGACGACAAGAAGCCAGAGTACATGGAAGATAACGGCGACGACAAGAAAGACGAAAATATGGAAGGCGAGGAAGCTGGCTTAGATATAGCCGCTGTCTGCGAATCCATTAAGAGCGGCGAAATTAGCGTTTCCGATATGGACTCGCTTCTCGAAGCTATCCAGTCCCAGCAAGCAGAGCCAGAGGCAGAAGATGCTGAAGACGAAGCTGCACCAGCACCAGCGCCAGGCGCTGAAATTATGAAAGGTGGCAAAGGCTTGGCCAAGAACTTCGCTCGCCTATCTGGAGAGAACGAAGCGCTCAAGGCCCGTCTTGATGCACGCGATGCGTCGGACACACGCTTTAAAGATGTTAGCGTGGCAATGAAACGCCTCGAAGGTAAGCCTCTAGGCTCTGACCTTGAAGCGCGTCTAACTAAGTTCCACGAAACTGCTGGCGGCAACGCAGAGCTGTTTAGCGAATACGTTAATACAATGGCTAGTATGGCGGGAACGCTGCCTTCTGGCGACAACGGTGAAAGCTTTTCTTCTCACCCAACTACTCCGAAGTCAGCAATGGCTTTTCAAAGTCTTGGCGGCGAAGCTGTCGATAAGGCAACATCTTTCGCTCGCCAGTATGAACAAATGAAGGGACGCATTCGCGCCTCAGAAGAATCATACGTTCGGGTAAACATGAAACACGTCGGCTACGAGCTAGACACAACCCCAAACTCTTAATCTAATGGCTGACCGCACAACTAGAAAAATCTATGAAACCAAAGGGGCTGACCGCTTGGCAGTACCTATGGCAAATGGAGTAACCCTTCCAATCGGAACACTCGTTCAATCAGAGAGTGGCTTCGCGAATCACTACGACGGCGTAGCTGGTAAAACTCTACTCGGCATAGTCGTTGGTGGCGAAAACCTTGACGCTTCGGGTAATCCTGTAGGCGATACGGGACTAACGCCAGACGCTGCATGTTATGTAGATGCCAGCGGTGTCGTGGTAACAGGAATCGCAGTAGCGAGCTCGACCGTAATCGGTGTCTTAGTTTACTGCAACGACTCCAACCTCGATAACGCGCACATTACTCAACCAACAACCGACGCACCTATTGGGTGGATTGTCGGCTGGCGCTCTGCAACAGATGTAGACGTTAAACTTTTCACTTCAATCGAGCATAGTATCGGCGTAGCCACTGCTCACGCAGCCTGGGCATAAATTATGAGAATAAATTCATCAGCAACTCTAGCAAACGGTCTTCGGACTGAATTCTGGGACACATACGCAGCGGTTCAAAACCGTGTAGCCGACTCACGCCTCGCTTCAGTCATGGACTTGACTGTGGGAGCAACTAACCGCGAACACGACTTTGCCTACTTCGAAAGCGCCCCTCACTTCGACCTATGGAAGCGCGGCGACGAGATTAAGTCAAAGGGCATGGATTCAATATCCTTCAACGTACCCGTCTACGAATGGGGCCGTCGAGTGCCTTGGTCAAAGTGGGACAGAGATGACGACCAGACTGGCACGCTTCTAAACGTAGCACGTCAAGCTGGCGAATCAGCAGCGCTTCTTCCAGAGCGTTTCTTCTTCGACCTCATTCAGAACAATACTGGCCTTCTACCGTCTATCCCGACGGCTCCAGATGGTGCAGCAATGTTCGCTACTACAGCAGCGGGTTCAGCACGCTTCGGCGCGACTAACGGAAACGCTCTGTCTGGTAGCGGTTCTACAGCGGCTCAAATCTTGTCTGACTTCTACTCTGCAATCGAGCAGTTTATGAAGTTTCAAGACACTGAGGGCCAGCCTCTTATCGGCGACCAGGTTCTTCAACAGCCTTTCGTTATCTGCCACCCAGTAGAGCTTACTGAAGCCATGGAAACTGCGTTCTTGCAGAAGCAGCATATCGGCACTGGAGGTTCACAATCTAACATCGTGGCAGACACGGCTAAGCGCGTAACGCTATGGCCAAGTCCTCGTCTAACAGATGTGAACGATTGGTATATCTTCTTGGGCGCACCACCAAAGCAGCCAACATTCTTCCTAGACCGCCAAGGCGTGCAAGAAGAAACTGCTCTAATGGAAGACAATAACAGCGACCGCACCCGTGCAACTGCTGAGGAGTCAATCCAATGGTTCAGTCGCTCTGGCGCTGGTATCGCTTTGCCTTATGGCGCGATTAAGACGACCAATTCCTAGACGAGTGAAGTAGGATACGTTACTCTTAGTCTACTCACAAGGCTGCCGACTCACTGAGGCGGTGGCCTTTTTCTTTAACATCAAACAATGAGGCCCGTATAACGGCCATAACCTCCGATGACTACAAAATTAAAAACACAAACAACCTTTATTGACCCGTCTCGCCTAGCGCCAGACTTCAAAAACATTCCAGGCCTAATAACAGCTAAAGAATTCACGTTCTGGCTTGGGCTGACTTCAGATTGCCCTTGCGGGCAGATTGACGTTGCTGGGCTTCACTTCCCAAGAGCCGAAGAAGATATTGTTATTAACGAAGCTGGAAAGCAAGTTCGAGTCCCTAAACACGGAACGCTCAATAACACTGTTACAAAATATCATTTCGACGAGCTAATAAAAGTTCTGCCTCGCCTCGTTATCAGATTTAACAAAGTTATTGAAAACGATGGGGGTGGAGAAAACACGGGCGACCCAGTTCAGCGAGCGAAAGGAAGGCTCATCAAGATTCCAAGTGAAAATATGATAGCTGGAGCTTCCGAGCATGGGCGACAGCTCAAGCCCTACATTAAACAGCCAGGCGACCGCCCAGCTACAGACTTCATGTATTTCAACCACTGCCCAGACAGGGTTCGTGGTCTTAAGTACCAAACCATTTCCGAAGCTGGCCTTGAGTGGCCAGAGGCAACTAAGGAAATAAAAACCACCTCGAACAATAAAATAACCGATGGCAGCACCGACAGAAACAGAAATACAGACCCAGTGGCAGAACGCAGTTAATATCCTCGAGAAGACTCGAGCGTATGCAGACGACAACGTTGTAGACCCAGGCGGATACCTTGACGTATTCGTTAAAAGCTTTGAAGGCGACTTCATTCCCGCTGATGGTAATTCCTTCGCTAGACGGGTTCGAGGACTCTTGTCGGGCGCTGTAGACCAATCGCAAGCAATTTCCATCATGGAGCCGATTCTTTACGAATACGCCTCCGTCATGGCGGCGAGCGCTACGCTTGGCTATGGAAGTGGATTCCAAAGCGTGAACGATATTTTCGACGCGCTGTATCAGTGGTTCATCGAAACTTCCGAAACTGTAGAAACCAGGGCCATTACTTACACCGCTGTTACGGCGGTAGCGGGTGGCACTGGTAACGCGGGCATTTCTCGCTTAACGGAAGACCGCTTCGGGCATAAGCTCGAGGCGTGTCATGTAGAGAAGAAAATGTTTAAGTGCATCGCTGACCAGAACAGCGGAACGCAGAAATGGGCAGAGCGCTTTCAGTCTCAAGGGGAGAAGTCTAGCTTCGACGGCCTTGGAATAGGCATCACAGGCAGTGGCGATTCTTCCAGAACGCTTATTACGGCAAAACACGCGGGAAGCGGTAACGGCGGCTCATTGCTTAATAACTCTAGCTTCTCTGATTTCAATGTTTCCGCTACGTCGGGCGCTCAGTTTACTAATTGGGACGAAACCATAACAGGGGCGGCAACTACAGCCATCACCCAGGATACTACGAATTACTATCGTTCCCACCCGAATGCGAACGCGAATGGCAGCATGAAACTGGCTTTGGCCAATGCTGGACACACGATTGCTCTCAAGCAAACGCTGACGAATATGAGAATTTCGAGGCTCGATTCAAACACGCCTTATTTCCTTCGCGTAATGGTGAACAAGACTGTCGGCTCTGGAGTTGGCGGAAACGTATTGCTCAAGCTTGGCGGGAATGCCACGGTAACCGTTGCGCTTTCAGCTCTTGGTTCGGGCTGGCAAGAACTCAAGATACCGTTCGACAAGACTTGCTGGACTGAGGAGTTTGGCCAAGATTCTTTCGATGTTGAGATGGCTTGGTCGGCTGGCACTAGCGGATATATGTTATTCGACGATGCTATCTTCTGCCCTTGGGATTTAATAGACGGGACGTACTGGCTAGTTCATCAAGCTAACGGCACGCCAATCGCCAACCTCGTGGGCGATGAGGGTAAGGCCGTCGATACAGGTGGAGCGCCAGGCACGGGCATCATTCAATACTGGTGTTGGATTTCTGGATTAGGATACCTTCCTAGCCACGCCTCGCCAACTATGGCAGACCCTAGCTAACGATGACAGCCGCCTCAGACTTATGGTCGAGCGTTGTCGCTAATTACGAAAGCGAGGGCCTCATCAACCTTACAAATCCCCGCGATAATAACGCGACGGCTATTGCTACATCATACGGCCAAAGCGCCGCGCAAGAGGTAATCGACTTATTTCCTTTATACGGGCAAGTTACTTACGATGAGGCGAGTAGCCAGCACATTGCTGTCGGCCGTCGAGCCACCATTGCTGTTCTGTATGAGCGTGGAGGAACGGCCTCGTCTATAGCGGAGGTCGAGTGGAAGGAAGTATTCGGCGACGATGGCTTGCTTATTAAACTGAAGCGCACGAGCGCTCGCGGGAGGCAAGGCCCTAACTCTAATTCTGGCGTTCGGCAAAAGAGCGAGCTAACGAGCAACGGCCGCAAGGTTCGCGGCTGGTCTGACCCCGACTCATTACCAGGCGGAAGGCGTTATATGCCTCGGAGAACTATCGCAGAGGACTAATAGCCATGACGAAGACGACATTTAATAAGGGCGCAAAGGTTGAGCGGTGGGAAAAGGCCCTTCAGAATCCAAAGAAAGCGCTAAAGCAAATCGGTGTCCTCATGGTGGCCGAGTCGCAAGGTTCATTTCGGAACCAGAAGCATGGCCGCGAAAAGTGGGAGGGCCGCGCACCCGTCAATGTCTACGGCATTATTGCAGACTTTGCCAAAGGCTCAAAGCCCCCCGCAAGACGCTTCCAGACGCGACCCGCTCTGAAAGATACTGGGCGACTGAGCAACTCAATATCTTTTAAGGTTAATGGAAGCACCACAGTAGAAGTCGGCACGAATCTCGACTACGCTGGCGTTCACCAATTCGGGGGCAAGATAGAGAGCGAGCCTATTACTAAGTCTTTGCGTCGGTCGCTCTGGAAATGGTTGAAGCCCAAAGATAAAAGTCTCAAGGCGAGCCTCGGCTGGCTTCTGAACAAGAAGTTCACGGGCGAAACCCTCAAGGGCGAAGTTCCAGCCAGGCCTTTCGTTGGCATATCAAAATCCACCATTGCTGACGTGCGCGAAGTTGTTGGAGTTAAAATCCTGGAGGTTCGCTAGATGGTTACATTCAAAAACTCGTCCCGCGTTATAAGAGCGCCAGGCACGGTTATTGCTTCTCCGACAAGTTTAACGGCTGGGGCGACTGGAGAATACGGCGGAAAAATAATTGGCACGACCAGAGCGGTGGCTCTTGCACCACTGGGAACACCTTATCGCATAGAGTGTGAAGGCCTGGG
>TARA_R110000796_G_scaffold96136_3_pt1 | contig 22709 bp, 40 predicted proteins | sample TARA_R110000796 | Tara Oceans TARA_R110000796 (sample SAMEA4397815) | marine metagenome | biome: Polar Biome; feature: [SRF] surface water layer (ENVO:00010504); material: water (ENVO:00002006), including particulate matter (ENVO:01000060) such as... | depth 5 m
TCCACTGGCAGTAGTCTTGATGAATCTGGACTCGACCGCCTTGCGAAAGACTTTAAACCCACATACCTTAGTTTTTTCAGGGCCGGAATAATTGACGGTGAAGATATAATGATGGCACCGAACGACATTAATCCTGTATTGTCAGATCAGATAAGTGTTATCAAGGACTCAATCAAATAGGTTGTTATTATGTTGAAGGGAGTTGATAAGTTGGTTGGAGATGAGGCCCAGAATATGCTGAAGGAAATCCTTGGCAATCAGAAAGAGGCTTTAGATCTAAACGGTCAACTTGTTCTATTAAACCAGAAGATGGACACACTCATCGAAGCTGTTGGCAAGCAAGCCAGCAAGCCCAAGAGTGCATTCGAGGTGTTGTTATCCAATGGCCAAGCTCTTACTTCTTTTGTTTTCATTATCCTTGTTGCTTTGTTTCTTGGTCTGGGAGAGGGCGTAATCGACCGCTTCATGGGGCCAAGTTCTGTAGACCATGAGAGTATTCAAAATGTTATTCAAGTCCTCCAACAAGCCGCCAAGCAAGCATCGACTGAGCCAGTTGAATGACAATGCTAGCGAGATAGAGATGACCTTCAGCGCCCTGAGGATAATAATCATATGCCTCTTCTGCCTGGGTCTGTGCATAGTCCTATCTCTTTGCGGATGTACCAAAGCACAGCGGGCATTGTTTAGCAGTGGGGTTGTTACCGTAGCAGACTGCGCCCTATACACGTCCCTTGGCTGCGCATCCCAAGCTGTTGCTGGTTGCGACACACCGGACGTGCCAGGTCAGGGCTATGGGGAGTTTGGGCAATGCTTAGTAAACCGTTCTTCATCCTGTGCAGGAAGAGGCTTAGGTCTTTGTATCCTACGGGGTATCACCAGCGTTGTCGGAACTACTTCTGTGGTTGCTGGAGGTGTTGGTTGTACGGGAGATGAAAGCCTTAAGGAAGTACGCTCATGCGTTGCAGACGTTACCCTTGAGACGGAGTCAGAGGCTGTGCAAGCAGTCGCTGCATGTTATAGAAGAACTTGCATTGGAGGAGATTACTAATGGCTGTTAAGAGGAAAGACTCACGCATGTCTAGGCTAGGTGTAGATGGTTTCAATAAACCAAAGAGAACACCCAGCCATCCAAAGAAGAGTCATGTTGTTTTGGCAAAGGAAGGCTCCGTGATCAAGGCCATTCGCTTTGGGGAGCAGGGGGCAAAGACCGCTGGCAAGCCTAAGGCCGGGGAGTCAGCAGCTATGAAAGCGAAGAGGGCCAACTTCAAAGCGCGTCATGGCAGAAACATTGCAAAAGGAAAACTCTCTGCTGCTTATTGGGCGGATAAGGTTAAGTGGTAATGGCTGTTAAAAAGAAATCTCCTGCCAAAAAGAAAGCTCCTGCCAAGAAGAAGGCCAAGAGAGATTACAAGAAAGAGTATGCTCGCGACCATGCCCCATCTCAGGATAAGAAGGACAGGGCAAAAAGAAATGCTGCTAATAAGAAGCTAAAACCAGGTCCGGGCAAAGAAGTAGACCACAAGAAGCCACTGTCGAAGGGTGGAACCAATTCTAAGAAGAATGTTCGCGTTGTTTCTAGGAAGACAAACAGAAAGAAAGCTGCTAAGTAATCGCTATGTTTTATTGGAATAAATTCATGGCAGCAATGCGCCTCATACTGTCTTAATCTGCATTGATTATATGTTGTGACAGTATGTGCGTGGCTCCAATCAAGGCCATCCTATCTGTATTGTTTCTGTAGGACTCGATACATTCCACGTCCCCAGAGTCAGTAAGGGCCACAATACCAATGGCCTGTATCTCCCCGGACTGAGCCTTAATTCTTAACTCATCCAAAGACTTAATAAGAACATCCCTTCGGTCGGTGTAGTACAGCACGCTGTTGTCACTCATCAATAATCCTTTGCTGGTTATGGTAGGCACGGGCCACGCATAGAGAAAGACTCCGCTGCCGCTGCACATGCCTCTTCTAATTCCGTTGCCTTTGAGTAGGCATAAATGTGAACCTGGGGCCTCATTGTTTTTCTGTCGGGGTCAACCCGTCTGATGACAAGGGACTCTGCTGACCTGTCGTCTCCGTCTGCGAACAGGTCTTCTTGGAATGCGTCGAGCAATACTTTGATGGGTGCGTCGATGTCGCATCTTCCTGGGATGGAGTGGATGACGATGACAATTGCTTCGCCTCCGACCGCATCCCCGCTGACCTTGGCACCAGCCTTAGCTGCCGCCATCCACTTTGACTTCGCTGCATGAGCTATCCTCCAGTGCTTACTTCGTAACTTGTTTGCCAATGCATTCCTAAGCAGGGCTATTGGGTCCGTCCTCTTGAAGAGCTTCTTCTTCTTCTCGTCCCCGCCGTCCTTCTTAAGTGGGACATGCTCCCCTTCTATTACTATATGTATCACGCTGCTGCCCTCATCATAACCAAGACACAGGCAGTTAGTATCGTTGCCTTATGCCAAAGACGGACCTCAAAGAACTTGGACGCTTGCTCCACGCACGATGCCTCCATCTGGGTTTTGCCCTTCTTTGCCTTTAATTCCCTGTATGCTTGGCCGTTCTCGTACACCCTCCATATATCATGGGCTGCTATGAACAGAAGGATAGAGACAAGGGCTTCAAGTGCGTGTATCATAGTTCCTCTATCAGTGACCTTGCCGGGTCGAACCCATACTGTATAGCAATGTTCTCCCCCTGCTTTGACTTCTCTATGTTGATAAGCAACTCGTCGAACCTGTCGGTCCTCTCGCCCTGACTTAACCGGGGGTCACGATACGGGCGGTAGATAACGGCCCCAACATAACACTTCTGCTCCGCTGCGCCCATCCATTCCGTGTTCCTAAGACCAGGCATAGCTGGCAGAGGGTTGCCTTCCCACTCCCTGTTAAGCTGCGCTGTTAACATAAGGGGCACACTTAACCTGTCTGCCTCCTTCTCCATCATGGCCCAGCAGTACTCGAGCCAGTCTCTTCTGGACCTAGTGTTCCTAGCATCAGCGTAGATGGCTTGGAGATAATCAATGTATATTATCTGGCAGCCCTGACGGACAACCATGTCATTCATTATCCTAAGCACGTCATTTATCTTTGCACCCTTGGCATCAGCCAGGAATACATTGTCCAAGTAATCAACAGATGCAGCAGATTCTAAAGCAACCTCGTCCTCTGTCGCAAGGCTGTCGTCTTGGGGGGCAGTCAGTACGTTGTCCCTAATCTTAGCCAGCGATACGCCAGACACCTTAGACATCCATCTCGATGCCCATATGGACTTAGAATCCTCAAGAGATATGATCCCTACCCTGTGCCCCGCTGATGCCTGGTTGTTTACAATCTGTGACACCCATGAACTCTTGCCATGTGAGGTCCTGGCTGCCCATAAATAGGTACATCCCGGTATTAGCGCACCAATAACGTCGTCCATCTTCTTAAACCCTGTCTTTATAGATGCAGGTGGGTTCTTAAACCTGTCAAACCATAGCGAATGTATCATGGACCTAATCGTCGATGACTCATACTGGTCAGACATATGGATAGACACCACATCGTTTTGAATGTGGCTCACTGTTTCCTCGGGGCCATACACCCCATTGCTCATGTCACTCAGCCTGTTGGAAAACTTCTCCTCCATAAACCTAAGCGCAGAGTAATGCTCGAGTAAGTTATGAAACTTATCCGGTGAGCCCTTTATCGTTGGGTCTGCCAAGTCTTTCCATAATGTCCCCACCTCTATACCACTGCGGGTAAACTCAGCGGTCAACTGAACCTCACCTATGGATACCCTGTCCATCATTGGGTCATGCGGCCCCCTCATGTTGGTAGCTTGCTCGAGCATCCTGAAGACAGAGAGTAAGTCCTTGTTACCAAACAGGTTGTGTGGCTGGTCAACTGACGCGATGTACCGGGGTGTGTCTATGAGGGAAGCCAGGAAATAGAACTCAGACTTCCACGTTACATCTCCGACAAGGGCTTTGTTCATCTTAGCTTCCATCCTTCTTTCTTTGGTTTGTTTATCAGCCTGATGGCAGACTTAAAGAACACCTTGAATGCATAGTTCCATTGGCTGAACCGGATGTCTGAGAAGAACATATCCATGGCGTGGAATATCTCATCACCCATGGCTTGGTATAACTTATTCCAGTCAGCCTGTTCACGCCAGTAATCTGACTGCGAGCGCATATACTTTATGCCTGTCGCCTTGGTGTGCATCTTGTCCCAGTAGTCCATCAGGCTCCTGATGTTCACCTCGGCTGGCGCTGGTAGGGATGAGTCCCCTGTCATGTACGGTGACGACTTGGCTAGGTCAATCAGCCACTCACCTCTCAACCCCTGGGTTTTGTCCACTGTAAGCAGACCGTGTTTGCCAAGGGAGATTATGGCGTTCTCTATCTGAGCCCTAGTCGCAGTTAAGGTTGCTGCCAACGCAGCCGGAGAGATAAGTATTGAATACGGAGGCAACCGGTTAGGCTCAGTACCCGTCTCTGCGGAATCTGCGAAAGCAGCAAGGTGTGCAAGTACCCCCACTCTGACTGGGGATAGGAATGCAGGGTGCGTTCTTACTATGTCTGAGTAAAGGATAATATTCATAATACTAAAACGGTATGTCCTTATCGGTTAAGTTTTTAGTAGACCCCGGACCAGTAGGCACCTTGCCCGTTGGTGCCCATTCGCTGCCGTTGTACTGATACACTGTCCCGCCATCAGATGGCTTGGCTGGGTCAACCCATGACACACAAAGGCTGTCACCGCCCTTGTCTGCATAACTAAACCCAGACTCATCGGGGGCTGGCCAAGAGACTTTCCGTGTCATATCGACATAGGGGAAGGCGCTCTGGTTTCCTCCCCCACCACTAAAAGAAACGGGGGGTCCGTTGGATGCTGGTGGCTGCGATGTTGCCACCTCTTTGGTGCCAGATTCCTCTGCCTGGGATGCCACTCGAGCGATGACAGATGCAGTTATCTTATCCTTATAGATTGTCTGCCCATCCTTCTCGTACTTCTCTGTATCCATGCGACCACCAACAAAGACACGGTCTCCAGTCTTAAGCTTGCTGGCCTCATCGGAGAGGTCATTCCAGCAGGTAATGGAGTGGAACTTCTTGATGTCATACTCGCCACGCTTCTGAGTGGTAACGACAGACACGTTGGCAACGCTTCCATTCTTGGTTGGGTTAACCCGCACCTCCTGAGTGACGGTACCCAGGATTTTAATCTCATTCATATCTCTCATCGGCCTTTCTCCAAGTCTAGTAATCGCTTCCGCAATTCTTTAATCCCAGCCCTAAGTTCAACGGACTTCTTTCTTGCTCTTTTGTTTGCGCTGACGTTCCCGCCCACCGCAGCCAAGACCTCATTAACCAGCCCAGACAAGTCATCTGCTAACTTCTGTGCCTCAATGGCGATTTCAATCGACATAATTATCTCCTTTTTTAAATTAAAAGTGTCAGTCTCTCCTAACAGTCACACCACTTGAAGCAGGTGTCGCTCTGTATCTCTCGAGTGGGGACGACAGGAGTTAGCCAGGGTAAGTCAACTCCACCACTTTCCAGCGGCTGCCACGCAATCATAACTGCGCTCTCGATTAGCTTCTGCGTCCAAAAGCCTATGCCCCTGAGGGTGTCATGAGCAACCACAACACCCTCTCAGAGATACTAGATTGAAGGGACCCCCATTAGGGAGCAACTGATTGTTGCCCCATAACAAAGATTTTCTCAATCTTATTTATCGACATGTCTCCACTTTTAAATGCAGATATCGCCGACTCATGACCCGTAACGCTATGAACGATGCGGGCTATGTCCATCTGGGTGATGCCCATCTTTCTTAACTTCTCAGATGCATCACGCCACAAATCATTGTAGTGGTCCTTGGTTAGGGCACTGTCATTCTGGTCGTGTTTTGGAGATGAGGCCATCTGATACTTGGTCCCTCTCTTCTCCCCAACTCGAACAAGAATACCATCCTCCAGCAGAGGGTTAACCAACGGAAGGAAGTCCATGGTGGGCAGCCCGGTGGACTCACAGATATCTCCCCGCGATAGCTGTGCCCCATCCCCGGAAGATGCGAAGAGAGAGATGATGCTATCCCTGTCTGGTCGCATCACTGCTGCACTTGTCATCCTTGGCGGTGCCGTTGGCATTGGAGGAGCAGGTCTATTGCTAGGCACGATGGGTGGCCTTGGCTCTGGACGTGGGCTCTGTCTAGCTACAGTCACAGCGATTGGTGGTGCAGGTGCAACAGGAGCCTTCGCAGCGGCAGGAGCTTTCCTGCTGGCTACCCGGTTAGCTGGGTTGCTGAATGTCTCTGCCTCCTCTGCTGAGTAGAACCCATGGGATGCAAACGCGAGAACATCCAGTACCCCACGGTCAAACATTCTCTTCCATGCCATCGCCCATCCGTGTGACATGCCCTTGCTCACGTTGCTACCGTTGGCCTCTCCAATTGCATACACCTTACGGACCAACTCTCCGTCCTCGGTCACCAACTGGAACTCTGCTCCGATTACGATCTCTGCACCATGGATGCCACCCTCACCAACGACACCCTTCTTAAGCCAGTCAATGTCTGCCCGACCAGGGAGAGTTATGATGTACCCCTCTGGTGTCTTCTGATATGCAATCTTTTGCACTGCCGCATGGGTCAGTACCCACTTGCCTGACTGCTTGTGTTGCCACCAGTCAGAACGAGGCACCTTGTAATGCTCGCCAAGATGCTTAAATAATGTATCCCTATCCATTTAGAACCTCCTCTAATCCAGTGTTAGTGGCGGGCATAAATCCCTTACACACGCTATACCGTCTGCACCATCTAGGTGAGCAGCGAATACCATTCCAAACCATCTCATCATTTGAGTCTGGCATGCCGGGCACTGTCCTCTCCTTGTGGTGTATCTCAACCTCATCATAAATATCCAAGTACATCTCCACATCCAGCGGGTCTATCTCGAACTCGCAGAAGTGAACCTTGGGAAGGTCGGTCTTCTTCTGACCGTACCCCTTGGTTGGCCTATCGATTGCCAAGTAAGCAACGAGACCACCGCCATACTCATACCCATCGAACACGAGGTCACTTAGCTTGACCCCCTTGAGACCTGGGAACTTCGAGTCCTTCACGGAACTCTCTGCATACACAGATATTTGCTTGACGTGGTCAGACTTTGGCTTACTTGTATGCTCATCGTAGATACGAGAATACATCCATGGTCCAGCACTCTTAACGTCCAGCACGTACCACTTGCCACCGAGAGGATACCCCTCTGGTATGCATGCGATGCCATCGATATGACCCAAGACCTTAAGCCCCATGGGGGTAGTAGCCTCGACCGTCATCTGCTGACACACGATTGAGATACCAGCATCCTCCATGGCCTTGACCATACGGTCCTCTGTGTCATGGCCCACATCAAAACGAAACTGTGTGCCCCATGATGCCTCAGGCTGGTCACTCCAAGGCTCACCGTATCGGTGGAACGTCATGTCACGCACGCACCGGGTCACGGCAGATGTCCTTGGGTAGTACTTCCCATCGCCACGATTGATTGCATCTTGGTTGCTGTGGTCCAGCACGATGTTTGCCAACTCACTTCCCTCACTCATATCGACCTCAATGCCCCAAGGGCTGTGCAGATTACCTGGTTAACTAAGTCGGATGGGCCACGGTCACCACGGTGCCTGACCAATGAATCCAACTGCTCCTTCTCAACGTCTGACATATAGACAACGAGCTTGACCTTGTTCGTCCTGCCCTTAAGGGAATGCCTCTCTATCTTTTTACTGGCACCGGACACCTCGCCCTTGCGCTCCCTTGTGAAGGAGTCGGGCTCCTCCACTGCATTCCTCACTATGTTCTCCAAGAACATTTCATCAGACATCATCTCCCCCTTGCTCTCCTCGATAGATGCATGCAACCTCCGCGCAGCTTCAAGTGCAGTGGCAGGTGGTGCATCAGGCTTAGAGATGTCATTAAAGGTACATGGTTTTTTGGTTCTCATTTACAATTCACTCCAATAGGATTACTAATGGACCGTTCTTCCTTTTGCAAGAGATAAAATGTAATCTTTTGCAGAGCCATCACTAATGCCCAGACTTTTCCGTTTATTACCAACGGGTTCCGGCTTAATATATTTGTTTCTTTTCTCAGTGATTATCTCCTTGAGACTCTCAGCCAACTCGATGGTGCCCATGTTTCTGGACACGCTTGTTACCAAGTCGAGCCGAGATGCAAGTAGCGCCAGGGTATGCTTGGGCATGTTGCTGGTGGTCGTCCTAACTATCATGCCCTCAATGAGGGATGTGATACGGCTGCACTCAGCCTCGACCTTATCCATAACCCCACTCAGGCTGACGGCTGACTGGATAAAGTGAATGAACCCATCGCCAAGCGGCTTCCCATTGGCAAGCCATGTGCCACGGCCCAGACGAATGGTATTTCTATTCATCCATAGCCTGTCATTCCTTGTGATGCCGTCCGATATAATCAAGTAAACCATACTAATAACTCCTCATGACCAGGACCTTGATACTCAGCCCTGCTATGTCTAACGGTTCAACACTGAGCCTGGATGGTGAGCCATCGTAGACCGCAGTTATCTTAACCTCTTTAATCTCCTGCCCCACTGGTATCTCCAGTGCTGCAAAGTTCTTCTTAATCAGCGTGAACAGGTAGTCCTTTGCTATGGTCATCTCCAATAGATTGCTAGGGCTTTCCTTGAACGTGTATTCTTCCACCTCATGCCCCCTCTGGGGCCAACACAAAGTAGAATGACCGTGGCTCTTGGTGTTTCTTCCTGTCCTCATCGGGGTCATGGAATCCAACCACCCGATTGTACGGTGGGTTCTCTTGCTTGCTCATGTGCATATGCATTGCAGCCATAGCAAGGTAGTTGTGGGTGGGGGGGCCAAGTACCGTCACCCCGATGGGCCGGAACGCATCGATGTTCTCATGGTAGTGCCGAATTACCTCATGGATAGCGCTGGTGACCGGCTCATCCCCCTTGGCCCCGACAGTTATCTCCCCATGCCTGTCGTTAATCTTCACGGAAACTGGTGTGACAAACACATCCTCCATACGCATACTCTCTCCCCTTTGCGGGGCACTCTTGGCACCCTCATTCCATCTTCGACTTTTCATATCTTTAATTCCTCACTTGTATCGCCCAGAAAATTGCTATCGCAATGACCCAAGCCTTAGCAACGGCCCATGCAACACCCATACGCTTCGCCCCCTTAACCAGGGGCTATTCGCCGGGGTTGATGTCCATTTTCTTGCCACAATCCACACAATCACCACCAACCTGGTGTGTTGTTATCGTTGAGCATCCATCCTCAATGCTCGAGCTAACATGCATGCTGCCCACCACGCAGATGTGCGTGTTAGCTGGGTGGCCTATGCTCCAAGCCCCACCATGCTTATGCATGTACACCTCGTCATAACTCAATAGCCTTGGACCCTTAATACAGAACAGGTTGACCGTTGCCCCGTCAAGCTCCACCCCATCCTCCAAGATGACGGAGGCAAGGTGAGTGGCTGCGCCTGTCTTGCTTAAGGCACAGCCCATCGAACCGGGGGATATACTGGTGGTACACACAAACATCTCATGTATCATAGCCCCCTCCTTTCCATTCGTTCGTGCCTAGCTGACTCCTCAACGGCCTCCTCGTATGAACTCTTAACGTCGGCATGGTATGCATCCTCGGCAGCCCTGAACAGGTCATCAGGCATTTCTCCGGGGTTAAACCATCGGGTGTATCTGTTTTTGTCGAGTCGAAACCGTATCGCCTCGCACGTCACACCGCCACCAGTCCTGGGTTCATTCCACCCATCACCTGCCATAGGCTCAACATCAATGTGCGCTTCCATCCAATCCGTTTCACCCGTGCATTCTATCGTGTAACCTGACATGGTTAATCCCTCCCATCGGTTAGTGTTGTGATATCCATATGCTCTGCACTTGCTATCGCATATATCTTATTGAGCGCATCCTTAACGAGGTCGATGTGACCCTCATTCATAAGTCCGTACTCGTTATCGATGTAGCTATTCCACACCTGGGTCAGGTCATCCATTGGCACTGATAACTTATCGACCACGGTAGGCACCCGGTGCGCTAGGTAGTCCCGTTGCCCCTTTCGCTTAATAATGTTTACACTCATAGTGTTCCCCTTTTTTATAAATAGAGTCAGATTATACACAATGGAGCCCCCATTGCAAACTACTTTGGGACATCGCCCCCAATAGGCACTACCCGTGCTTCAACGACACCTCGCAGTGCATCGAATGCGTACAGATATTTTTCGTACCTCTCGACGTTGACCATGTTATTCCTGGAAGTGTTTCCCCTTCCCTCATGCTCCAGCCATTGTTGGAATGTCTTTGCTTTCGCTTCCCCCGTCATCATTCCCATCCTTTGTCCATAAGGACATTTGCCTGTTCTATTGTGTGTCCCACCCTTCGCAATTCATCGAACACAAGAAGCTCTACGCTTTCACCGCATAGTAAATCCCCGTGTTCATCCTTCCATTTTTCTATGTTCTCAAGGTATATGGACCTTGCCTCTTCGTCGCAGTATTTGGCCTCCGATGGTATGCCGACCCTCATTGCGACACCTCCTCTGCGTACCCATCCGAGTCAATCTCCTCGAGCTTCTCTGGGTGCTTCCAATCGTAGTGGTTGGACATGTCTGGACCTTCCATCTTCAACACCCTCCCATCCTCCATTGTCACAATCAGGTTTGCGTACTTCACATACCAGGTTTCCACCTCGTCCCAATTGATATCGAGAGCCTTCTCTGCCTTCTCGACATCGAACCTAAAGAACACTGCGTAGGTCACTCCTAACGTCTTTGCTTTCATCCCTTGCCTCCTAGATTTGCTACCATTTCTTTCGCCGCTCCCATCCTTTGGTCACGGAACACATCCTGCTGGCCTCGGGCTCTCGACTCCTGGCGACCCCCCACCATTTTCCTGAGATGGACCAGCTGGTCCTCCAGTCGAGACAGGGTCTCCACGACCTTTCGATGGTGTTCACCCGAAACCTCATGCTCGCAGAACTCGAACCCAATGGAGTCCAAGTCACTCGCCAAGTCGCTCAACACCTCGCTCTCTTCTGATAATTGTTCACCCGTCATCTCTTCACCTCTCATCATTGCTCTAGGCACAATTCCTAAAACGATTTAAAAATAATCCTACAAGGCCAACATTCCGAAACTTCCGAGGATGCATCCAATGAATGCCACTGCCCCCAGCAGAGCCTCTGCCCAGGATTCCCCTGCGGTCCTCTCGAATGGTCGGTTTGGTCGATATGATACTGTCTGCTTCATGGTTTCCTCCGTTGTTGTTAGTCGTTCCATAATGCCCACCACCATCGGGGTGATGGACACTAGCAAAGACCTACAGTCCGAACAGACGCTCCCCGTCTCGGTCTGCCATGCGGTCGCCACCACCGCACTCCACGATGTCCTCCGCTGCCGACTGGCTGTCCTCTGTGCTGGACACCAACCGGAACCCAACGTAGGAATGGTCCTGAACCATTACCGCGTACAGCCCCGACTTAATTCCGTTGGTGGTGATTGTTGCCATGCGTTTACTCTGAATTTTCATGTCGCTCTCCGTGTTGTTGTTCTATACGCTCAGGAGCGCGTTGCCCCATTGCCCTGCCATCGCATCAGCAATCCCTGCGAACGTGCGACTTCTTTCCTTCGCTCTCTCTGGACTCGGTCCCATCTTCCATATCCGCTGCTCTCTGCCCTCGACGACGTTGGTATGCTCGAGCGCGGGCAACCCCTTAAGCCACAGGCACGTTCTCTTTGTCTCCCCATGTCCAAACTGCCATGGTTGGATGATTTGGTTCGGCTTCCTCCACTGCGTGGACATGATGCAAACTGGGTTCTCTATCGCGACCAGTGGGGCAGAGCAATTTGCAAACTCCATGAAGAAATCAATAGCTCTCTGCTGCCTCCCGTCTGCTCTCTTCTCGGCGAAGTGACGCGCACCGGATACTGCAAGGTGCGTGCATGGTGGAAAGGCTATGACCATGTCCCACTCTCGAGAATTCAAAGCCTCGATTGCATCGCCTTGGATATGATAGGGACTCGCATCCTCTGCCGGGAGGATATCGCAGGACCACGCATCAATTCCCATGGCTCGAAGTCTAGACCGTACCGCTCCGCTGTATTCACATGCTATTAGTGCAGTTTTCATTTTCATTTCCTCCGTTGTTCACCCAGTCTTAAGGACCTGTTTATGATTTCGATTTCGAACTGCTCAAATAATTTTCCGCAAGTGTCGAGAGAAAGACTCCTCTGCTATCTCTTCATCCAGTACCAGAGGAGACACGAGGCGACCCGTGCCGCACTCGCTACAGACGTGGTCCCCATCCGGCGCGACCCGTGCAGAATGGCCGCACTTAGCAGTACAATCCACGTCCACAAATCCAGCCTCTTGAATCCGTACCATCTCCAGATAATCCATTCGATTTTCCATGTCGTTTTCTCCGCTGTCCGTTGTTTGTCATCCGCTCAATAGTGGCCCCGTGATAACCACGGGGACACGATGAATGGGCGACTCCCTCAGTGGGCCACAATGGCCACGTCTCGCGCTCTCAGTCCCTTCTTGTGATTGTCTCCCATGCAAAGATTGCAGGTATTGCAGTCGGTTTTCGCTCCCGCTTCTTTCGACGCTGGACAAAGTATCTCTCCCGTGTTCACTTCTGACACGCTGGAGATAATGCGGAACGTCCGAAACCCTTTACGCTTCGCCGCTTGTCGTTCTTTCTCACTGTGTACGCTCGCCATTAAATCCGTGCGCGATGACCCGGCGCCGTTTTGCTGGTGAGTGTATCCGGTATGATTTCGGCCTTTAGTCATCGGCGCCCAATGCGAAGCGGGAACCGCTGAAGGGTCGCCCCATGTCCCGAGACGTAGACCGTTGTCCTCGAGGAGCGCGGCCACGTCTTCCGGGTCTGAGACTGGCAAATCGTACTTTTCGACGTTGGCGACCCAAGTGGAGCGTGGGCCGTGCATGGTTACTACATAGCAAGGTGCATCGCTTACTCTCTCACTCTCTGGCGTGGCCTTCCAAATCAGTGGTCTTTGTGGACAGTTACCGCATACGCTTGCATCATCACCGGTTTTCGTCGATTCGTTGGGTTTGATGCTATGCGGCATGATAAAGGACTGAATCATCCCGCCCGTCTTAGTGTTTGCGCTTCCCTTCTTAAGACCTGTTAGAATCACCACGATCCGCTTGCCGTCGATTAGCGAGGGACCGTCGTAGGTTTTGACCGCGTTTCCGTTTTTGCTTAAGTAAATCATGGTTCAATTCTCCGTGTTGTTGTTGTTATTTCAGACCGTGAACAATGAAAATTTCGGTGTAGGTTTGGTGTGGTGTCGATGTCATTGACGCGATTTCCCAAGCCATAGCAGCCGCCTCTTTGTTCGAGTAGGGACGTTTGGCGTATCGTTCCGAGAACACCTCATGCGCTTTCCTATTGGTGATCTCGATTCTGGTACCGCTTCCGTTTATTTCGCTTTTCATTTTGTTTTCCTTTGCTGTTGTTGTTCCGTTATTCACAAATGAATCTAGGGGTTGTCCAATTGAACGCTTGATTGTCGTTGATTACGCCTTCTTTGTTCAGACCGTCGACAAAACACGACCACTCCTGAACCCTTGCGTGCGTGTCAACGTGTCCCCGTCGGGCCTCCTGCTCTCGAATGTAGGGCATAACCTCTTCCTTGAATCTTCTGATTGCTTCCGTTTTGGTAATTGAGATCGTCATTTTGTTTTCCTTTGTTGTTGTTGTTGTTGTTGTTGTTCTCTGCTCTACCATTCACCGTATAGGCTTCCGTCTTCCTGAATCCACACGGCCCACTCGTAACGCTCCGATCTGATAAGGCCTGAAACGATCATGGATTCCTTTTCTTTCCGCTCGAATCTGATACCGCTCCAACCCGCTTTTGATTCAACGTATGCGATTGAATCCGCCTTGCTAGGTCGAGGAGTACGAGAGAAAAGAGAGGTTAAAAAATGAAGCATGTTGTTTTCCTTTGGTTGTTATAATACGGGGCACGCTGATATAGTACTGCAACCTTAATGCCAAGTATTGGCCAATGGGTGTACTATTATTGAATGCCAATGATAACAATGGTTTAGACAATGGGGATATTGTTTGGATGGTATCAGTATGATTCAATGGTGACGATTATTGTCACTAAAAGGTATGGTAGTTTGACGTATATTGTCACATTGGGTCGCAGTGCATCGAATAGAAAATAGAGGGAAAAGCCGTCAATTGTCAGTGGGTAGGTGTGCCGTTTGGGCTATGACCCGTGGGAGCGTGCGGGCGTGCGGTATGGTTTGGGATGGTTGGTGTATAGGCACTACCTTACAAGGTCCACCACGAGGCTCTCCTGCTTTTCTATGGTGTATCGTGGGATGTCGTGGCGCCTGTATCCCATACATGGAGCCACACCGGGTAAGGGGGACACCTAATGCGTGGGCCGTACCCCCCGATATACTTGACTCCCCTTCCCCCCACACCACAGGAAACAGCAATAACCACCCAAACAACACCCACCTTCACCCATTCTACCACATTTAAGGGGTAAGTCCTTGTTTTTATTGGTGAGTTAAGGTTAAGAAGAGTTTCGTCGACATGGATTATAGTATTAACTTGAATACAGGTAAGAACCGTATACATAAAACTAGTCATACTTAATTCACTGGGACGAGTAGACTAGTAATACTTAATAGTAATATAGTATTAATAATATATTACTAACATATTGCAAGCAGCATGCCACAATTAACTATTTCTTTTGGATGCTTAACTGATTAAAAAAGATACTTAACTAATTGGGAATGGGTTTTTAATTATTTGGGTGTTGTGGTAGGTTTGCGTTGAGTGGGCCTGTGAGAGGCTCCGTGCCAAGGAGGGCATAATGGCGGTATCATCGGTCCAGCAGTTTTTAAACATGGCTATGTCTCTGACTGTCAGCAATAAGAGTAAGACAGACGTGCAGTACTCTTTGCCGGATGACTTGCGTAAGTATGAGAGCCTAAAGATCAAAAAGCTTAACGTAGTCCGTACCGAGCAGGCGGGAATGCTTACGGGTGACACTGCTATAAACATTAACCGTATTGACGGCGACGACAGTCTTTGTTTTGTTTTTTCTTCCCACCCAATTTCGATATCAGAGATTAATGGGAACGCAATAGCCAGCACTCTGCGAACCAGTTTCTTTGCCATTGGTCGTGACCGTACCGGCGCTTATGGCTCAGTTCCTGTGGCTTTGAAGTACAGGAACAACCTTCACAGTCCGAACTACACGAGCGACAGTGGTGGTGCTACCTCAACTGTTGAGATCTTAATTGTGCAAATGGTCCTTGAGGCGTAATGGCCAAAAAGAAAGACGATGCGCTTGATGCAGTTACCCTGGGGATAAGACTGGGCAACCTGTCGGAGTCCACGGTTGACTCTATGTTTGCTGGCCTAGCATGGGAAGCAGAGAGGGACCATGGTGTGTCTGTTAGGGCTTTAGTTGCCGCTACATTCGCTGCCGCCAAGGTTGAAGCTGAGATAATGTCTGATGAAGAATTACCAGCTAAAGATAGACTTATGGCATCAAAACAGTTTAAAGATGGATTTAGGGAGGCTTGTCGGACAATTTGTGCGGAGCCTATAAATAGAGTCAGACCTTCCCTGGTTCTGAACAAAGAAGAAGACACCTCCCTACCTTCAGCTTTAGAAAGAATGTATGGCGATAAAGAATGATCATATCGAGAAGTTTAGAAGGGACTGTCTGGCAGACATCTCATTCTTTGCTGAGAACAATGTAGCCCCACTATACATAGCCCCAGAAGAAGGCCCAGTTGCTCGTGTGAAGCTCCGCAGGGTGCAAGCTAGACTAGCAGAGGCAGTCAACCGCCAGTGGTTCAACAGGGGCTTCCTCCGCATAGTTGTGTGTAAGGCCAGACGTATCGGCTCTACCACATTCTTCTCCATGGATGCATACCGACAGGCATCCTTAAGACCCAACACCAATGTTGTGGTCGGTGCCCAGCTAGACGAGATGGCATCTGAGATTCATAAGCGTAATCATATCTTTTATAACAACTACCCGGTAAGCCTACGGCCAGAAAGGTGGGGGAACTCGAGGTCGTTCAAAGAGCCCATGGAGTTCCGAAGAGACATTTCAAAGGAAGAGGCAATGGCCTGGGAGATGGGAGGCGAAAAGCCAAACAGTGGACTTAACTCCACAATATCCATCTTCACAGAGAGAACCCCACTAGCCCGAACCGGTGCCACCATACAGTACTTACTGCTCTCAGAGTTTGCAAAGTACCGTAATCAAAGCACAATCATTAAAGAGATGTTCCCGACAGTAAGAAAGAATACGGGTGCAATCGTTATTGATACGACCGCTGAGAGCCGGGGGGATTCTTATTCCCGACTATGGGAAGAGGCAGTTGCTGGTCGCTCTGAGTTTGAGCCGTTGTTTATATCGTGGTTAGATGATGAGCAGCAGTGCTGGCAGGACCCAACAAAAGAAAACTCAGACTTATTCTATGATTGGGTCCAATGCTTTTCAAGAAAAGATAACAGCGGCCTAGAGAAGTATTCGTCACTTCTTAACTTAAACAATGACGAGTTCGACTTATTAACCAATCATATCGTGCCACGGTGGAATAAAGAGCCGGATGATCAAAAGCTACACCCAATGGGATGGCTCGAGTGGAGAAGATGGGCCATCCAAGACCGGTGTGATGGTAAGTCAAAGGTGTTTAAGAACCAGTACCCGACCCACTGGCGCGAAGCCTTCATGTCGTCAACCCTCACCATATTCGATATGAGCCAGGTTGTCGTACAGGCAGACAGGATAAAAGAAGAACCAAGCCCAGTAAGGGGGGAGTTAATATCCAAAGGGGGGAGGAAGGCCATAGAGCCAGACCCAGAAGCTATGATGAGCCAGGTAAGTAGAACAAACCACATGGTGGACCCAAGCATGTTTACGTTTGTTCCTGAGAGCTTTGGGCCAATCAAAATATACGAAGACCCGATACCAGGAGAAGAGTATATCGTGTCCTCAGACTATGCAGAAGGTCAAAGCGCACAATGCGACTATAACGTCATCCACGTTTACAAAAGAGGGGAGAGCCTTACGCAAGTGGCCCACTTTAGGGAAAAGTGCTACCCAGAAGAATCTGCGTCAGAAGCAATTGCCCTAGGCGCATACTACAATATGGCATGGCAAATACCCGAAGTTAACTCGTGTGGCGCAGCAGCACTGGCATTGTTCCGCTCTTGCTATCCACTTCACAGGATATTTAGACGAAAGAATACAGACAATGTCGAGAATCAAGCCCCAACCAAAAACTTGGGGTGGAGGATGACTGGACGCAGCAAAGCCGAGGCAGTAAGTGCAGCAACAGCATTCTTTAAAAAAGGGATGTGCGTTGTTAAGAATCCGAACACACTAAGAGAATTAGAGGTGTTTGTTAAGAAAAGCTCCAGAATGCTGCCGGAAGCAATGAATGGTACAGATCCCGTAACAGGAGAACGATACCACGACGATGAAGTAACGTGCTTAATGCTAGGGATATATGCCAGCAGACAGTTACCATACATGGGGAGTTCGCTGTACCAACCAGAAGAAACTGTCGAGAATGAATGCCAACACGCAGTAGTCGCAGGGGGGATTTGTATCAAGTGCAGAAAAACAATACAAATGGCCCAACCTAAAGTCTTGACATTTGATGACTTAAGGGCGACCGTCAAAAGTAATAATAAGAGAAACCAGCGCAATCAGCCCAATGCAATGTTAAATTTTTGGATTCAGAGGTAAAAGTTATGGCGCAGCAATCAGCACCCCCACCAATGGACCTTGACAACATCTCCGAAGAAGAAACGCAAAGTATCGGTAAGATGATGTATGAGATGATTGCTGGAATAAAGCCCACGCAACCAAACCAAGCAAGACCAAGACCGGCGCAACCAAACCGAGCAGGTGCATTGCAGCGCCCGCGACCCCAGATGGGCACGCAGCCACCTCGACCGCAGACGCAACAAGCGCAAGCGCAGAAACAAAACAAAGTGAGACAGTTGCTTGCACAGAGACAACAGAATCCGTTTCCACCTCCCCGGCCAATGCAGGGAATGGGACAGCCACAGCAGGCATTCCAACAGGGGATGGGACAGCCACGGTACGGATTCCAACAGGGAATGGGACAGCAAAGAGGGCAGAACTTTCGCCCGATGTACCAACAGCCCCAAGCGCCCAACCCAATGCAAGGACAACCTGGCATGTATAGGCAACTCGGACAACCGATTGCGGCTCCTCAGAGACCTATGATGGCATTTAACCCGTATCAGGGAATGTTTTAAAGGGGGCTGCGAATGTCTTTTTACGATGAAAATGAGGAGCAGTTAGTCGGGTACAACCAGGCTGATGAATGGTGGTCAGGCATTCCAACAGCAGGAGGGCAGGCCGTTGGCGCTGGGCTTGGCGCTGGGCTTGGTATGCTTGCAGGCCCTGCCGCTCCGATTGCCATGCCTCTCCTAAGCGGTCTATTTGGTGCGATTGGGGGAGCGTTTGGCTCAATGGGGGAAGCTGATGCTGAGCCTGTGTATGCAGAGCCTCCTCTCGTTCCTTTTGAGCCGTTCCAGGTAGACCCTACAATGCAGCAGTTCGCCATGGGTGGCCTTCAAGATCAAAATTGGTTGCAACCAGATTACTCAATGGCACAGGCATATGGCGTACAAAGTCCTTACGGGTTCGGTTAATGGAAAAGAATAACAAAAACAGTGTTCTTGATTATGTCAAGAAGTGCGTAAGGCGGAACCAAGATGCGCGTAAGCCGCTTGAGTACCGTTGGTATGAGAATGCTGCGTTTGCTGCTGGGTTCTCAAATACTGAGTACGACCCAAGAACACAACGACCAAGCTCTTTCGGGTCCGGTGGTGAAAGCAGTAACCCTCAGGTCCAAGATAAGCTACGAAAGTACCATGCAAAGCTTATATCTCCACGCATGATGCCTGAGTGCGTTCCAGGTTCCAATAGTAGGGACTCGAGAAAGAGGGCATCTGTAGCCAATTCTTTGATTCTTCACTTCTCAGAGATGCGAGAAAGCATTTATTCCAACCACGCAGCCATGATGAATATGATGGTTTTCGGTAATGGAATTTGGTCTACCCAATGGGATGGCCATGCTGGAGAATGGGTAGAGGACATCGAGTATGTCAATGATCAGCCAGCATACTCTGAAATGGAGGTGCCGTCTCTCGATGAGAATCAAGACCCCGTCCTGGTGGACGCTCCATTCCAAACAATTAAAGAGCTTAATACCGTAACATATCAAAGCGGGTTGCCAAGGATTAGATCTGTCCATCCTTTCAATTTCTTTCCAGACCCACAGTGGAGGCACCTGACGGTAAGCCAGTGCATGAACTATGCGGAAAGAAAGATAATTCCATTGGACTTGGCAGAGCTTTACTACCCAGATTTAGATCTCAGTAAGGTAAAGAAGATCACCGAGACGGAAGACGCCTTTTTGTTTAGAGAAGTGGACTCAATGTTTGGCTTGAGGAATGACAGCAATTCATCCTCAAATGAAATGATTGAGATATTTGACTTCTACCACTCTCCTGTTGTCTCCAAGCGGCACGGATTAAATTACAAGCATGGGTTTAGATGCACCTTTACTGGTGATCAGATAATCCAAATGGAAGATGGTCTGCCATACAACGACTACCCACATTCTACGTTCCGAGATAGACAGTTTACAGATCGAGGGTGGGGCCTTTGTGTTGTTGATGTGCTGCGCCAAGCTCAGAAGAGATTAGATTTAGTAGAGCGAATTGAGATCCGAGCAGCAGAGAGAACAGCAGACCCTCCCATGCTTAAACCACACGGAGCAACCGATACTAGCTTTCAGGGTCGCGCTGGTGAGATTTACGAGTACATGCCTTATGGTGAAGAGAAGCCATCCTTCATGGTTCCCCCTCAGATATCACCGCATCTGTATCAAATGAGACAAGATGCGATGGCTGATCTGGAGGCGTTGAGCCTTACGTCTTCTCCCGTAGGAGGCTCTGTACCGTCCCGTGGAGATAGCGCAGCATACCTCGATAGACTCCTCGAGGAGAATCAGGTTGCAATGGCTCCAACAGTCCAAGAAATTGAGGCTGCACAGGCTCACCAGGCGACCCACCTTGTACGACTCTGCCAAGAGTATCTGCCCATTGGGTATAGATTTGCTCTAACAGGTCAGGACCAGCAAGCCGCTGTTTATGAGTTTGACGGTACTCCGTTTAACTTGGTGGATATCCGAATGGTTCCAGGCTCTGCTGCTGTTTCTTATCCCAACCAGTTGCGTACATCAATAATGCAGCTTGCAGCGAATGGGATGTTGTCCGATGACAATCCAAAGACAGCGGCTGTTGTTGAGCTTCTCCTCGGGGCTCCTGTTGCGTATAAGCTTAAAGATGTTGAAGAGCCTGGAGACAGGGCGGTTGCTGAGATCAACGTGCTTAGAATACAGCAAAGTCAAGAGCCATTCTTTAAACCATTCATGAATCATCAAAAGCATATTGAAGTCTTATTGACGGCTATGCGTGATCCCAAGTTCTTCTTAGATTACAACTTGGATCAACAAACGAAGCTAGAAGAACTGCTTCAAAAACATCAAGCGGCTATTGCGCCAAATCAGTCACCAGAGGCAATGCCCGGTGCTGAAGGCGCTCCGCAACAAGGACAAAACCCTCTCGAGCTACTTCAGGGTGTAGCTCAGGAGGGCCGTGGTGCAGCACAAGTTCCTGCTGCTGCCAATGGGTTTGTGGGTCAACTCGGCGGTCAGGGGTAACTGCCAATAACTTTAAGGGTGAATGATGAGTAAAACTGCTGAAGAGAGAATTGCGGAATTGGAAGCTAGATTGAATGATTCCTCGAAAGAGAATCAAAAGCTTCAAAACTATTATAGCCAAGCCTACAAGGCTATGGAAGAGGCCAAGCAAAACGAAGCCTACTACAAGGGTCAGTATGAATCTGCGCCAAACACGCAGGAGCATAGCCAAAAAGAGCAGAACTCTTATGACTATTCTGATGTATCTACATCTGATATGCATTCTGCTATTGAAAAGGCCATTACTGATCGGCTTGAGCCTCGTATGAAAATGGTGGAACAATACGCAACAGATGCTTTGCAGCAGACTGCTGGTCGAGAGGTAGATCGGGCATTAAAGTCTTTTAAGGATCAGAACCCAGAATCCGCACGGATTATGGATTTTGAGAGACTGATTATGCTGGATGCTGCCGATGAAGTTAAACGCCGTCAGGCAGTGAACCAGCCGGTTGGGGATGTTAAGGAGATTGCTCTTAAGATTGCCAAAGATAAGGTATCACGATTTAACAAACTAGAATCTAAAGTTGCAGAAGAGAACAAGAATCGTCGAGAGCAATCGCAGCGAAAAGCTATGGTTCCCGACATGTTTGCTTCTGCTGGATTTGAAGAACTCCCAAAAGCTCCTGAAAATGCGAAGGAAGCTGGAGATCTTTTAGAAGACTTGCTGCGCCGACAACAAGGCGCAAATTAATAGGAGAATACAATGGCTCTTCCAAAGACCGGATTAACGTCATTTGGTGCGTTTAGTGACCTGTTTCAGTACACTTACGCTGATGTAATTATTAAACTTCTTGATACGGTTGACGATGTCGAGAAGTGGATTGACTCGATTCCTCAATCAGATTGGAATGGTGGTGACTCTCAGTACTACCTCTACAAGACGGCTGAAGGAAGCGGAAGTCGCTTTGTTAACGGTGGACCCGGCGCTGCTGCACCAGTCCTCCCGGTTTATAATCCACCATCTTACGATGAGGCATCCGTCCGATTGTTCCCCCACATGGACATTGTGGAGATCACCGGACCTAAGTTGATTCGCGCTCATGAGAAGCCAGGTATGTACCGGCAGATCATGGATGAGTTGGTATCGGATGCGAAGAACTCTCACCGAAACCGAATTGGACCTAAGTATTGGGGTGGATCTCAAGGTGGTACTGGTGGTGCTGGTACATTGCTTCCCGGTGCTGCTGGCTCTGTAAACTCTAGTGTGATTGGAGTTATCCCTGCTGGTCAGGCTGCTGTTGCAATTGGTACTGGTGTTGGTGTTCGTCAACGCGAAACAGACACAACTCTTACCAACGCAAAAGCATACATGAGTACATATGCTGGTTGTCGTTATATGCGGGCAGGTATGCAGGTCCAGATTGGAACTTCTGCTCAACTGATCGCTAACGGTGGAGTTAACGCAATCATTCAAACCGTCAATCAAGCTGCTCAAACAATGACTCTTGATGTCGTTCTTCCAACGAACGCGGCTCAAATGTTTGTTGTTGAGGGTGATGCAAACGGAAATGAGTGGGGTAACTGCGTTACTGGTTTGGACGATGCAATCAATGACATCGGTACATACCACGGTATTGACCGAGCAACTGCTGCACCATGGCAGTCATTCATTACTCGAAACGGCAATGTTCTTCGTGACTTTAATCACTGGCGCATTACGAATCTTTTGATGCAAATGTCTGATCTTGGACCGAAGGATATTGATGAGATGAATCCTGTGATCTTCTCTCATAACTCTTTGCTTCAGGTGTATCTCCAAGAGATTGATCCTGTTTACATGCAGACAGATCTCAAAGCACTCAAAGGTCACACTACGATT